>Ga0206852_1093_pt1 | contig 21211 bp, 15 predicted proteins | sample Alteio_BWOrgCont_14_FD_152849 | JGI IMG/M metagenome (GOLD analysis project Ga0206852, IMG submission 152849) | Enriched cells from forest soil in Barre Woods Harvard Forest LTER site, Petersham, Massachusetts, United States -... | ecosystem: Environmental > Terrestrial > Soil > Temperate forest >... | reverse complement strand
GCTGGGCCAGAAAAAGAACATCGGCCTTGAGCTTGATGTTCATCGCCTCTCCTCCGACGGCTTCGAGACCGGCAATGACATCTTCCAGAATGCCGGCGATATTAAGGTGCTCTGGAAACCATCCGACCGCACCACCGTGAACGGCTACAGCGGCGTGATTAACGTCTTCTCGAACGCCGCGAACAATGCCCCCTATCGCGCCCAGATCGGCGCCTATGGCTGGAATTACATGCTGGAGACCAACGACCCCACCAGCGCCTTCTACAAGGCTTACAACACCAACGCCATCCCCACCGACTTTGAATATGTCGGCGTCCGCACGGCGCTCAGCCACAACTGGTTCGTCGATGTGAAGCCCTACACCTACAGCTATTACAACCATCAGTACTATGCGAACGATCCGGGCAGCGACACCACTGGCCTCGCCACCGGCCCCAACGGATCCTCCGGCTACATCACCGAGGCCAATTGCTCCGCCGCGCAGGCGGGACGCGACAAATGCGCCACCGACAAGCTGAACAGCTATCGCAAATACGGCGAAACTTCCACCATCAGCCAGACTTCGCACTTCGGCATCTTCCGCGCCGGCATGTGGTACGAGTGGTCCACCTCCGATCGCTATCAAATTCCGTCCGATCCAATCACTCGCCAGGATCAAGCGGTCCCCAACTTCCACGAGAACTACTGGATCAATTCCTACAACCCCTTCGTCGAATTCGAATGGCACGCGACCCCGAAGCTCTCCGTTACGGCGGGCTTCAAGTATGCGTACTACACCTTTGCCCTCCAGCAATTCGCCGACAATGGCAAAGTAGTTGGCACGCTGCCGAATAACGCGCCCTACGTGAGCTCCGAGCGCGGCTTTGGCGCCAGCCTGCCCTCCGTCTCAGCGAACTACCGCCTCCGCAATAACTGGTCCATCTACGGCGACTTCGGCAAAGGCGATGAGATCCCGCCCAGCAGCCTCTTTGACGTCAACGGCGGCGGCCCTGAAGTCGGCGCCGTCGGCAGCCCCATGATGACCACCTCCTACCAGGGTGGCACGGTCCTTAAGCTCAACCGCGTGACCCTCGACGCCGACTACTATGCGGTGAAGTTCCAGAACAACTACATCTCCGTCACCACCGCCAATCCCAACAATCCCGCGTATGACCTCAATGAGTATTACCTCGGTCCCGACTCGCTCACCCAGGGATTTGAAGCCGAGACCAACGCCTCCCTCACCCACGGGCTCAACCTCTACGCCAACGGAACCGTCGGCAAGGCCAATTACACCGGCAAGGGCGTCCCCTCCGGCCTCAATGTCTCCGACACGCCCGCTTACACGCAGGGACTCGCTCTGACTTATCAAAACAAGGCGCTCGATCTTGGCATCGACGAGAAGCGCATCGGCCGCTACTTCGACGGGAACGGCTCCTACTACAACCAGGTCGAAATCGCCCCTTACAACAACGTGAATCTCTTCCTCAATTACACGATCCGCAAAAACTCGTTCTTCGATCAGTCGAAGATCGGCTTCGGCATCAACAATCTCTTCAACGCCGAAAGCATCACCGACGTCGCCCTCGCCAACTCCCCAACTCCCATCAACGGTTCGACGTACTTCGCCACCACCGCGACGTCTCCGCTCGATCAGATTTTCCTGAACTCTGCGCGAGCCTACACGATCACCTTCAAAATGGGTGTCTTCCCCAACCGCCGCGAGCACTAAGATGCCATCCTGATCGAAGTGAAGGACCTGCGGTTGCTTCGCCGCAGGCGACAAAAAAGCCGGTGCTGCCGGGCAATCCCCGCGGCATCGGCTTTTTCCTTTCCTGCTACTTCAGTTCCTTCTCTTCCGCTGCTTCTCTGCGCTTTGTAAACAAAGGTGCGCCCCACGTCCCTGCCGCCAAGAGCGCCCCGAACAAAATCACAGCATCCACGCTCGCCCGCCCCTCCCGCGTCCAGTAAGCATTCGGGTCCAGGTTCAGCCAAAGCGCAAATTCGTCCAGCGTCAGCGCTGCCCCCATCCCGAAAAGGATTGAAATAAGGCGGCTCACAAAAATCGATCCCGCCGTCGCGCAAGTTCCGAACTCCGCAAGCAGCAGATACCCCACCACCAGAAGCAGCAAAATCCCCCACACCAGATGATGGATGTGCCGGCCGCCCATCATCACCCAGCCAAACGGCCCAATATGGTGTGTAATCGCCGCCACCAGCAGCCGGACAAACAAGAACGTCACAAAAAAGCTCACCGAAGCCAGAAACATCCGCCGCCGCGGCCGGTCCGGAATCCGCTCGTGCAGAATCCGCCCCGCCCGCGTTAAGTGCAGGAATATCAGCATCACCGCCGTCGCGACGACGATGAGCAGGAATATCCATCCGTCTAAGGTGTGCATAGGCCTCCATTCTTAACACAGGCTCCCACCCCGGGCACCCCCTCTATAATCAAACTGGGACACTTTTCCCAGGGGCCCTGGAACGACTCATTTGAGCGACGAAATCATCATCCGCGGCGCGCGGACCCATAACCTGAAAAACATCGACTGCGCCATCCCGCATGGGAAGCTCACCGTCGTCTCCGGCGTCTCCGGCTCCGGCAAGTCCTCTCTCGCCTTTGACACCATCTACGCTGAAGGCCAGCGCCGCTACGTCGAATCCCTCTCCGCCTACGCCCGTCAGTTCCTCGAGCGCATTGAGAAGCCCGACGTCGATCTCATCGATGGCCTTGCCCCCGCCATCGCCATTCGCCAGAAAAACTCTACCCGCAATCCCCGCTCCACCGTCGCCACCGCTACCGAAATCTACGACTACATGCGCCTGCTCTGGGCCCGCTGCGGCGTCGTCCACTGCATCGCCTGCAACGGCATCGTCAAACGCGACACCGTTGACGAAATCGCCGCCTCCGTCCTCGCCCTCGGCGAAGGAACCCGCCTCCACGCCATCTTCCCCGTCGTCCCCGCAGCGCTCGCCGCCGCTCCAGCCGTTCCAGCAGGCGAAAAAGAGCCCGCGCCCAAATCCCCGCGCCGCACAAAAAAGTCCGCCGAGCCGGCTCCAACTCCCGGCAAAATCTCTGACGCCCTCCGCGAACGCCTCACCGACCTCCGCCGCCGCGGATTCAACCGCCTCTATCAAAACGGCACAATCTACGAATTCTCAACGCCCGAATCGCTGCTCGAGATCAACTTCGCCCAGCCCGTTTACGTCCTCGTCGACCGCATCGCCGTCTCTCCCGAGAATCGCAACCGCATCGTCGACGCCGCCGAAATCGGCTACCGCGAATCCGGCGAGATCCTCTACGAGATTGTTGGAGGAAGCACGGCTGAAGCAGATCGCTCAACAACGCAAGGCGGCGAAGCCGCGCCCGCCCGTGCGGCCAGCACGCGTTTTTCCGCCGCCTTTGAGTGCAAATCCTGCCACCGCACCTATCGCGAACCGGAGCCCAGCCTCTTCTCCTTCAACAACCCCTACGGCGCCTGCCCCCGCTGCCAGGGCTTCGGCAACACCATCGATTTCGACCTCAACCTCATCATTCCCGACAAGTCGAAGACCCTCGACGAAGGCGCCATCGATCCCTGGAATCGCCCCAAATACCGCACGTACCTCAACGATCTCCGCCGCGCCGCAAAACAAAACGGCATTCCCCTCGACGTTTCCTGGTGGGACCTCAGCCCCGAACAGCAATCCTTCGTTCTCGACGGCCGCGGCTCCTTCCCCGGCGTCCACGGCTTCTTCGCCCTGCTCGAGCGCAAGAAATACAAGCTCCACGTCCGCGTCATGCTCTCGAAATACCGCGGCTACGCCCTCTGCCCCGACTGCAAAGGCCAGCGCCTGCGGGCAGAAGCCCGTGCCGTCACCATCGGCGAAGGCGCGGCGGCTAAGAACATCTGCGATGCCGCCTCCCTTACCATCGGAGCCGCTACCCGCTTCTTCTCCTCGCTCACGCTCAGCCCCATGCAGGAAGAAATCGCCGGCAGCATCCTCGACGAAATCCGCCAGCGCCTCAAGTTTCTCGACACCGTTGGCCTCGACTACCTCACCCTGGACCGCCTCGCTTCCACCCTCTCCGGCGGCGAATCGCAGCGCATCCAGCTCGCCACATCGCTTGGCTCCCACCTGGTCGGCGCGCTCTACGTCCTCGACGAGCCTTCCATCGGACTCCACCCGCGCGACACCGCGCGCCTCATCCGCATCCTGGACGAGCTTCGCGACCTCGGCAACACCATCCTCGTCGTCGAACACGATCCCGACGTCCTGCGCTCCGCCGACTACCTCCTCGACCTCGGCCCTGGCGCAGGCGAATTCGGCGGCCGCATTCTCGCCGCGGGCTCCGTGGACGAAGTCTCGTCGAACCCTGCTTCCATCACCGGCCGCTATCTCAGCGGACAGCTCACCATCCCCGTTCCCGCCCGCCGCCATACCCCCGGCTCCTCCAAAGAATGGATCCGCCTCCGCGGCGCGCGCGCTAACAACCTTCGCGGCCTCGACGTCGATATCCCATTGAACCTTCTCGTCGCCATCACCGGCGTCTCCGGATCGGGCAAGTCCACCCTCGTCCACGAAGTCCTCTACAAAGCCGTGGCCCATCGCCTCGGCCGCACCGAGAGCGGCGACCCCACCGGCGTCTATCGCGACATCAAAGGCGTTGAGCGCCTCAACGACATCATTCTCGTCGACCAAACCCCCATCGGCCGCACCCCGCGCTCCAACCCCGTCACCTACATCAAGGCCTTCGACGCCATCCGCGAGCTCTTCGCCTCGCAGCCGGAAGCCCAGCGCCGCGGCTACGCGGCCGGACACTTCTCCTTCAACGTCCCCGGCGGCCGCTGCGACGTATGCGAAGGTGACGGCACCGTCACCGTCGAAATGCAGTTCCTCGCCGACGTGGAACTGCCCTGCGAAGAATGTAACGGTACGCGTTACAAATCCAGCACTCTTGAAATTCATTACAAAAACCGCAGCATCCACGAAGTTCTCCAGATGACCGTTCGCGAAGCTCTGCGGTTCTTCGCCGGCAACCCGAAAATCGTCGACAAGCTCGCGGTCCTCGAGGAAATTGGCTTGGGCTACGTCCGCCTCGGGCAGTCCGCCACCACGCTCTCCGGCGGAGAAGCCCAGCGCGTCAAGCTCGCCGCGCACCTCGCCTCCACCCGCTCGGAGAGCCGCTCCTCCGCCGCCAGCGGCCAAAGAGGCGGCAGCCGCGTCCTCTACATCCTCGACGAGCCCACCACCGGCCTCCATTTCGACGACGTCGGCAAGCTCCTCGTCGCCTTCCGCAAACTCATTGACAGCGGCGGCTCGCTCATCGTCATAGAGCACAACCTCGACGTCATTAAGTCCGCCGACTGGGTCATCGACCTCGGACCCGAAGGCGGCTCCGCCGGCGGCCAGGTCGTCGCCCAGGGCACGCCCGAAGAAATCGCCGCCACCCCCCAATCGCACACCGGTCAGTGGCTCGCGCGTGTCCTCCACGGCCACACCGCCCTCCAGGAAACCCCCACGGAAAGCGAAGTCCTCTCGTGAAATTTGAAATTGTCATCCCGACCGGAGCGAAGCGAAGCGGAGGGATATGCCGGGTGCCCCATATCTGCCCGGGTTTGGCAGATGTGGGAAGGTCCGCAAAGCGGACCCGCTTTTCTGCCTTCGGTTTTTCCGTGCTCTGCGTTCTGTCCTCTGCCCTCTGCGCGGCTCAGACCTCCCTTCCTCCCGGCACCTCCAATCCCGACGAACCCCGTCAACAACAATCCATCCCCGATCCCCTCACCGAAGCCGAATCCGCCATCGCCGATCAGCACTTCCCCGCAGCCGCCAACCGGCTCGACGTCTACCTTTCCGCCCATCCCGATAGCGCCCGCGCACTTTTCGACCGCGGCTACGTCGCCGACGCCCAAAAGCAAACCGCCAACGCCGAATCCTGGTATCGCAAGGCCATCGCCGCCGACCCAAAGCAGTTTGAATCCCGGCTCGCCCTCGGCCTCATCCTCGCCGCCAAAAGCGATCTCGGCGCGCGCGAACAGCTCGACGCTGCCGTCCAGCTCGAGCCCAACCCACCAAACCCCGTCGCCAAAGCTCAGGCGGATCGCGCCCTCGCCCGCCTCATCCGCTCCTCCGACCCCACCGGCGCGCGCGATGCTCTCGTCGCCGCTCTCCAGCTCACGCCGGAAACGCCCGACGATACCCTCCTTGCCGCGGAGATCGCCGCCGCCGCCGGCAATGACGACCTCGCCGAACAGGCCTACCGCCGCGTCCTTGACGCCAATCCCAACTCCTCCGAAGCATCCGCCGGCCTCGCCCACCTCTACATGGGCGAAAAGAAGTACGCGGAAGCCCAGCCCCTCGTTGAAGCCGCCCTGCGCCGCGATCCCGACGACCCCGCGCTCAACGCCCAGCTCGCCGCCATTCTCAGCGCCCAGGGCAAGCAGGCCGACGCCCTCACCCTCCTCGAAAAGCTCCACCAGCTCCAGCCCCACAGCGCCAGCGTCACCGGCATGCTCGCCGATGCGGAATTCCAGGCCGGAAACCTCGACAAAGCCGACGCCCTCTTCCAGCAGCTCCTCGCCGCCGAGCCGAGCGACGCCTCGCTCCTCGATGCCCGCGGGCAAATCCTCATCCGCCAGCAGCATTACGACGACGCGCTCGCGTCCTTCCATAAAGCAGCCGCCGCCAGGCCCGACGACATTGACGCGTGGTCCGGCATCGCGTTCGCCGACTCTGAACTCCATCTGTACGCCGACGAATTGCAGGCTCTTTCCACACGATCAAAATTTGCGCCCGATAATCCAACTTGTTTATTTCTCCGGGCAACGGCTTACGATAATCTCCATCAAACACAGGCAGCGGCGGACTACTACCATCGCTTCCTCACTGCCGCCCAGGGAAAATTCCCAGACCAGGAGTGGCAGGCAAAGCACCGGCTCACCGCCCTCGGCAAATAATCGGTGTCTACTACCCCGCAAGTCACCGTGTTTCGTGACCGGCCCCGTGTGGGATCTTAGCCTTTGCCCTTCCCATTTGGCTTCCGGCCTCGGCTTTTGTTGCCGTTTCCAGTGGCGTGAAACACAGGACTTGCGCTATTGTGAGTGATCGCACTTCCCGGAGGTGCGCTATGCGGATTGTCGCGGTACTCGCCGCTGTCCTCCTTCCGGCTTCCCTCGCCTGGGCTCACGGCGCGGATGACCGCGTCCCCGACGCTCGCGAAATCGCCGATCTCCAGGCCAAAGCTGCAGTCGCTTCTCCCAGCGAGCAACCCTGGCTCTACGCCCAGCTTGTCCATTCCATGACCGAACTCGCGACCGCCCAATATCAGGCTGGCGACCGCAACCTAGCCTCGCAGTCCCTCAAGTCCGCGCAGAGCTATGCCGGCAAGATTCAGATGAACCTACTCCACGACGCCAAAAAACTGAAGAACGCAGAAATCCTCATCCGCCACACTGGCTTCCGCCTCCGCGAGCTCCTCACCGGAGCCTCGCTGGATGACCGGCCTACTCTTGAAGCCACCATCGCCCAGCTCAACGACGTGCAGTCGCAGATGATGCTGCAGGTTTTCCATCGCTGAGTTTGCCGGCCCGGTTTCGTCAACTATGGCAAAGTGAGTTTTCCGGGCGCACCGGATTCGTTGCAAAACCTCCGCTTTTCCCCCGGCAATCCACATCCTTTCAACAGCCCTCACACCCCTGTCACGCAGTATTCATCAGGCGATGACAATCGGCGGTGCAAGGACTACCAAAAGCAACCCCACGGTTTCGCTTATCGTTCCCCATTTACACGCACCTATGCTCTTCGTACTCTGACGTGGCGTTTCCATACCGAGCGTTTTACACGCCAAGTGGAATTCCCGAGACTCAACGTGAGACCCATCTTGCAAACTGGGCTTCACACCGTCTCCTGAACCCATTGGCTATCAGGTGAAACCCGCGGCATGGAACGTACTTTCGCCTTTTACTGAAATCCAAATTGGAGCGGTCACGCACCCCTGCCGGCGCGTCTCCGTCGCCCGCTATTTTTCCGGGATCCACTCCGGAATTCGCGCGGGCCGGAGCCCATTTTCCGGTCAGCTTCGCGGCCGTTCCCCCGCATCCCGCGCCTTGCCGGGAAGCACGTTTACGCGTGTACCTTGATCCGCGTACGACGCTTCTCCGCCATGGCCCGGGATGCGGGCGACCTGAACCCGCTGCCGGGTGGACACGCTTGACGTGTGCCCCTGCCGCCTGCCGCTGCCGCTGTTGGGAGAATCATGAGACCGAAAAAGACCATCCTTTGCGTTGACGATAACGAACAAATCCTCTCCGTACGTAAATTCCTCCTCGAAACCCGCGGTTACCGCGTCCTCTCTGCCCGCTCCGCCGAAGAAGCTCTTGAGCGCTTCCGCCAGGGCGGCATCGATCTCGTCCTCGGCGACCTCATCATGCCCACCATGGACGGCAACGAGATGGTCCGCCGCATGAAGGAGATTTCTCCTGAAGTCCCCACCATTCTCATCAGCGGCACCGTCAAGACCTTTGAGCGCGCCAACCGCGCCGACGCGTTCCTTCCCAAAGGCGCTTCCACCCCGGTTGAAATGCTCGAACGTATCCGCGTCATGATCGCTCGCAAGCGCGGCCCTCGTAAGATCCTCCGCCCCGTCTTCAACACGTCCGAAAACGCCGCCTTCGAACCGGCAACCCAGTCCGTAGCCTCCTGACAGGTGCCTCTCCGGCGCGCATCATTGAGGTTCCGGTTCCTGGCGGCTGGCTTTCGGCTTCCGCCTGGTGGCTACCAGCCACCAGGTAACCCTCGTCCTTTACAATCAACCCGTGCCCTCCATGATCACCGCCGAGAACCTCGGCAAAACCTACCGCAGCGGCAAACTCGAAGTTCCGGCTCTTCGCAACGCGACCTTTTCCGTCGAAGCCGGCGAGTTTGTCGCCATCGTCGGACCATCCGGCAGCGGCAAATCCACCCTTTTCTACCTGCTCGGCGGCCTCACCCGCGCCAGTTCCGGCCGCGTTCTCATCGGCGGCATCGACTTCTCTTCCCTCACCGATGCCGAGCGGACCAAAATGCGCCGCGCCCGTATTGGCTTCATCTTCCAGAAATTCAATCTCCTGCCCACGCTCTCCGCGCGCTCCAATATTGAAATCGCCTACGAGATCGCCGAGCGCCCCGAGCCCATGGACCCGAAGTTCTTTGCCCGCCTTACCGAGCTGCTCCACATCGCCGGCCGCCTCGACCATCGCCCTTCCGAGCTTTCCGGCGGCGAACAGCAGCGCATTGCGATCGCCCGCGCGCTGATTACACAGCCCTCCATCGTTCTCGCCGACGAGCCGACCGGCAATCTCGACACCGAAAACTCCGACGCGGTCCTCGACATGCTCCGCCTCTCCAACCGCGAATTCAGGCAGACCGTGCTCATGATCACCCACAATCCCGAGGCCGCCGCCATCGCCGACCGCATCATCCACATGCGCGACGGGCAGATTCGCGGAATCGAACCGGGCAAGGGCGCCGTTGCCCCTCATAACTGGTAACGTTTTCATTTCGGTGGCGTCCATTGAAGTTCCGGAGCCGCCCAGTTTGAAAATCGCTGCGCCGCAAGAAAATTCGCACCCCTGCACGGCATAACGAGTTAGACTTATTGAGGGCCTTCAGGGTCAAAAGTCAAAAAGAATGGGCACAAACATACAACCGCAAGCCGAGACCTCCTCAGGGCCGACGCACGGATCGACAAATGGATCGGCAGGGAATATTCACGATCTCCTGACCGAGAAGCCCAACGAGGCTACCCGCGGCCTTGACACACGTTCCGCGCTCGAAGTCGCCCGCATCATCAATTCTGAAGACCAGAAAGTCGCGGCTGCGGTTCGCAAAGCCATCGGCGAAATCGCGCAGGTCATCGATATGGTCGCCCACGCCCTCCGCGAAGGCGGTCGCCTCATTTATGTCGGCGCCGGCTCCAGCGGACGCCTCGCCGCCCTTGATGCCTGCGAAATCCCGGCCTACTTCTCCACCAGCCCGCAAACCGTGCAATACATCATGGCTGGCGGACCCAAAGCTCTCGCATCACCGGTCGAAGTCAACGAAGATTCTGAAGAGCTCGGCAAGCGCGACATCGCCCGCCGCCGCCCCAGCCGCAAAGACGTGGTGATCGGCCTCTCCGCCAGCGGACGCACTCCCTACGTTGTCTCCGCGCTCTCTTACGCCCGCACCCTCGGCGCCAAGACCGCCTGCATTACCTGCAATCCCGGCTCGCCCCTCGCCCTCGCCGTTGAAATCGCGATGGTCGCCGAAGTCGGCCCCGAAGTCATCTCCGGTTCCACCCGCCTCAAGGCCGCTACCGCCCAAAAGATGATCACCAACATGGTCACCACCGGCGCGATGACTCGCCTGGGCTACGTGTACGAAAACCTGATGGTTAACGTGCACATGCACAACTCCAAGCTCATCGAGCGCGGCATCGGCATCCTGATGCGCGCCTGCGATGTCACTCGCGAGAAAGCCGTCGACGTCATCAAGTCCGCCGGCCGCAGCGTCCCTGTCGCGCTGGTCATGCTGAAAGCAAATGTCGACAAGCCCGAGGCCGTCCGTCGATTAGCACGAGCGGAAGGCAACGTCCGCCGCGCGATTGAAGACACCACCATGGACGTCTAGTCCGCCCACCTTCAGTAAATCCTGAAATTCACTTCGATGTTGATTTCCACGGCGACCATCCTGCCGTTATAGATGGCCGGCGCGAACTTGTAGCGTCGAACCGTCTGCACGGCCAGCTCATCCAGGCCCATTCCCAGCGGCCGCACGACATGGACATCGTGTGGCTCGCCGTGTGAATCGACGGTGAGCCCCACAACTTCCACGCCCTGAAATTTGCGCTGTCTTGCGGCAGCGCTGAACGTCGGATCGGGATCGAACGTCAGTCGCGGAGGCATCACTCCTGGCGCCTTCATCTCCACATCTCCCTTTCCCGCTGCAAACGCGCCTTTCGGAGCATCCGGATGCAAATCCCGGTGCAGCCACTGCTGCCAATAATCCGGCGCGGCGTCCGCGAACGCATCGTCAAATCCCACTGCAAACACCTTGTTCAGCGCTGAAGCCAACTCCTCAGGATGCTGCGGATCCCGCGCAATCCGCACCACCAGTTTGTCGTGCTTCCCGATACGCTCTGACCTCACCGTCACCGGCAGGTCCTTTTCATTCGGATCGAACTCCAGCCCTGCCCGATGACCGCTAATCTCCAGTTCCGTATCGGTCAATCGAGCGTTGAAGTCCGCGATCGCGCTCAGCGTCAGCGGAGCGCTCTCCGGCTCCCCCGTCAGATTTCCCTGCGCATCGAAGTCCAGCTTGTCGCCGCCATTCAGCCCGCGCAACAAAACAAACGGTCCCTGCAGCCGCGCCTCGACATCCATCTGGGTGAGCACGGTCTGCGCACCGGCAGAAGAAACCACCACGGCCAACATCAATAACCCACACCAAAATCTTAAGTTCAATGCTCCCGCATCCCCTGCATCACGCATGCTGCTCACTGATACACCCGCACCCAATCCACCAGCATCTCCTGCGGAAACTGCGTCGTCCCATCCGGATTCCCCGGCCAATCCCCACCCACCGCGAGATTCAGAATGATGAAGTACTTCCCATCCTCGAATGGCCACACCGCGCCCTTCGGCAAATCAGCCGGCGTGCGGGTTTCATAGGGATGCGTCGGGTCGTCGACATAAAACTCCATGCGCTGCGGTGACCACGTAATCCCAAAGGTGTGAAATCCGTCCGCATACGCCGCCTGATCCGGCAATACGTAGGGCGACCCAATCTGATCGCCGATAAACCCCGCCCCGTGAATCGACCCGTAAATCGTATCCGGCTTTTTCCCAATGTTCTCCATGATGTCAATTTCGCCGCACGCCGGCCACCGCTTTGCCGCGATGTCATCGCCCAGCATCCAGAACGCCGGCCACATCCCCTGCCCTCGTGGCACCTTGATGCGCGCCTCAATCCGGCCGTATTGAAATCCCTGCAAACCCTCCGTCTTCATCCGTGCTGACGTGTATACCCCATCGGCCACTTTGCGCCCCACAATGTGCAGATACCCGTCGTCTCCCACGAACGCATTCGGCTGCTTCGGATCGCAAGGCCCATCCTGCGATCCCCACGCGCAATACGTCTCCGGCTCGTGATTCCCCCACTTGCCTTTGCCCGACTCGAATCCCCAGTTCGCGGGATTCGGCGGTCCCGACCGATCGAACTCATCGCTCCAAACCAGCTTCGTTCCCACCGTGCCAGCCGTTGCCGAACCCGCTGCCGGCGCTGCCGTAGCAGACTGCCCCAACGCGCTCGGCCCGCTCGATCCCAAAACGCCTATTGTTCCCACAAGCCACAGCGCCACGCACAAAATCACCCTCATCCCACCCTCCAGCACGCGCATCCATCCTACCCCGTACCCGACGCCACGGCGTCGCCCGTAATCAGCTTTCGCTACACCCTATCCCCTACCCCCTACACCCTCAGGTGTGGTAAACGTGACCAATGCGCGCTGCTGTCGAAAAACTCCGCCTCAGCGAGATCTCTCCCGGCATGGTCCAGTCGGAAATCCGCGCCATGTCCGTCGAATGCGACCGCGTCAACGGCGTCAACCTCGCCCAGGGCGTTTGCGATACCGGCGTTCCCTCACCCGTTATGACGCGAGCCATCGACGCCATCACTGAGGGCTACAACATCTACACCCGCCTCGACGGCATCGCAACCCTGCGCCGCGCCATTTCTGACAAACTCTCCAGCTACAACGGCATCACCGCCGATCCCGACGCGGAGATTCTCGTCTCATCGGGCGCCACCGGAGCCTTCTACGCGGCGTGTATGGCCCTCTTCAATCCCGGCGACGAAGTCATCCTTTTCGAGCCGTTTTACGGATACCACCTCAACACGCTGCGCTCGCTGCGCGTCAACGCCATCGACGTTCCCATGACCGCGCCCGACTGGTCGATCGACTTCGACGATCTCCGCGCCGCCATCACCCCACGCACCCGCGGCATCGTCATCAATTCCCCATCGAACCCCTGCGGCAAAGTCTTCACCCGCGCCGAACTCGAAGTCATTGCCGACCTCGCCATCCACCATGACCTCTTCGTCATCACCGACGAAATCTACGAGTACTTCCTGTACGACGGAACCCAGCACATCTCGCCCGCCACGCTTCCCGGCATGGCCGAGCGCACCATCTCCATTTCCGGCTTGTCGAAAACTTTCAGCATCACCGGCTGGCGCATCGGCTATCTCGCTGCCGATCCCCGATGGATGGGCGCCATCGGCTATTTTCACGACCTCATCTACGTCTGCGCGCCTTCGCCCTTCCAGCACGCCTGCGCAGCCGGACTGGTCCAATTGCCCGACAGTTTCTACCAGTCCCTCGCCAACGAATACCAGGTCAAGCGCAACATGCTCTGCTCCGCATTGACGGCTGCTGGCCTCACGCCGTCGATTCCACCCGGAGCCTACTACGTTCTCGCTGACTCGACGGTCATCCCTGGCGCCAACGCACGCGAAAAGGCACGCACGCTCCTGCGCCAAACTGGAGTCGCTGCTGTCGCCGGTACCGCCTTCTTTGCAGAGGGTCGCGGAGAGAACCTCCTCCGCTTCTGCTTCGCCAAACGCGACGAAGACCTGCACCGAGCCTGCGAAGCTCTGCGCGCCCGCACATGAGCGGTCAAAAGCGGTAATCCCGGCACCCCCCCGGGGGGGTCCCATTAACTTCCTGGTGAAGTACTTTGTTTGCTGGTAAGCAGCGATTTCGTTTGAGGCCCTTGAACGGTAAATACCCTGTTTTCTATTACCGTTTGCGGCCCTCAAATCTCCCTTTTTCACGGCATTGACGGAAACAAAGTACATATCTGAGGCCCTTAAATTGGGGCCGGATTGGTTGGCGGCAAACCATGGATCCGATTCGCCGCATCAGGAAGGGGCCGATGGCCCTGCGTTGATCTCAAAGAGCGATGAGCCCCGCCTGAGCGAGGTGCAAATGAAAAAGCCCTGTTCGCGTTGAACAGAGCCTTCGTCATTTTCAGAGTAGGGGTTGCGATGAGGTTGGTGCAACAGGATTCGGAGATGAGGGGGGTACGAACGTAAGGGATGTCGCGCTCTATCCGTTGATTCGTCCGCTCTGTATTTCTACACCCTACACCCTATCCCCTTTACCCTGTCCTCACGCCGCCGCAGGCACCGGAATCTCCACCAGGGGATATCCGAGACGCTTCCACTCATCGTAGCCGCCGCGCAGCGGCCGTACCCGATTAATCCCCATTTTGCGCAGCGTCAGCGCCGTCCGCGCCGCGGTCGCTTCGCTCGGACAGGTGCAGAACAGCACAATCTCTTCATCCCGGGGAATTCGGTCGACGTGCTCCTCCAGCTTGTCCGGAGTCAGGTTCAGCGCTCCCGGCAACGTCCGCGGATCCGGCAAATAATCCAGCGGATGCCTCAGGTCCACAATGAATAGCTTCTGCCCGCTGTCCATCATCTCCTTCAGTTCAGGCGCCTCAATCCGCGCCATGCGCACCGACCGCAGAAACGCCCGCCGCTGCAGCACGCGGTACCCGAGAAATCCCAGGAACAGCAGCACGAAGATCAACCCGAAGAAATGGCCGCCCACCGACAGCGCATGCGGGTGCCGGTTCAGCATGTCTCCGAAGAATCGCCCCGCCAGCGTGATCGACGCGGCCCACAGCAAAATCCCGCCTGCATCGAACAACAGGAACTTGCCGTAGCCCATCCCAATCTGTCCGGCAATCGGCGCCGCCACGGTGCCCAGCCCTGGAATGAACTTCGCCAGCAGCAGCGATGCCGGGCCGCGCTTCGTAAAGTAGAGTTCCGTCTTGCGCACGCACGCCGTGCTCTCAAAGCTCAGCTTGCACACCAACCGCACCACCGCGGCGCCATAGTTCTTGCCAAACAAGTACCAGATAGAGTCCGCGATCAGGCTCCCGGCCATGGCCGACAGGATTACGAACGGCAGATGTAGCTCATGTGTCCCGGTCAGCGTGCCCGCCGTGAGCAGCAGCGGTGTGCTCGGCACAGGAATGCCAAGTTGCTCCGTCAGCACCCAAAGGAAAACAACCCAGTAGGCGTACTTCACAAAGAAATCGAGGGCAATGGGCATGGAGGGGCCGCTCGGGACAGCCGGAATCAAGATTCCCAGTATAGATGCGCCATGCAACGAAACGGAGCACCTATCTTCGGCGTAGTGACAGCGCTTCTACGGGCTAAACGCTTCACGCTGTTGTTCTTCACCTCAAACGCTGTCCGCTGCGTTCAGTTCCTGGCTCCCGGCACTGCAATCTCGACCGTTCCAATCCGGCCGCTCAGCAAGTCGTGCACCCCCAACCGCAGATACACCGGTCCGGGCGGCAGGTCGATCTGCTCATGCATCGACAATCGCCCCTGCGCCGCTGTCGTTTGCTCCGTCGTCTGGCTAATCCCCAGCGCGCGGTCAGCATAGTTCACCCGAATGCCCTCGTTGTTGTAAGCCACCTCGGTGAGTTCCACCTGCGTCTCAATCTTTCCATCTGGCAGCGTTTTGTGTTCCACCGTCCGTGGATCAATCCAGTAATCGACCATGTACCGCTGTGGCTGCTTGAGACTCGCACTCATCGCACCCGCCGGACCGGGTACTGCCGCAACGTCCTTCACCGCCGGATCGCTCTGCGGCACCACGCGCACCGCGAAAATCACCTGCGACAGCGGCGGCGTTCCGTGCTGCATCGCGTCGATCAGCGTGTTGTGTCGCCCCGGCGTCCACTGCACCGCCTTCGCCGGATCGTCGGCAAAGTACGAATGACGATACTCCAGGTCGTAGCGCCCGCTCTCCACGCGCACATCGACGCTCCGGAGTGCGCCGTTGTAATCGTGATCCTGCGGGGCGTATCCGATCGTGTAGTAACTCGATCCGTCGGCGATCGCCTCTCCCAGGACCTGGCCCAGGGCATTCCGGTTGTAGTACGCCTGGCCGCCGGTCTCCTTCGCAATCTGCTCCATATTGAAGTGGTCGAAGGCCACATCGTTCAAAAACGCCTGATCTTTCTGTCCCACTTCGCCACCTACGCCCGGCTGCGCGTTCACCGTGTTCGACTGATCCATGCTGAACGACCCGATGCCCGTATTCCCCCCACCACCTACGCCCACATTTCCCTGGCCTCCCGCCGGAGCTGTTTGCATCTCTTCCGGGATCCCGGCCACGGTGTTCGCGTCCGCGCTCGGGGTCTCCAGCAAACCGCGCGAATCCACCGGATACACCGCAACCCGCGAAAGCGCCAGTAATTCCGCAGCCTTTTTCACCTGTCCGTCGTAGTTCGCCATCGGATCCATGTTCGGATTCGTGCCGCCCTGCAAAAACCGCAGCGGAAACGTCGCCGAAAACCAAATCAGATTCTTGCGCCCCGGAATCGTGCTCAGATACCGCGCAATCTGGTCCAGCGCGTCAATCGTCATCTCCTCGCGCAGGCCCACTTCGAAATTCTCTGTGTCGGAAATGAATTGCTGGATCCCCGACACCGCCAGGCTCGATAGCCCCAGCGAAATGGCCAGACTGTCCTGGAGGTTGAACGTGTCGTCCAAAGTCGCATCCAGCACCGGGCTGCCTTGCGCATTACCGCGTCCCGGCCCGAGAGCCTTTGCAATTTCCGCGGCATTCGTCGTGAATCCCGAAATGATGTGCAGCTTCGAACCCAGCGTGAACACCGCAATCCGCGTTCCCGGCGGAATTGTCTTCAGATACGCAAGCATCCTGCGCCGCACGTACACCTGATCCGCCAACGGCGTATTTAGCCCATCCAGCAGCAACACATTGGCAGCACTGGTCAGCGCGTACCGCGGAGCATCGCTGTAGACATGCGGCGGCAGTGGTGGCGCCTTCGCCACATCCAGCGCATCCGTTGCCTTGTGCTCTTCGAAAATTGTGATCCGCTGCGGCTTCCCGTTTTCCCTAACCTCAAAATCTTCCTGCTTCAGCCCCATCACCGCTTGCTGCTTGTTGCGAACCACCACATCCACCAGCACCAGGTTCGCATTGGTCCGGAACAACGGGATCGTGTTCACCGCGCCCTGGTCCTGGTCCGGGATGGGTTGCCGCTGAATCTGCCCATCCGCCTGAACCGCCAGAGCCTGATTGCCGGCCGGCTGATTCGCATTGGCGGGGGCAGTTTGCGACGCGGGCGCGCTGGTCTGCTGCTGCGCTGCCCACGCAGTTGCCAGAGCAAGTGTTACGCAGCAGGTGATAGGGAGAATGCGAAGCCGGGCCATGGGTGGACTCCTGACTGGACGTCTAAAATTGCGTGCCCCATCATAAGCCGGAATGCCAACCAGTGTCCCTAGCCACTTTTTGCTGATTCCTGCGCTCCGTTTCCTGGTGGGTGCAACAGATTCAGGGTCTTGAGGATGCGTTGTTCCTGCCTGGAGGGTCTGGCAGCTGTCGGGCGGCCCGGCTACACCCTATCCCCTACACCCTGCCTACTTCGGCACATCCACCAGAACTTCCACCGTCCCAATCCGCCCGCTCAGCAAATCGTGCACTCCTACCCGCAAATAGACTTTTCCCGGCGGCAAATCAATCTGCTCGTGCAGCGCCAGCCCTGCCTGCAAATTCCGCGCTGCCTCCTGTGGCGTCAAATCCAGGCTGAATCCTCGGTCCGCATAGTTCTGCCGGATGCCTTCGTCGTCGTACGCCACTTCGGTCACTTCCACCTGCGTCTGCTGTTTACCGTCCGTTAGCGCATTGTGATCCAGGCCTCGCGGATCCACCCAGTAATCCACCATGTAGCGCTGCCCATGCTTCAGATTCTTCGCCATATCCCCCGCCGGTCCCGCCGTCACCGGCTCGGCCATCACCGCCGGATCGGTCACCGGGAGCACCCGGACGTCAAACATCACCTGCGACAACGGCAGCGTCCCGTGCTGCATTGCGTTGATCAGCGGACTCGTCTTGCCCCCAATCCATTTCGTCGCCGCGGTCGGATTGTCAGCAAAATAGGAGTGCCGGAATTCGAGGTCGTACTTCCCGCCCTCCACATGCACGTCAATCTTCCGCACCGCCCCGTTGTAATTCTGGTTTCCTGGGTCGTAACCGATGGTGTAGTAGCTGGACCCATTCGCAACTGCCTCGCCCACCACTTCGCCCAGCGCGTTCCGGTTGTAGAACGCTTCCCCGCCCGTCTCCTTCGCAATCTGATCCATGTTGAAGTGGTCGGCCGCAATATCGTTCAGAAACGTCTGGTCTTTGCTCGCCAGCCCCATTGCTTCCAACGACGATCCGCTCGCCCCGCTTGCCACCTGATCCTGGCTGAACGAGCCCATACCGCCGTTGCCGCCACCGCCTCCGGCCCCGGCTGTCCCATGTCCTTGCGTGTTTTGTGGAGGAGGGCTGCCCATCGCCGTGGCAAAACTGCTGTTGGTTTCGGCGGACACACTCGGCACGTTCAGCAATCCGCGCGAATCCACGGGGTACACCGCTACTCGCGCCAGCGCCAGAAGCTCCGCAGCCTTCTTCACCTGACCGCTGAAATCCGCCATCGGATCCATGTTCGGATTCGAGCCGCCCTGCAAAAATCGCAGCGGAAACGACGCTGAAAACCAAATCAGATTCTTGCGCCCGGGAATCGTACTCAGATACCGCGCCACCTGCCCCAGCGCGTCAATCGTCATCTCCTCGCGCAGTTGCGTCTCGAAATTCTGCGTGTCCGAAATAAACTGCTGCATCGCCGCAATCGACGCCGACGAAACCCCCGCACCCTGCGCGAGCGATAGTTGCTGCGTCATCGCGTCGTCGAAATCCGGATCCATCACCGGACTCTTTTCCGCGTTCCCCCGCCCCGGCCCCAGCGCCTTCGCAATCTCCGCCGCATCTGTCGTGAATCCGCTGATGATGTGCAGCTTCGACCCCAGCGTGAACACCGCGATCCGCGTCCCCGGCGGAATCGTGCCCAGATACTTGATCATCTGCCGCCGCACATATACCTGATCGGCCAGCGGCGTATTCAGCGCATCCAGCAACAGCACGTTCGCCGCCGAAGTCACCGCATACCGCGGCGTGTCCGTGTAAACATGCGGCGGCAGCTGCGGCGGCTTCGACGCCTCCAGCACATCCGTCGCCCGATGCTCTTCGAAGACCGTGATCTTCTGGGCCTTGCCGTCTTCCGTCAAATGAAAATTCGACGCCTTCAGATCGTGAACCGGCGCGCCCTTCTGGCGCACCACGACATCTACCAGCACCAGGTTTGCATTGGTGTGGAATACCGGCACAGGCTGCGTATTCTGCGCCGCGCTCTGTCCGAAGGCCCCCTCCACGGGTGCCAGCACCAAGGCGGCACAGCACATCAGCGAAACAGAAAAAGGCCGCATCATCAACGCACTCCAGCGCTCAAAATCCGTGGGTGCCGTCCATGATACGCCCCAGCCTCTTGCCGAAAGTCCGTCGCTGACAGTCTCCAGCTGACAACTATTCGCTGCCGGCTACGAATGAAGCCGAGGCGCCGCATCGACCCATATCCGCACCTTCACGATTTCCGCGGAAACTCCTCCACGTGCATTTCGCCCTTCCGTCCGAAATACACCACCTTCCGCCCCGTCAAATATGCCCAGTATCCGATTACGCCCGCCGCCGTCGCCTGCTTCACAAATTCCGGATACCGGATCGTGTCCGCCTGTGCGCCGCGAATGGCCCCCACGATGCCCTCTCGCGAAAAATCAGCCGCAACCGGATCCAGCTCCAGCGTCAACGGCGCCGCGTGCGTCGATCCATCCGCCCCGTAGAACACTTCCTGCCCCTGCGCGAAGTCGCAGAAGTACGATTCCACTCCCGCTGCCAACGACCGCCTCACCACTTCGGGAAAAGTCAGCTTTCCCGCCTGCGATTCCGCAAACACTTCCTGTATTTCCGTGCCGTTCATCTGTTTCTTCCTCACTCTGTTGGGATTTTGCTCAGGCCGTGTGCCTGCACCAGCTTCTTCAGAGTCACCAGCAGCAAGGTGCGTTCCCCCTGCGTCAGCGGAGCAAAAAAAATCTCATCGTTCCGGTCCGCAATCGCCGCCAGTTCCGGAACAAGCTTCTTCGCCGCCCCTGTCAGCGCAATATCCTGGTACCGCCGGTCCGCATCCCGCTCCACTCGCGTCACGAGCTTTTTCACCACCAGCCGGTCGATCAGCTTCGACGCCGTGCCGCGCGTCATTCCCGTTTCTGCTGCCACCAGCCCTGGCGACATGCCCTCCCGACCATACATTTCACGCAGCACCACCCACTCCGCCACCGTCACGCCGCTCTTTGCAAGTCCCCGCGCAAACGCATGCGAAACATGGTTCGATACAAACCGCATCCAGAACCCAATGTGGCTCTTCAACGCACTCGCCGACGTTTTCCGCTGCATGAATTCATGATAGTTTCTATGGCAACAGTTGTCAAGGATACATACACTGCCCATCAACTCCAGGCGTAATCGCATCATCTGCAAGGAACCAGGCTCTCGGTTCCGGGCTTCCGGCTTCCAGCTTCGGGCTACCAGCCACCAGCTCCGACGCTGACCGCTTTTTAGCTGCTCGTCGTGACCGCCAGCACATCCCTCCACAGGCAATCCGCGCTACCCTGTTTTCATGCCTACGGAGGAGATTGCGATCGCCGCCCCGGCCACCACTCCTAATTTTGCCTCAGCCCGCGACCTGCTCCAGCAGGCCGTCGACGACCGCGCCTTCCCCGGCGCTGCTTTCGGCGTTCTGCACCACGGCAATATTGTCGCCATGGAGGGGGTCGGGCGCTTCACCTACGAAAACTCGGCGCCCGCCGTCGAGCCGGCGACCGTCTTCGATCTTGCCAGCCTCACCAAAGTTGTGGCAACCACGACCACCGCGATGCTCCTGCATACGCGTGGCCGTTTCGACCTCGACGCACGTCTTGGGGACATCCTCCCCGGCTTTGTCGTCGGCATGGAACCCGGCAGCGGTAAGGAACGCGTCACCCTCCGCATGCTGCTCGCGCACAGTTCCGGCCTGCCCGGCTACGTCGAGCTTTTCCGCACCTGCGCCACGCCCGACGCACTCCTCCGCGCCACCCTGCAACTCCCACTCGAGGCCAAGCCTGGCCAGCGCACCGAGTACTCCGACCCTGGCTTCATCCTCCTCGGCAAAGCCATCGAAGTTCTGGCGGGCGAATTGCTCGACAAGTTCTGCGCCCGCGAAATCTTCGCGCCTCTCGGCCTAAAAGCCACACGCTTCCGCCCACTTTCCTATTTCCG
>Ga0206852_1092_pt1 | contig 21865 bp, 24 predicted proteins | sample Alteio_BWOrgCont_14_FD_152849 | JGI IMG/M metagenome (GOLD analysis project Ga0206852, IMG submission 152849) | Enriched cells from forest soil in Barre Woods Harvard Forest LTER site, Petersham, Massachusetts, United States -... | ecosystem: Environmental > Terrestrial > Soil > Temperate forest >... | reverse complement strand
GTGTTCGTCATCACCAATTAAAATACGGTCAGGATCGGCAGATAACGTGGTTTTTCCAGTACCCGACAAACCAAAAAACAGGGCGGAACGACCGTCATGCCCCACGTTTGCCGAACAATGCATGGGCAGCACATCACGATCTGGCATAAAATAATTCAGCGTGCTAAATACGCCTTTCTTCATTTCACCGGAATATTGGGTTGCGGCAATCAACAGGATTTTACGTTCCAGATTCAACATAATGACCGCTTCGGAGTTTACGCCGTCTGTGGCCGGATCCAGCTTTAAACCGGGGGCACATAGAATGGTTAATTCAGGCTCAAACGTCTTGAGTTGCGCCTCAGTGGGACGTCTTAACAACTGATGAATAAACAAATTCTGGGATGCCAACTCGTTAATGCAACGAACCGGTATCGAGTAGCGCGCATCTGCGCCACCATAGCCGTCAAAAACAAACAGCTCTTTGCGGTTTAAATAAGCCTTCATCTTTTCAAACACGTGATTAAACACATCGTTAGAGATGGGCTTGTTGACTTTTCCCCAATCAATTTTGTCATGAATCGAAGGCAAATCGACAATAAAGCGATCGTTCGGAGAGCGCCCCGTGTACTGGCCGGTTTGCACCACCAAGGAACCCGTGTCGGACAGTATGCCATCATGCCGAGCCAAGGCCATTTCAACCAATACAGCCGGTGAGAGCTGATGCTGTTCTTGAACACCCTCTAACCCGATATAGGCCGTACGACTGCTCATTTATCCCTCTTCCGTATAAGCACCGTTATGGTCTGTATCATCCTGCAAACCGGCAGCTCTCGCAAGTTCCATCACATGAAGGCTGCAATTTTAGAAAAATCGCACATAGTTAATATATGATGCGATTACTGATCTTAAGCCTAACCGGGCTGCTATTACTGAACACGGTCGGATTTGCCAAATCAGCCGATCCGCAAGAGAACTATGAGCAGGGAATTACCCTTTACCGGGAAGGCAACTACGCCAAGGCACTCGAAGCTTTTAAAACCAGTGTGGCTGTCATGCCGGAATCTCAAGACGCTCACTACTATTACGCCATCACACTGGCTCAATTGGGACGCTTTGAAGACGCTAGAAAAGCCTATCAAACGGTAATTACCCTGGCCCCCAATACCGAATCCGCGCAGTTGGCGCAGCAAGGGTTGACCTATCTGCCGGATCCCAAGGCTTTGGATGCGCCTCCCAAATTTACACAACCCCAGCCACAGGCTGCAAACACACCGACTCCAGCCGCAGCAGCCCCCACAGCAGGGGGGATGGATCCCAAGATGCTTCAAATGATGATGATGATGGGTTCCATGGGAGGCGGCAGCGGCGGCGGATTTAACCCGATGATGCTTCCCATGATGGAACAGATGGGCAAGGGTCAGGGCGGCGCCACAGGAGGCTCAGACCCCGACACCTCCATTGCACCAGATACCTTCAGCACCATGATGATGAATCAGATGATGCAAAACATGGACTTCTTCGGCAAAAGCGGTAAAGACGATTAGCCTCGTGCCGATACATGACACAGGAAGGACACTCCCACATGGCCCCCCTGTATTTTATATTGCCACACGTATTGGACCGCCTGAAAAGCGGACAGTTTGTAGCGAATCGCAATGGACGACAATACCCGCTTAAAGATCGCAGGGATAACTTGTCGCTGCTTAATATTACGAGGCGCGCCATTACGTATGAACCCCAGGTTTTTTCCACCCGAAAAGAAAGTTTGATTGCCGCTGCGGAAGCGCTTAACCAACCTGACGTTAAAACATTGATGATTACCGGGCCTACGGGTCGGGGAAAAACTTCGTATGTGAGAGGGCTTGTGGAATTAATGGGGGGCATCTATCCCAACCAAACCGCCGCACAGCTACTGTGGTTTGATGTCTCGCGTCACACGGATTTTGATGAAGTGGTTCGGTTTCTGGTCGGATATTTAACCGATATTTGCCAGGTACAAGAAAGCCTGAAAACCCAGCCTTCAACAGTTACCCAAGGATTTCAGCCCTTGATGGGACCTTCCCCTTTTACAAGTGAAATCCGCACTCTTTTCGAAAAACCAGCCCCTCTACCCAAGGAAATCGACCCGATTAAAACACTCATCGAGCTCTTGAACCGTATGGGCAATATGCCGATTCTGCTGGTCATTGATAATATGGAACATTTGGTCACCCCGGACCATGGACTGCGCTCACCCGAGTTGAAATCTGCTTTAATGCTGCTTCTCGAGTTCCCAAACGTCAAGTTGGTCATGGCTGGTCAGTCGGTACCGTTTCGCGACAAAGACCTGGTCCAATATGCTTGGCGGTATGCCCTGCCGACCCTAACTCCAGATCAAGCGCTCTGTAGACTTCAAAGCGAAACAGGTTTGTCTCACGGTGATGCCGAGACTCTGCAAGAGGTGATTGCAGCCTTGGGCCCAGAGCCATGTCGGCTGGAGTGTTTCGTGACCCTCTATAAATCCTTTCCCGTTGCCGGTTTCTGGCAACAGCAGTTTAAACAATCGCCTCCGGAAACTCTTTTGTGGCAAGAAGTGGAAAAACAACTGTCGGCTCAGCAGAAAAAAGCGTTTGAAGCCCTCGCCATGCTTCGTCACGGCCTTACCATGGCGGCTTTGGAAGCGGTTCTGGCAGAATGCAATTCTGAATTTGCCGAGTTTTCTTTAAAATCCGTTCCATCCGCGGTGTTACACTTGCTTCTTAAAAAAAGTTATCCGCCTCAAATGGTGTTATCCAAGCTAAAACATCGTCAACTTGCCGAACATCACAGCGATGACAGCATAAGAGCCTATTATCACATTAACGAGCTGTTTGTTTCTCCCCTCAACCAGTCTTTATCCATTAAAGACGCTATTCAAAACCACGAGGCCCTTTACGCCTTTTACATGCAAGAGAAAAACAAGCATTTTCCCGACCGAATTTACCCGGCCCGAACCCGACATTTACTTCAGGAAGCCCAGTTTCACCAGGCACAGGCCAAAAAATTAAAACGCCAGGCCGATCAAAAACAACCTTTAGCAATTGCGACAGAAGGGCCTTTGACTCAGACTGCACCACAGGTTGAAGATTCAATCCCCCTTTCACCCCGGCGTTTTAACCCCACCGATTCATCGTCATTTGATATTCCCCTGGAGTCCTTTCCCATAATCCTTCCGATACAAACGGTGATGCAGCCCGCCGAAATACACTCTCCGGCTATGGCTTCTCAACCGGAAATCCTGGCAACACAGCCTCATCCGGAAGTGTTTCAGGAACTACCCCCACCGGAACCCGAAAAAATCTCTACCCCCGCTGAAATTTTATATGAGAAGGGTCATGACGCTTTTTGCCACTACCGGCACAACGACGCCCTCCAGTTACTGAATGAGGCCTTGGACCTTTCTGGAACACCAGACTTACAGGCACAGATTTATCTAGACCTGGCGCAAATATCCGCCTACCGGGAGAATTGGGACGAAGCCCATCTAGGGTATCAAAAAAGCCTAGCCTTAAAATCGGATGATAAAGCTTTTCAGGCACAGGTCTTATTTCAGGAGGCATTGGCTTACGACGAATCCGACAACATGAATGAAAATAAAGCCATACAAGCGTATGAAGCTTGTATCGAGTGTTGTCACATAGCGAAAGACTCTAATCTCTCGGCTACCGCCGTGTATAACTTGGCCACTTTACACTATGAAGCGGGCCAGTTTGAAAAAACACTCCATAGCCTGCATAAGCTTTTCCAGCCCAACATGGCCTCCCCGGAAGATCAGGCCTTGCTGGCACTGTTAGCCTCTAAAACGTTATTGGCATTGAATCGTCCAGGAGAAGCCGAAAAAGAAGCCCGACAAGCGCATCTTATTGCGCAACATAACGGCTTAACAGATTTGGTCATCAAGGCCTGCTTGGTTTTAGGCCGCCTGTGTGAAGAAAAGCACACTTTACAAGCCGCCTGGAATTGGTACCATGAGGCCCAAGGCTTGAGTTTTGAAGGATTTTCCGATATCAGCCAAGCCTTAATTAAAAAACATTGCGGACGAATTGAGAGAAAACTGGGTGAATACCATTCAAAGCAGTCCAACCAAAGCCTTGTTTGACTTGTTGGTGAAGCATTCGTTTCAGCGTGGCGACTTTACCCTATCTTCCGGCAAAAAATCCAACTATTACATGGACGGTCGCATGACCACGTTATCCGCAGACGGAGCAAAACTGGTTGGCGAAGTGCTTTACGACATCGTTGCGCCGCTAGATATTCAAGCTGTTGGTGGGTTAACGCTGGGCGCAGACCCTATTGTCACGGCTATCAGCTGCACCAGCGCACATAAGGGCAAACCCATTAACGGGTTTCTCATCCGAAAAGAAGCCAAGGGCCATGGCACCGGTCGCCAGATAGAAGGTCATCTGCATCCGAAGGACCGGGTGGTTCTGGTGGAAGACGTCATCACCACGGGAGAGTCCTTTGTGAAGGCTATTGAAGCCGTGAAAGCCTTCTCTCCTGATATTGAAATCGTGAAACTGCTGGCGCTGGTGGATCGCAACGAAGGCGCTAGTGAGCGGCTTTTACCTTATCGGATTCCGGTTCAAGCGTTATTTCCAATTGACGCATTTCTTCAGGCAAATATTGCTGCCAGTTCTCATCCAGCGCACTGAAAAACCGGTGGGCATCCACCACGTCATTGTAATCGATGGGCTGAAACCGGGCGAGGCGATCAATTTCCTCGGGCGTCAGTTCAGGGTCTAAAAAGCCTTGATGTAATGCATGGGGCGTAGAATGCTGCAACCCAACCAGGGCAATGCCCATTTGGCGAGCGCACTGCATACAATGCACATTCACAATATAAACGCTTTGCTCCTGGCGAATCAGTTCAACCCCGTCTTTTTCCAGTTGAGACGTACAAAACTGGCAACGCATCCGAGTAAAAAAATGCTGAATAATATTAAAACCGTCCATCAATAGCATCCCAATTTAGGTTGGACTACAATAAGCTTCTTCCTCTATTGTGCATGACCGACCGGAAATCGGCAAGAGAAATATCAGCCGTATGAATTCTTATCAGTTTAGCTACGACGTTCATATTTTTGACACCGATTGCTACGGGGTCGTATGGCATGGCTCTTACGCCAAATGGTTGGAAATGGGACGCGTGGATTTTTGTAAAAAAGTGCTGTCCATGGACTTAAAAATACTCTCTGACGAGCACCAGGTTGTTGTTCCGGTAGTGGAGCAAACTGTCCGTTATAAAGCCATGGCGCGTTTCGGAGATAATCTAACCCTTACCACCCGTCTGGAACCTCATGAACCCAAACTCATCTTTCATCAGCACATCGAGGACAGCCAAACCGGCAAACGAATGATAGAAGCCCGCACCGACTGTGTCCTCACCCATCCCGAGGGCCGCTTATACCGACGATTTCCAGAAATTATGAAACAGAAGTTGGGGTTAGTTTTATAGTCCCTTTATTTACACCATTTTGCAACAATGCAATCAAATACTTTAGATCGTGCATGTTGAGTTTTCGAAAATTCATATCAATCAATCGCCGGTGTTCCCCTGGAAAAAATCTATCCATAACAGTGGATCTGCTGTCGGTAGTGGATAATCCGGGAGACAGTATCTGAAGTAGACCTAATTGCGCCAATTCATTTATTTTTAGAGGTATAGTCAGTTTGGGTTCTCTGGTGATCTTCTCTAGATGTTTTATCAACACAAGAATGCCACTCTGAATATCGACATTTTTTGATTGAACACTCATAAAGCTACGTTTTTGGGTGAGTATGTCTAATAGGCCGTACAAAAAAGTGGGCGTTATAGATATTGGGGGTTTATCCTTAAACGTCAGTTGAAAAACATCTCTTGGGTTAGGTACGTTGATGTTTGATTTCAGTGTGACTATATCTGACGACTCAAGTTTAGCGTTTGGGCTAGAGGGTTTTATTTCATGATTTAAAACCCTTGAAAGAATCTGGGCTTCCGTGTCGTTTACCGGAACAAACCCCAATTCAACTTTGTCTTCAGCGCATGACGCTGTAGAAAAAATAGCCCCAAATTTAGGCTGAGCTACAGAAGTAATCATCATTATAATTAAGATCCTTATATTTATTCATAAATATAATCAGAAAAACGCCTTGATATCAAAAAATTGCTAGAATGGCTTTGTGTTTTGTCTGAGGCTTTTTCATGGGATCCCCCCCCGCCGGTTCTGAGCTTTCCAACTATCGTTGGCTAAAATCTCTCATCACCCTTCTAGCATGTGGCTTGGCAGTCATTGCCGCAGCCTTTAACGTAAGAGCCCTCCTGCAAGGAAAAACCGATGCACTGGTGGTACTGGTGTTTTACACCACCTATGCCATTCTCTTTGCCATCCGCCGCCCCAGTATTACAGAAATGAAAGGCCTAAAGCACTGGCTGGTAGCACTAGGCGGCACTTTTCTACCGTTTTTTGTTCTCCATGGCGGTTCGCGCCTGGTATTGCCCTGGACAGCCGTGTTTACCCTACAGGGATTACAAACACTGTACATGTATGGCGCTGTCTTGAGTCTGGGCAAAAGCTTCGGTGTGATTGCCGCCGTTCGCCAGATTAAAACCCAAGGGCTGTATCGCTTTGTTCGGCACCCGCTTTATTCCGCCGAGCTACTGGGGTTTTTACTCGCGGTCTCGCAGAATGCGAGCATTTATAACATGGCGCTTATCGTTATACAGGTCTCTTGCCAACTCATCCGCATTCAGGACGAAGAGCGCCTGCTGAGACAAGATCCACAATACGAGGCCTATTTCGCCACGGTGCGCTACCGATTAATTCCTGGCGTTTATTGATAACTCCTCGGCCTGGACATCGATGGTGATGCGGTGTTCTTTGACGAAGTTCAATCCCAGAATGCCGGAGAAAGGCAGTTCCTTGGGCAGTGTCATCACGGTGGCTTCAACGTTATGTGCGGTAAAGCCGTCCAACGTCACGGTTTTCAAAGTGATTTTAGGGACTTCGGTGGTCCCGTTTGCCGTGGTCAAGATGATTTTTTCCGCATGAGCCAGGTCATACCCCAGCGAGACAGCCATCTCACGAGAAATAGACGAATACGTCGCCCCAGTATCCAGGATCAGCCGGGCTTTTTTCGAGCCATTCAGCAGGGTATCGACTGTTAAGGCATGCCCATCTTGATTGAGATGCACCGTGATGGGTTGAGCCAGCAGCACGTGTGGCTGTGCCCGCGAAACCTTGGGGCTTCCTACAAGAAAAAGGCCGGTTGCAATCCCCCATAGAAGTGCAGCGCCGACCCAATACTGGTAACGTCTGCATCCGTGCGACATCAGTAACCACCTTGTTTGTCTTTCCCTGATATCGTCAACGGCGGAGATTTCTTTAATTAGATTGAATCAGGGATTTAAATATGACATGATGAGAAAAAAGAGGGTTCCAAGATGAGCACCCAGCCTTCCAGCGATAATGCTCAAACGCCTTTCAAAGGCTATACCTATAACGATCTTCAGTTGACTCGCGAGCAAGTTGACGAACTTTATCTAAAATCCCAAAGGATGAGAGAACTCTTAGAGGCCCCTGGCATGGAAGCCTATGACAACTACGCCCTATAAACGCGGTGACATTGTTTTATACCCTTTTTCCTTTGCGGAAGATAAAACCCGTTTTAAGCGTAGACCTGCTCTTATTGTTCAATCCGATGACATCCTTCATTACTCTGGCAATTATCTAATCGCTTATATTACAACCAAGTCACTCAGTGGCCCGACACGGATTTGCATTGAAAAAGGCTCCGTGCTTTGGGAGGGGACAGGTTTGCTGGATACATCCTATGTTTTAACGGAGCGCATTGAGGTTTTTAACGCTGAGATGTTGATTGCCAAGATTGGTCATTTATCCGATATGCAGTCGATCAATCAAGCCCTTAGAGTTACTTTTGCTTTGAATTAGTGCAATACCATTAATTTTTTTAAGCAATCATTCAAACAAAACTTTATAAAATAACACGGTTCTCATTAAGAATCTTTTTATGCTTACAGAGAGAGACCTGTGTGATTAGCGTAAGTTTTTAATACAGAGAGAGAAACGAAGGGGGAGGGACTGCACATGGCAGGATTAGATCCAGTTGGAAGTTCATCGGCAGTAGACACAGAAAAATTGAAAAAGCGAGTTGCTGAATTGGAAGACGAACAGGCACATCCATGGGCAACAATTGGTGACCAAGCGATCGACGGGGGTAAGGAATACGGCAAACAGTTCCTGAACTTTGCCGGAAGGCAAGTAACCAATACGCCTAGTTACCTAACGAGTATAGGAAATACGATTCCAAGTAGCGATACAATAGGAAATTTCTTTCTGGGTAAAGAAGATCCACCCGATATAGAATCTGAAGAGCAAGAAAAAAATGAACCTGGCTGGATGAAAGCCTTTACCATCGGTCTACCTATGGCATGCGCATTTATACCGGGAGGTTTATTTTTAAGTAGCGTAATAGGTGGCGTGGTAGGGGGAGCCGTTAGTATAGTCAAAGATTTAGCTCAAGGGAAAAGAGTTAATTGGAACAAGTTCGCCAGAGGCGCCTTTACAGGTGCTTTAAGCTCACTGTTTGGGGGCTTTTTGTTAAAAGGATTATCTAAATGTTCTTTTCTTAATATTAATAAAATTGGTCCTCTTAAGAGCATAAGAAAGGCTGGCGCAACCACCAAATTAACAAAAGCCGAAGCCAGACTGGCTAAAGCAAAAACAAATGGACAAAAACTGATAAGTCACAGAAATACCGCTTATGAAAATATGGCTGCCAAAGAAAAACTTGCCGGTGCTGCCGAAGCAAAAGCTGCTTCAGCTAGTCCTCTAGATAAGCCTGCGTTTGAAAAGCTTGCAGCTACTGCAAGAGCAGAAGCAGATAAAGCTGCCGAAGCCGCATGGAGAGCTGAAAAAGCAGCTATGCCTACCGTTAAACGTATTGCTAAACTTGAAAAAAGAACTGAAGCAGCCCAAAGATTATTAGTCAAAGCACAGAATGGCACTAAGTGGTCATTTCTCCCTGGAACACAAAAAGTAAAATGGGCTGGCCGTAATATAGTAAATGGAATCAAATCAAGGAAAATAATACCAGTCGCTATAGGGACTGCAGCAGTGGGGATTCCAACTTATAACTACCTACTAAAACCAGGTTATGACTACATAACAAATTTAGAGGTTCGCTTTAGATCTAAACAACCCCAACTTGAAACACATGCTCCAGAATCGAATCCGACTGTAGATCAACCGAAGAATACTGTAACACCAACATCTGGAGTGCCAGCAAATCCAACGGTACCGGCTTCACCAACACCACAGCCTGAGCCCATTGTGACAAATTTAACACCACCGACAATTGTCCCTCAGGTGCCTGTATCAGAAAATGCAAATCCGACAAAACCAAATAATCCAAACGATGCTCCGCAAATTCAATCAAAACCAGCGGCATTAAAGCCACTAGGAAATAACCCAGCTCCAGTGGCACAATTACTATCATTGTTGTCAATTACTACTCTACAAAATCCGTCTAAGCCTCCTTCAGAAGAGAGTTATTCAGGATTTCTGCCAGGATCTGCTGTGGATATCGGAGGATCCAACAAATACGGGCTTGTGCAATAACATAAGCCGTCAAAAGTGATTCAAAAGCCGATGCTGGATGCATCGGCTTTTAACTTGTCGCCTCCTCACCGCAGTCGTAGGCGAGACCGTTACTTCTCCAGCGCCTGAAACACCTTGGCCGCCTCGCCAAAAACAGTTGCAGACTGGCTTCGGACCAGCCAGCTTTCATCTTTTAAGAGCGGCAATGCGTTGGGTAAAAGCTCAACTACCAGCTCTGGCTGGATGTGAACCATATCGATCATGGCTTGAAGCGCCGAATGCCTCACCAGCCAATGCTTATCTTTTAACGCAGCTTGCAAGGCACTTAAAGAAGGCCGCCCAATCTTGGCGAGCGCTTCCGCCGAATTTTTTCGGACCGCGGCATCCTCATTGCTTAAGGCATGGATGAGTCCGGGGATGGCGCTGGTGTCTCGCAATTCTCCCAACGCCCAGGCTGCAGTGGAAATCACACTGGGTGAGCTGTCTTTTAACTGATGATGCAACGAGGGAATGGCATCATTGACGATTCCCAAGCCAGATGCTTTTGATTTTTTAGTGGGGAGGCGATTCTGCCGCATGGGTAGCGGGTAATGCTGGGTGTCGTACTCAGCGTCATAGCCTGCGCGATGAACCTGCTCGATAGTTTCTTCCAATGAATCAAACGTGGTGCTTTCCGTCCCATAGGGATGTGGAATCAGCCGGGTGCCTTCGGAGGTTTTAATGCCCACAGCAGGAACCACGTACCTGAAGACTGCCGAATTGCCCGGCTTGGTTTGCTTCTTGATGTAAATAATATCCATTACGCCTGTACGGTTTGAATGGCCTCTGCCAGGTATTCAATCAAATCCGTGGCCGTGAGGCAATACTCGGTCAACGCCTCGGCTGCCTTGTCACCGGCTAGCCCATGCAAATAGACCCCAACACGGGCTGCGCGATCCGGGGGCAGACCCTGCGCCAAAAACCCGGCGATGATACCGGTTAATACGTCTCCGCTACCGGCCGTGGCCATACCGGGGTTTCCGGTCGGATTAATCCATAACCGCTGGTTGCTGCCGTAAACGACGGTCGACGCCGATTTCAACGCGACAGTCGCGTTATATTTTTCCGCCGTCTTTTGACACGCCGTCAGCAGGTCATTTTGGATGGCATGCTTATCGAGTCCGGTCAGCCGGGCACATTCTCCCAGGTGAGGTGTCAGGATAAACCGCGATGATAATTGGGGAACCTGAGATAAGACACTCAAGCAGTTGAGCCCGTCGGCATCTACCACCACGGGACCCGTAAACTGATGGATCAAATACTGAAGCAGCCGTTCGGTAAATGCCTGTACACTGTCGGAATGCGTTAGGCCAGGCCCAAAAGCCACGGTGGTCGTCTTCTCCCATAAGGGCGCAAGTGTTTCGAACGCTTCCGGGGTAATCCCCCCTTCAGGGGATTCCGGTAACGTATGACAGATAATTTCAGGCGGCAACTGCATCCGTTCAAACGCGCTTTTCACAGAAGCCAATGTCACCAGCCCTGCCCCTGCGTTCAAGGCAGCCATCGCGACCATAGCGGCGGCACCTGACATATCCCGGCTTCCCGCGATCACCAATACGGACCCGTATGAATATTTATGAGACAGCCCCTTACGCTGAGGCATGCGATTGCGGATCATCTTGGACGTCATTAAATTGACCCGGCTGGGATCTCCCTCGATTAATGTAGGAGGAATTCCGATATCTACGACATCTACCTGCCCCGTATAGCCTTTGCCCGGATATAAATATAATCCCGGTTTCGGCGCGGCAAACGTGACCGTGTAATCGGACTGAACCGCGACACCCATGACTTCCCCCGTCGCGCTATGCACACCGGAAGGCAAGTCGACAGCCACGGTATAGGCCCCGCATTCGTTGATGGCGTTTACCAAATCCCGATGATATCCTTCAATCGAGCGAGACAAACCGCTTCCGAAAAGCGCATCTACCACAATAGCACTGGTCGCCAACGTCTCTGAAATCTGATCATCCATCACCGCGTGAATGGTAGTCACCGGATAATGTTTCAGCAGTTTAAAGTTAGCGAGCGTATCTCCCTTCATCTCTTCGGGCAACCCGGCATGAATCACCACCACCTGAACAGACCCGGTCATGGCAAGTTTTCGCGCGCACGCAAACCCATCTCCGCCGTTATTTCCCTTGCCGCAAACCAGCGTCACCTGGGGCTTTCGCATGTCCATTTTTTCTGCCAGATAAAGCACTTTGGCGGCCACATTGCGCCCCGCCTCTTCCATCAATAAAATACCGGGAATACCCAGTTCCTGTATCGCCCGCTTATCGATGGGGTCCAAATTGGGAATCAGTTTCATATATGCCTCACGCCTTGAAATAAGGTTATTATTATAATGAAGACGACCTCAAGTTACCTCATCCTGATACGGGAAGTAGTGGAAGCAAATGCGTAATATTGTTTTGAGCAGCCTGCTTGTCATGGCGTTGGGCTTTACGGTTCTGAAAAATCAGGCTGAGCCTGCCAAAAATTTGATGCTGGACGCGGATCTGATTCGGGTCGGCATTAGCGATGAAACCATGACGCAGCAGGAATATCCTTCTGTAACGGTGTCATCCACCTCAGCCTACCGTATCTGGCAAGGAGATAAAGCGGTTTGGCATAGTCCAGCCTTTCTCAATGTGAGAATTACCCGCACGCTGAGCGGTTTTTTAATTCGCCCCGTCACCGGAGGCGGCATAGGACCGTTTTCAGGCGTCCTTACCGTTGAGCCAGAAACGCCGGAAGGCAGACTTCGAATTACCAACCTGACCCGCAAAGGTCAAATTCCCAACTACCGAGGCATTATTGAAATTGTTCCGGCCTCGTCTTCCTTGCAAAAACTCATGGCCATCAACGTCTTGCCCATGCAAGAGTATCTGAAGGCAGTGGTTCCCAACGAACTTCCTATTCAATACGGCTACGAAGCTGTCAAAGCCCAATCGGTTGCCGCCAGAAACTACGCCATTCACCCTCGGGAAAAGCCATGGCCCCAGTTTGACATCTGTGATTCCCAGTATTGCCAAGCCTATTACGGTTCCCAAACCGAACAGCCCCAAGTCACCCAGGCGATTTCGGAAACGCAGGGCCTCATCGCCCTTTATCAGGGCGAGCCTATTCTGGCCCTATATAGCTCTGCTCAAGGCGGCTATCGGGAAAGCTATCAAAACGCTTTTTCTGATCCCATCACCAACAAGTTCCCCGCCACCCCCATCCCCTATTTGGAAGGCGGCCCGGACATCGGCCCTGTTTTGAAGCTGGATACGGAAGAAGCGGCCCGCCAATTTTATCTCAGTCATTACCCGAACAGCTATGATGTGGCTTCTCCCATGTATCGCTGGCATAAAACCTGGAGCCGCAGGGAGTTGGAATCGGAGATCAACCACAACCTGGCAGTCTCCTGGAAGGATACGTCCACCCGGCCCTTTATTCGTCCAGCTTTTCCGCCGGGAACCTCTATTGGCACGTTAAAAGACATCACCGTCTTGCAGCGCGGCATATCCGGCAAGGCCATGCGAATTTCCCTTACAGGCAGCCACGGCACCTGGATTTTATCCAAGGAGTTTGTCATCCGAAAAGTCTTGAAAAGTCATGGTCGGTTTCTACCCAGCGCGAATGTCGTTTTTGATTTCCACCGCTCATCTATTGAGGCCTTTGGCGGAGGCTTGGGACATGGCGTCGGCATGAGCCAAATCGGCGCCAGCATGATGTCCAAACACGGCAGTCCCTTTGCCGACATCCTGAAACACTATTACAACGGCATCGCCATCGGCTCTATTCCCCTCACAGCCACAGATACCATCGGCATGAAAACAACGTTTTACGCGGATAAACCCCACGCCACGCTTTTTGTGAAGGGTACCAACCCCACCACTGTGCAAATCAATGACAAAACCGTTAAGCTCACACCCCAGAACCTGGCATTGTTGTCCATTGACGTCAAACCCGACAGCTTAAACAAACTGGAAGTAAAACCCCTGCAAGTCGCTGGCAATTCAACCGTTTGGGTGGAACTCTATTAAAATTCCATAGACAACAGCCATCGGTTTGATTAAGCTGAAGCCATGCCGATCACAGATGACTCCAAGCAAAAATTAAGCCTTCGCCTGGTCAAGGCCATGGGCCACCTCAATGCGGTGCATCGGATGGTGGAAGAGCAAAAATATTGCATTGATGTCCTGCACCAACTCAAAGCCGTCCAAGCCGCGCTGGATAAAGTTGGCGAGGAAATTTTGAAACAACATCTGGAAACCTGCGTGGTACAAGCCATTCGCAATCAGGATGAGCGCCGTGTGATTGATGAGTTGGTCCAGGTTTTTCGAAAAGCCCCGGATTTAAACTTGACCGTGGATGAATTAAATACGATTTTCTATAAAGACAATTGCTGTAAATCCTAAGGAGAATGCCATGTCGACATTATTAGAGGATACCACTGTGCAAAGTACGTCTGTCCCCAATAACTTGCTGGCCGGAAAAACCGGGATTATTTTGGGTGTTGCAAACAAATGGAGTATCGGTTGGGCCATTGCCCAGTCCCTGGCCAATGCCGGCATGCGCTTAGCATTTACCTATCAGGGGGAGCGTTTAAAAGAAAACGTTGAAAAACTGACCGCGACATTAGAGGGCGATATTCCGCTTTATCCCTGTGATGTGACGGATGAAACACAAGTAGACGATCTGTTTAAAAACCTGGCCGGTGATTTTGACGGCTTAGATTGCGTCATTCACAGTCTGGCTTTTGCCAAACGGGAAGAACTGGCCGGAGAATTTGTGAATACTTCCAAAGAAGGCTATCTGCTGGCCCAGGAAATTAGTGCCTATTCGCTGACTGCTGTCTCCAGAGCTGCGCTCCCCTTAATGGAAAAACGCGGTGGCGGCAGTATTGTGACCTTGACTTATTACGGCGGCGAAAAAGTCGTTCCCAATTACAACGTGATGGGTGTGGCCAAAGCGGCGCTTGAGATGAGCGTTCGTTATCTGGCAGAAGATTTAGGCTCCAAGAATATTCGAGTTAATGCTATTTCCGCAGGTCCCATTAAAACCCTCGCCGCGAGCGGCGTCTCCGGTTTGTCCAACATGCTGGAGCAAATGAAAGAGAAAGCCCCGTTGCGCCGAAACATCGAAGCCGCCGAAGTAGGCGATACTGCCCTGTTTTTAGCCAGCCATCTCTCTCGCGGCATCACAGGCGAGGTGATTCACGTCGATGCAGGTTACCATATCAAAGGCTTTTAGCAACTTCTTGAATTTAGGTGTTTTATTGTTGAATGTAACCCTCAACATAAGGAAAATCCCATGACTACAACCCTATCTCCCCTAACTCAAGTTGTGCAAAGTGTGACAAGTTCTGCCGGAAAAAATAAAGACATTTCTTTAGTGCGAGGGCTAGGGCTTATTGAAAAAGCATACCAAGCCCAAAACCGTCTATCTTCTAATAAAGGTTTCGACCTCCGCCAAGTAACAGAAGTGGCAGCAACTTTGTTGGCCGCCCGTCAAAGGGATATTAAACCTCAACAAGCAAATGAAAGAATTTTATCCCTTCTGGCTTAGTAGATACACCTTTTTACCCTCCCCAATGAAATTTTGACTGAAGCGTGCTAAGCTATCAGTAAACTTGGTGTCAGGAAGACAACAAAGGGTGTAAGGAATGAAAGCAGTAGAAATTCGCGGATTTTTCGGTATGGTGCTTTTTATCGCCATGGCCTTGGGCGCCTTGATCTTGGCCATTACCATTCCCTCGACAGTGACCTGGGTGACCTGGAACGCGATTATCGGAGACCTTTTCCGAGGCCCCATGATTCATTTTTGGCAAGCGATTATTCTCACCACGATTATAGGAATTGTGGTCAAGCTCATTTTCCAACCCCAAATTAATTTTCAATTCAAACGCGTCACCTCGGCAGAAGAACTGGAAGAACTGCGTAAACGCTACGACAAAGACTCCCACAAACCGGACTAGGCGACCTAAACTGTCATTCCCGCGAAGGCGGGAATCCAGTAAGATGGACATCTTTGGAAGAAGTAGTAATCCGTATCTTTGGTAACTAGCTAGTTTTCCTGGATTCCCGCCTTCGCGGGAATGACAATATTAGGCGACCAGTAACCGACCAGGATGCTCTAAAGCCTCAATGACGGTTTTCATAAACATGGCAGCTTCTGCGCCATCGACCACGCGGTGATCGCAAGAAATGCAGAAATACGTCATCTCGCGAATGACGATTTCATCGCTTCTAACCACGGGGCGTTTTTCGATTTTCTGAATCCCGATAATCGCTACTTCGGGGTAATTAATAATCGGGGCTGAAAAAATTCCGCCAATCGAGCCAATACTGGTCAACGTAAACGTACCGCCTTGCAGCTCCGGCAACGTCAATTTGTTTTGCCGGGCTTTGTCTGACAACTGCGAAATTTCAGATGCAATCTCAAACAACGATTTATGCTGGACCTGATGAACCACCGGCACAATCAAACCCTCGGCAGTCGCCATGGCGACGCCGATGTTGTAATCGTATTTCAGTACAATTTCCTGAGCCGTTTCATCCAAGGAACTGTTGAGCTGAGGAAACTGCCGAAGCCCTTCAATCACCGCTTTCATGATAAAGGGCAGATAGGTCAGCTTGATATTTTTTTGCTGCGCCACCGGTTCCAGATCGGCCTTCAGTTGGACCAGCGCGGTTAAATCCGCTTCTTCCACATACGTAAAATGGGGCGCCGTGTGCTTGGCATGAACTAGGTGATCGCCAATGCGCTTGCGCATCCCGCGATATGCCACACGTTTTTCCCCACCTGCGACTGGTGCAGGGACTGCCAAATCCGGCTTTCGAATTCGCCCCCCGGGTCCGGAACCAGTTACCCGGCTTAGATCCACATCCATTTCATGGGCCAACTTCCGTACCGCAGGCGCAGCCAATACTTTTCCGGTTTGTTTGGGCCTCTCAATTACCGCAGTGGCTTTTTTATCACCATTAGCGGAAATCGCTTGTGCTTGTTGAGGAGCCTTAGAAACCGCCCCGGTTTCGTTGATTTGGATAATCACACTGCCAACCTTAACTACCTGGCCTTCGCGAGCTAAAATCTCACCGACAGTTCCCGCTACCGGTGCGGTAATCTCAACCGTAACCTTGTCGGTCATTACTTCCACCATCGGCTGATCTTCTTTCAGGGTATCGCCCGGCTTCACATGCCACTTGGCAATCTCCCCTTCGTGAACCCCTTCCCCGATATCGGGCAGTTTAAATTCGTAGGCCATTGCAGTGCTGTCCTCTTCTTTTGGTTCAATTCTATCATGGCCAGCCATTGCGCTTCGAAGGAGGATTGCGGTATTATTTCTATCCTACTCTAAAATAAAGTAGCAAGTTTTAATCTTCAGTCGCTTTAATAGAAATAGATCAAAACACAGGAGACTTCCATCCCATGAAAATCAACCCCTCTTTTTCTGCATATCAGTTCAAAGAAGCAAAAACTGATAGTACCACAACCTTATTAACCTTTAAGGCAGATACAGGAGAAGATATTGTTTTAAAAACGACCAATCCTGATCTATATATGCCCGATGAATTTTCTATTCGTGAAGGAACGACAAAACATTTTGACACGCTTATTAGAACGGTAAACCCTGACACTCCACTGCCAGCTCGCAAAAGAGCCTCTGACAGGGTAGGTTTAGCTGATGCTCTATGTACTGCTTTACCAAAGATAGATATGCCTGACAAAGGCTGGAAGAGTGCCTGGAGATCACGACTTATAAGAGGAATTGGCGCAGTTACACTAAAACAAACTGCATGTGAAAACAGCGGAACCACACTCTTAAAATTAGTACGAAGAAATCTGCTTCAAGAACCTAAACCTTAAAACGCCAGAACATCCTGAATCGCCCAGCATACCCGTGCTGAATATAGGTCTGTGCCATTAGCAAAAGACATGAAATTTTTAAACTCTAGCAATTTCTATAATTCATGGGGTTTCATGAACTAAGAACTACTCTAGGGAGCCGACCATGCAAACCGTTAACCCAATAAATGGCTTTAATCTTTACCCAAAAGTTCCCTTTCAGGGTGCTGAAAGAGAGGGACAACCTAAAATTGGCCTGAACCCTTCTATTGAACCGTATGCCAAACTCGTTACAGGTGAAGTTATAAATGTTACAAAGCACTCTTCCAAAGACACCTTATATTGTGCAGGTTGTTGTCTTTTACTATTCCCTGCAAGAAAAAATCGACAAGCTAAACCCTACCAAGAAATGGTAAATCAGATTAAACAAAATTGGAGGGAATGGAATCCAGAACAAAAAGAATTTTTTCTACAGGGTATACTTTCTACCTTAAACAACTTTGAATTAGCTTCAAAAATTCCTCAGCTAAGTAAACTTTCAAAAGAAGATATTCACGCAGTCAATACTATAGCGGGCAATATGGAAATTAATCCTCCTACCTTCGTAAAGTGGGAAATTAAAAAGCTATTTAATGCTCAAAATGGCAATGGGACCGTTGCAATGGGTGGAACATATCCCGCACTGTTTTTAAGCTTCCCTTTTTTAAAACCTAACACACAACAAATATTTAAAGATAAGGTCTTGGAAATATTACGTGAGGATGTTCTTAAGGAAAATGAAACAGCTTGGAAAAAATTGATAACCGCTACCAAGAACAAATATAGCCTCTAACACCTAAAACGCCAAAACATCCTGAATTGCACGATACACCCGAGCCGGGTGGGGCATGTAGACGTATTCCAAGGTGTACGGAAACGGCGTGTCGAGGCCGGCGACCCTTAAGATGGGTGCTTCCAGGTATTCGATGGCTTTTTCGGCGATCGTGGCGGCGATTTCTGCGCCGTAGCCGCAGGTTTTTGGTGCTTCGTAGACGATGATGGCGCGGCCGGTCTTTTTGACGGAGTTGAGGATGGTTTCTACATCCAGGGGGTATAATGTGCGCAGGTCGACGATTTCGATGGACTGACCTTCTTCGGCAGCCTTGTCGGCGGCTTTTTGAACCACGGAGACCATGGAGCCATAGCAGAAGATGGAGACATCGGTGCCTTGCTGCACAATATTGGCCGGGCCAATCGGCACGACGTAATCTTCTTCGGGAACCTCCTGCTTAAACGCCCGATAGATTTTTTTGGGCTCCATAAAGATGACCGGATCTTCGCCCCGAATGGCCGATTTTAAAAGCCCCTTGGCATCTCTGGGATTGGAGGGAATGACCACCTGAAGCCCGGGAGTATGGCAAAAATAAGCCTCGGGACTTTGGGAATGATAATGTCCACCGCGAATCCCCCCGCCATAGGGCGTGCGGATCACCACAGGTGAAATAAAATCTCCACCGGAGCGATAACGCATTTTGGCGAGCTCGGAGACAATCTGGTCAAACGCCGGGTATATAAAATCGGCAAATTGAATCTCCGGCACCGGCTTCAACCCATAAACGGCCATGCCAATCGCCGCACCAATAATCCCGGATTCTGAAAGGGGCGTATCCATCACCCGATCAGCACCGTAGCGATTATAGAGTCCTTCGGTAGCACGAAACACACCGCCGTTTACGCCAACATCCTCACCCAGAACCACCACACGATCATCACGTTCCATTTCTTCATGGAGCGCCGAATTAATGGCTTGCAACAAGGTCATCATAAGGGGAATTCCCCTTCGTTGGTTAATTCCAACCCTTGCTCATGCTCTAAAATGCCTTTTTTCTGATCCGCCAGAACTTGGGTTTCATAAGAATACACATCGGTAAACAGTGTTTCCCATGACGGCTGCGGAATACTTTCGGCCAGCTTGATGGCCGCAGCGATCTGATTTTGAATGCGCTCGCGCACCTCGGTTTCATAGGCTTCATCCCATAGATCATAGGATTTTAAAACCGCTTGAAACCGTAAGATGGGATCCTGCGCCAACCACTCGTCGGTTTCCTCCTGGCTCCGGTAGCGTGTGGGATCATCAGAGGAAGAGTGCGGACCGGCACGATAAGTTTTCAATTCCAGAAACGTCGGGCCTTCACCCTTACGGCCTCGCTCAACAGCTTCTTTGGTGGCTTGATACACGGCCAAGATATCGTTTCCATCCACTTGAATTCCGGGCATTCCGTAGGCCTTGGCTTTATCTGCCAAAACTTCCACAGCGGTCTGCTTACTGACCGGGATGGAAATCGCAAACTGGTTATTGACCAGCACAAAAATACACGGCGCTTTAAACGCGCCTGCAAAATTCATTCCGGAGTGAAAATCGTTGGAGGACGTAGCGCCATCGCCAAAATAAGTCAGCACCACGCAGTCATCGCCTCGGGACTTCGCCGCAATGGCGCAGCCGGCACCTTGGATAATCTGTGTACCAATGACACTGGAAATCGATAAAAAGTGATGATGACAGCTGGAATAATGGACCGGCATCTGTTTGCCTTCTACCAAATCCTGTGCGTTTCCAAACAGGTTATTCATCATGGCTTGTAGTGGCACACCCCGATGGAGCGCAACCCCTGCCTGGCGATAGGAGGAAAAGACCCAGTCTCGCTCTTCCATGGCAAAGGCAGTTCCAATCTGGCAGGCTTCCTCGCCACGCGATCCGGCATAAAACCCGATACGTCCCTGGCGCTGGAGCTTAAAGCCACGGTCATCATACTCGCGCGTCATCACCATGGCTTCATACATCAGCTTCAAGTCTTCGGCACTTAAGCCATCCGGTAAAGCCCTGGCAGATTGTTTGGATTGCGTTTTTGTCATGGGCGATATCCTGAGCTCTGTAAACATTACCCTTCTGACCCCAAAGATGTAGTTTTCATTGTACGACAGTCTCACTTTCTTTTCGGCGTTTTTGCACAACCCCTTGAATAAAAAACTCAGCCGCTTTGTAGGAGCTTCGAACCAGCGGGCCGGAAGCACAATATAAAAACCCCATCTCCAGTGCCAGCGCCTCCCATGCCGAAAACGCCTCCGGTGTCACAAATTTTTCCACCGGCAAATGCTCGCGCGTAGGCTGCAAGTATTGCCCCAGTGTCAGGATATCCACATGATGACTCCGCAAGTCTTCCATACAGGCCTTAATTTCATCATCGGTTTCACCCAATCCCAGCATCAGGGAGGATTTGGTAAATATATCGGGTCGGTGTTGCTTAATATTTTTTAAAACATTCATCGTTTGTTGATATCCTGCGCGTGGATCCCGTACAGGATAGGTTAATCGCTCGACGGTTTCTATATTCTGAGCAATCACATCGGGATTACTGGCCATCAGACGCGCCAAAGCCGCTTGATCGCCTCGAAAATCCGGGATCAACGTTTCCACCATAATTCCCGGGATCTCCGCCTTCAAGCATTCGACGGTCCGGGCAAAATGATCGGCGCCCCCATCGGGGAGATCGTCACGGTTAACCGAGGTTAGCACCACATATTTCAAGCCAAACCGTTTCACGGTATCGGTCACCTTCTGAGGCTCTTCTAGATCCAACCATCCTTTAGGGTTTCCGGTTTTGACGGCGCAAAATTTGCACGCCCGCGTACAGGTATCGCCCATCAGCATGTAAGTAGCCGTTCCCACCGCCCAGCATTCGGCAATATTGGGGCATTTGGCCTCTTCGCACACAGTGGCCAAGCCCATCTGCCGGGCCAGCGATTTTACTTCGTTATACACAGGACCAGAAGGGGGCCTGATTTTGAGCCATTCCGGCTTTCTATAAAGCGTCTTCACTAGTAAATTCGTCGTCCTGGGCCGCTTTGCATAAAACATCGAGATCGGTCACCACAATCCGGCCCCCGCGCAAGTAGCGAATACAGTTGTTTTGCTTCTTAAGACGGCTCATAATCCGCACGGACTCTTCATAGGCAATCCCGGTCATACTGGCAATATAGTCGTGCGGCAGCTGAATATTCAAATGATAGCCTTCCGCCGTCTTCGTAGACCCATCCCGTTTCAGGTGATACAGAATAATTTTCGCCACCCGGGCTTCACTTTTTTTGACGACCTGGTTATGCGTCGAATAGTTAAACCACAGCAGTTCACCCATCGCCGAAAGCATCTGGAGGGCTAATTCTGGGAATTTTGAAATGACGATGCGAAAATTATCCAGGTTCAGGTACAAAATCGTGGTGTCACTGAGGGCTTCGGCAGAAAACGGATGAGGCCGGTTGGTCAGGGCTCCCGTCACACCAAAGTATTCTCCGCCGGCCACCAGGCGCACAATGGTACTTTCACCATCTGTGGAATATTTCACCAACTTGACGCAGCCTTCCGCCACAAAATAAAT
>Ga0206852_1091_pt1 | contig 22096 bp, 21 predicted proteins | sample Alteio_BWOrgCont_14_FD_152849 | JGI IMG/M metagenome (GOLD analysis project Ga0206852, IMG submission 152849) | Enriched cells from forest soil in Barre Woods Harvard Forest LTER site, Petersham, Massachusetts, United States -... | ecosystem: Environmental > Terrestrial > Soil > Temperate forest >... | reverse complement strand
TCCTGCGGCACGGACGACCACTCCTGCGACCTCACCAACTCCTGCACCATCAAAGAACCTCTGGCGCGTGTCAATGACTCCATTTCCGGCCTGCTCCGTTCCATCAGCATCGCCGATCTCGCCGAGCCGCCCGCCGACCCGCTCCGCGCCAAAGCCGTCCAGGAACTCGTCACCATCCGCATGTAGGCGAGCCTTCGTTTTTTGTTTTTTGTTGTCATCCCGACCGGAGCGCACAGCGCGGAGCGGAGGGACCTGCTGTTCGCCTTCACTCTCGCATCCGGATCGAAGTCATCATCCCGAATTCCCCTTACCCCCGTAACCTCCACCCCACGAATCCTCTTGCTCCTCCCTCCCGCGTCACCTACGCTGAAAATAACGAAAGCTCTGTTCCTCGCGAACAGAGCTTTTCCATTTGCGCCCCGCCCAGGCGGGCACCGTCAGCGTTCTTTCAAATCCCTGCCAAACGTGTTGCGGGTCGATCTCGATCCCACACCCGGTTAAACCCTATGTTTCCTTACACATACGATGCGACCATCAGCTAACCACCCTGTTCTCAAACACTTGCAAAAATGGCCGAACGTTAACCCCTTTGTTTTCCACACTTAAGAAAATCTCCCCCGGGGGGGAGGGGTGGCGAAAACAAGGTTCTGCACAAACGGCGCAGGCCGAATCCCCTTGTCCACTTCGCGTCCGCACCCTCAAAATGAGAAAGACATCTCATGAACCTTCCCATCTATCTCGACAATCACGCCACCACGCAACTCGACCCGCGCGTTCTTGACGCGATGATGCCATTTCTCACCAACACTTACGGCAACGCCGCCAGCCACAGCCATTCCTTTGGATGGGCTGCCGAGCAGGCCGTCGAAACCGCTCGCACCCAGGTCGCGGCCCTCATCGGAGCCAGCCCGAAAGAGATCGTCTTTACCTCCGGCGCTACCGAGAGCAACAACCTCGCGCTTAAAGGCGTCGTTGAGAGCAGCAGGGAAGCCAACTCCGGCCAAACGCCCCACATCGTCATCCAGGCCACCGAGCACAATGCCGTCCTCGATCCCTGCCGCTGGCTCCAGAAGCAGGGCTGCCGCGTCACCATCCTTCCCGTCGCCCAGCGCGATTCACCCGATGCCGGCCGCATCTCCCTCGACGACCTGCGCCGCGCCCTCGACGAACATCCTGCGACCCTCGTCTCCATCATGTGCGCGAACAACGAAATCGGAGTGATTCAGCCCATCGATGAAATCGGCGCAATCTGCCGCGAGCGCAAAGTCGCCTTCCATACCGACGCCGCTCAGGGCGCAGGCAAGCTCCCCATCGATGTGAACCGCATGGGCATCGATCTTCTTTCCATCTCCGGTCACAAGCTCTACGGACCCAAAGGCGTCGGCGCGCTCTACGTCCGCCGCAGCAGTCCGCGTCTCGGCATCGCCGAGCAAATGCACGGCGGCCGCCACGAACGCGCCATGCGCTCCGGCACACTCAACGTTCCCGGCATCGTTGGACTCGGCGCCGCGTGCGCACTTGCCGCGGCCGATCTCGAACCTGAATCCGCGCGCATCGGCGCGCTCCGCGATCGCTTTCAGGGAAAGCTCTCTGCCCTCGACCGCACCCGCGTCAACGGATCGCTGCAGTACCGTCTTCCCGGCAACCTCAATATGACCTTCGAGCATGTCGACAGCCAGTCCCTCATGATGGGACTCCAGGACGTCGCGCTCTCCAGCGGCTCCGCCTGCACCTCCGCTGCCATCGAGCCCTCGCACGTTCTCAGCGCGCTCGGACTGTCGCCGGAAGCTGCGCACTCGAGCCTTCGCTTCGGCGTCGGCCGCTTCACCACCGAAGAAGAAATCGACTTCGTCGCAGAACACCTGATGGAGGTAGTCGGCAAACTCCGCGAACTCTCGCCTGCCTACGCCGAACTCACCTGATCTTGCTTGGAACCGGAATAAAATCCCAAACAAAGGAGCGCCCCATGAACAAGAAACTCAGCTGGCTCGCAGCCGCCGTGTACTTCCTGTTCATGCTTGCTTGTTATCTGGGCTTTTCCGTCTTGAACCCGGCGCTGCGCCACCAGATGGCTTCCATCCATTCCCTCTACTGGACTTTCGCCATGCCTGTGGCTGCAGGCTGCTGTGCCATCTTTGCGCTCGCCATGCGCTTCATCGCCGGCCTCTTAGCCAAACGCTACTCCGCGCGCTCCACATCGTAGATCTGCGAAGCCTACTCCGCTTCCAACACCACGCATTTCAAATACTCCGTCTCCGGAATATTGATCACCACCGGATGATCCGCTGCCGCGCCGCGCACTTCCAGCAACCGCACGCGCCGCCGCGCATCGCCAGCCGCGGCTCGCAGCGTCTCCATAAAGTCCGCCAGCGATACATGGTGCGAGCACGAACACGTCACCAGCCGGCCACCAGGCCGCAGCATCTTCAGCGCCCGTAGATTCAGCTCGCGATACCCGCGCAACGCACCTTCTACCGCGCGCTTCGACTTCGCAAACGCCGGCGGATCCACTACGATCGTGTCGTACACCGTTCCCGCATCGCTCCAGTCGCGCAGCAAATCGAACGCATCCGCTTCTACCCAATCCACTTCAGCTGCGCCCAGCGCCGCGCCGTTCATCGCGAAATTCCGCTCCGCCACTTCCAGCGCTGCTCGCGAAACATCTACACCCGTCACATGCCGGCACGTCCGCGCCAAATGCAGCGCGAAACCACCCTGATACGTGCAAACATCCAGCGCCTCGCCTTGCGCGTACCGCGCGGCCGCCGCATAATTCTCCCGCTGATCCAGGAACGCGCCCGTCTTCTGTCCGCTGGTCGCGTCAAAATGAAACTGCAACCCATTCAGCCGGAACACCGTGTTCGTCACAGGCTCCGAACCCCGCGCATACAGCGTCGAAGACGCCGGCACGCTCAACTGCTCCAGTTCACGAATCCGCGGGTCTTCCCGTTCCAGAATCGTTTCCGGCCCAACCGCCTCGCGAATCGTCTCCGCCACCACCGCGCGTACAGCATCGGTATCCAGCGCCTTGTGCCGCAACTGCACCACAACCAACCCCGCATATTGATCGGCAGTCAGTCCCGGCAACTCGTCAGCCTCGCTGAACACCAGACGGCAAGCATCGTTGTCCTCATCGAGCATCGGCTGCCGCCGTTCAATCGCCGCCCGCAACCGTGTCCGCAGCGCCTCCTGCCATTCGGCTTCGGTCATCAGCTCCTGCGACACCAGCCGCACCACAATTTCCGACGCCGGACTATACAACCCAGTCCCCAGCAGCGCGCCTCGCCGATCAGTCACCGGCATCAACCCAGCGCCCATCTGCTCCACGCCTTCCGGCCACGCTTCCACATCCGACCGGTAAACCCAAACTTGCCCTGCCTGCAGCCGATCCGCCGCTCGCCGTGACACGCGCACCGCTCCCGGAACTTCGCGCCCCAGTCCCGCATCAGCTCCAGGCGCCTCAGGCGCAACCGGCTCGTGCGTCGCGCCGCCCAGCCGCCGTCCCGCGCCAGCCCGTCCCGGAACTACCTTTTTTGAGCCAGCACGGCCCGCTTTCGTCTTCTTCTCGTGTCCGCGATTGGTGCGTTCTGGCATCACAGTTCCCAGAAGCATCTTCGCACAGGGGGAACGAACGCACTTGGACCGGTATCACCGCTGGCTTTTGCTCATCTTGCTCGTTGCCGCGCCCCTGCGCGCCCAAACGGTGTCCGCACCGCCTGCCTCAACGCCATCCACCCAAGCGCAATCTGCTCCAATCCACACTGCGCCAGCCCCAACTCCAGCGTCTTCAGCGCAAGGTTCGAAAACTTCGACGCCTTCGACAGCCTCCATCGCGGATTCCGCTCCGGCTGCGGCTCCAGCCACTCCCGCAGTTCCCGTCAAAACGGAAACCGGTACCCTCAACGGCGCGTCCTACCGCATCGACGTCCCCAAAAACTGGAACCATGGCCTCGTCCTCTATTTCCATGGCTACGAACCCACGCGTCTCACCTTCGATCCCAAATATCCTCCTGGCCGCATCCTTCAGGAAATCTTCAACCGCGGCTACGCCGTCGCGCGCTCCGGCTACGCCGTCGGCGGATGGGCGCTTCCCCAGGCAGCTTCCGAAACCGAAGCTCTCCGCCGCCATTTCCGCCGCAAATACGGCGCGCCCCGCGAAACCTTCCTCATGGGCCACTCCATGGGCGGCCTGCTCACCCTCATGTCTCTTGAAGAGGACCCCAAAGAGTATTCCGGCGGCCTCGCCCTCTGCGGCGTACTCGCTCCCGCCGATCTCGTAATGCAGCGCGCCTTCGCCAACCGCGTCGCATTCGACGCCCTTTTTCCCGGCGTCCTTCCTGACGTTGAACACATCCCCGCCTCGTTCATGATGAACGACATTCCCACCACAACCGCCGTCCAGAAGGCTCTCGACGCCAGCCCGCAGCAGGCCGCCATCGTTCGCCAACTCGCCAACATCCATGCCAATCGCGGACTCGCTGACGTCCTCGTCTTCAACACCTTCGTCATCGAAGACCTTCGCCTCAAATCCGGCGGCAATCCCTTTGACAACCGCAACCTCATCTACACCGGAACCGACAACGACGCCCTCCTCAATCAGCGCGTCCACCGCTACGCCGCGGACCCCAACTCCTACCGCTTCCTCGCCGACTGGTATTCGCCCACCGGCAATCTCCGCCGCAAGCTCCTCGAAGTCCACACCATCTACGACCCGCTCGTTCCAGCCTCCAACACGGCCTGGTACAACGAGCTCGTCAACCGGCTCGGGCACGGCGACGAATTCGTTCAGCAGTACGTCGACCGCGACGGCCACTGCAATATCACCGCCGACCAAACCGGCCTCGCCTTCGACGAACTCCTCGACTGGGTCCATAACAATCACCGCCCCAACCCCGGCCTCTTACCCGGAAGCCCGGCTCCGCCCGAAAAGACCCCGCCCAAACCCAAGAACCCCGGCAAGCCCGAATAGCTCCCGCATGCGTTAACCTGAATTCGCATGAATACGACGACGCAGGCTTCGCGATTCCTCATCTCCCTCACCCTCCTTGCAGCCCTGTCCGCCGCGCCGCGAGCCCGCGCCCAAACTGCGCCGCTGCTCATCCCCGGCCAGCCCGTCGCTGTCGACGTTCCCGGTGCCCACGTCCTGCCCGATCCCAACACCACCTACAAAGTCGTCTTCGACATCAAAACCGCTGCCGAAAAACCCAGCGACCCCAACCCATTGCTCGTTGGCCTGGCCAAGTACGTCAACACCCTGGCCAAATACGGTGTCCCCGCCAGCCATCGCCAGCTCGCAGTCGTGTTCCACGGCGACGCCCTCGACATCGTCGTCACCAACGACACATGGAAAGCCGCACACAACGGAGCCGACAATCCCAACGTCCCTCTCATTCAGAGCCTCGCCAAAGCGGGCGTCCAGTTTCACGTCTGCGGCCAGGGCGTCATGCGCACCAAAATCGACCCCAAAACCATCCAGCCCGAAATCCAGCTCGACCTCTGGGCATTAACCACCCTCGTCGATTTAGAGCAACAAGGCTACGTTCACATAGGGGATTAGAAAGTCCCCAGCCCCTGGTACCTGTCCGCCATGCCGCATATAATGACTCATGGCGAGTGTCCAGCCACCCACGCTCCCTGTCGAGCGGGTCCCGGATCCGGGGTCCCCGAAGGACAAGTCCGCCGTGGTGGTTGACCTGTTCCCGGAGAAGTTCGCGCAGCTTCTGGACACCATCCGCCGCAACCGCCCCTCCGACGACACCAACATCATTCGCCAGGCCTGGCAGTTCTGCCTTGAGCACCACAACGGCCAGCTACGCGCCTCCGGCGAGCCTTACGTCCTCCATCCGCTCGAGGTTGCACTCGTCCTCGCGGAGATGAAGCTCGACTCCACCGCCATCGCCGCGGGCCTCCTCCACGACGCCGTCGAAGATACACCCGTCACCACGGAAGACATCGTCGCCAAATTCGGCGAGCAGGTCGCCCACATCGTCGAGGGCGTCACCAAGATCGACAAAATCCAATTCGCCAATCGCGAAGACCGCCAGGCCGAGAACGTCCGCAAGATGCTCCTTGCCATGGTCAGCGATGTGCGCGTCGTCCTCATCAAGCTCGCCGATCGCCTCCACAACATGCGCACGCTCGAGCATCTCTCGCTCGACCGCCAGCGCTCTATCGCCCGCGAAACCCTCGACATCTACGCGCCCCTCGCGCATCGCCTCGGCATGGGCAAACTCCGCGGCGAGCTTGAAGATCTCGCTTTCCGCTACGTCGACACCATCACTTGGGATCAACTCCACGAAGCCGTCGAAGCCCGCCGCTCCGAAGGCGAACAGTTTCTCTCCGGCGTCGAAGCGCTCCTCTCCGAGAAGCTTCACGAGAACAACATCAAGGCCCGTGTCGAATGGCGCATCAAACGCCTCTACTCCATCCACCAGAAGCTCGTAAAATCCGAGACCTCCATCGATCAGGTCTACGATCTCCTCGCCCTGCGCGTCATCACTTCCAGCGTGCAGGATTGCTATGCCGTCTTCGGCATCATCCACAGCATCTGGCGTCCCGTCCCCGGCCGCATCAAGGACTTCATCGCCATGCCCCGCCCCAATTTGTATCAGTCACTGCACACTACTGTGATGGGCGAAGGCGGTCATCAATTCGAAGTCCAGATCCGCACCGAAGAAATGCACCGCATTGCGGAAGAGGGCATCGCCGCGCACTGGAAATACAAGCAGGGCGGCTCGCCCGTTAGCGCTCGCGACGAGCAGCGCCTCGCCTGGGTCCGTCAGCTCGTCGAATGGCAACGCGACATGACCGACCCCAACGAGTTCCTGTCGACGCTCAAAATCGATCTCTTTCCTGAAGAGGTCTACACCTTCACGCCCAAGGGGAAAGTCGTCGTCGTTCCCCGCGACGGTACGCCTCTCGACTTCGCCTATACCATCCATACCGAAGTCGGCCACACCTGCATCGGCGCGCGCGTCAACGGCCGCATGGTCCCGCTGCGCACCAAGCTCCGCAACGGCGACATCGTCGAAGTCATCACCCAGAACGGTCACACCCCCAGCCGCGACTGGCTCACCTTCGTCAAAAGCTCTCGCGCCCGCAACAAAATCCGCCACTGGATCAATGAGCATCAGCGCGAGCGTGCCATCGACATCGGCCGCAAGCTCCTCGAGCGCGAAGCCCGTAAATACAAAATCCCGCTCTCCCAATTCGAGGAGTCTGACTACGCTCGCCTCGCCGCCGACTACAGCGTCGCCACGCCCAGCGACCTCATGGCGGCCATCGGCTTCGGCAAATATTCTGCGCGCCAGGTCCTCAATCGCCTCGCTCCCGGACTCATCCATCCCCTGGCCGAACCGGAAGCCGCGCCCCTCGCTCCCGGCGCCGAGGCTGTCCGCCGCGTCTCCGCCTCCAGCGGCTCCGACTCGCTCGTCGTTGAAGGCCAGAATGAATTGCTCGTCTACCGCGCGCGCTGTTGTAATCCCATCCGTGGTGAAGAAATCATCGGCTACGTCACCCGCGGCAAAGGCGTCGCCGTCCACGCCCGCAATTGTCCCAACGTGCAAAACCTGCTCTATGAGGCCGACCGCCGCATCGCCGTCGAGTGGGCCAAGACTCCCGAAGAAAAAGCTGGTCGCCCGCAAACCTATCCCGTCAAGCTCACGGTTCACTGCGACGACCGCGCCGGCATGCTGAAAGAAATCACCGCCACCATCAGCGACGCCAACGCCAACATCCGTACCGTCGAAACCCATCCCGGCGATGCCGGCGACGCTACCATAGAATTCGTCATAGACGCCGAAGACGTTCGCCACCTCACCCTGCTCATCCAGGGCCTTCGCCGCCTCCCCGGCGTCCGCGACGTCCAGCGCTCCCAGAAGCTCTAGCTGCTACAGCTGCGCCACCGGCGGGACCAGTTCCTCCTCTTCCAACGTCGCAGCTCGTGCCCGCCGCCCAACAATCCAAACTCCCGCCACCACCAATGCGCCGCCGGCAATCTCCATCGGCGACATCCGCTCCCCGAAGATCATCCACGCGAATATCGCCGTCATCGGCGCAACGGTCAGAAACAGGATCGATGTCACCGGCGTTGGCAGATGTCCCAGCGAATAGGTCAGTCCAAAGTATCCGCCCACCTGGCAAACCAGACCCAGCGCCAGCAAAGCCCACCACGATCCAACCCCGGGCACTGCCAGCGAAATGTGTCCGCCAACCGCCCACACCAGCAGCGTCACGGCGCTCGCCGTCGTCGACACAGCCAGCAGCAGAGCCGCATCGACCCGCTCCCGCAACTGGCCCGTAATGACGAGATACAGCGCGAAGCAAACCGCCGCCACCACCGCCAGTCCATCCGCCGACGAGCGAGACAAGGCCTGCCGGAGATCGCCGGTAACAATCAGGCAGCTACCTGCCAGACCGACTGCGAGTGCCATCCAGAATCTCCCCGAAGGCAGCCGCCGCGTCACCATCCAAGTGAACAGCCCCACAAAGAGCGGAGAAACATTGCTCAGAAAAGTCGCACTCCCCGCCGACGTATGCATGACCGCGACATTCCAGAACCCAACATCGCCCGCGAAGAAAACGCCTCCGGCAACCGCAATCCACAACGTCCTTCGCGTAACGCGCCGCCCAGCCCTGCGTTTGAATGCAAGGATCGCCCAAAGCACCGGCAATGCGATCAACGTGCGATAAAGCGCCGAAGCAACGCCCGGCATCTTCGTCCAGCGAACGAAAATCGCCGACCACGAGATCGCGAGCACGCCGCCGGCCAGCGCACTCAGCGCGGCAAACCTTCGTTCGGACTGCATGAAGTCATGGTACGTGGCGGCGCGCGTATCGACGCCCGGCGGCCGCCCCGGCACCCTACCGCCTAGCTGCCGCCCTTCGCCCTCACCACTACCTCAATATTTCCCCGCGTGGCATTCGAATACGGGCAAGTCCTGTGCGCCGCTGCCACCAATTCTTCCGCCGTAGCCTGATCCACTTCCGGAATCGTCACATCCAGTTCCACACGCAGCGTGAACCCCTCGCCCTGTCCTTCATCGAAGGGCCCTACGCCCACCTGCGCCCGCACCTGCACCACGCCCGTTTTCGTCTTTGCCTGCAGCGCCACATACTCCACCGCGCCGCCAAAGCAAGCCGCATATCCCGCCCCAAACAACTGCTCGGGATTCGTCTTGTCCCCGCGCCCACCCATTCCCGGCGGCAATGCCAAATCCAGATCCAGTAATCCATCGGAGCTCCGCACATGCCCGTGCCGCGCTCCCTCCGCCGTCACATCTGACGTATACAAAACCTTCATCGTAGAGAATCCTCCAACTCAATTCTCGCCGATGCTCATGAATTTTGCGCAACACCTCGCGCCCCACTCCTGACCCGGGCGTCCTCACTCCGACCGCAGCGCCACGATCGGATCCAGCCGCGATGCCCGCCATGCCGGCAGCAGGCACGCCACCGCGGCAACCAACAGCAGCGTCACCGATACCACCACAAACACCATGGGATCGAGCGGCTGCGTCCCAAACAGCAGCGACGTGATCAGCCGCGTCACGCCCACGCTGGCCGCCAGTCCCAGCACCAGCCCCCAAAGCGCCGGACGCAATCCATCCCCCAGCATCAGCCGCACAATCCGGTCTCGCGGAGAGCCCAGCGCGATGCGAACGCCGATCTCCGTCGTCCGCTGCGCCACCAGAAACGACAGCACCCCAAACAATCCCACCATCGCCAGCAGCAACGACAGCACTGCAAACGCCAGCAGCAGCGTCGCGTCAAAGCGCGCATCTACAGTCGACTCACCAATCACCTGCTCCATCGTCAGCACATGCGCCACCGGCAGATTGCGATCCAGACTCGCTATCACCTTCTGCACCGGCAGCGCGAACATTGCCGCCGGACCCCGCGTCCGCACCACCAGCGATACTCCGCGCTGGCCGCTGTAGAGCGGGTAGTAGATCACCGGCCACGGATCGTGCGCGAGGTCATCCCGCGTGTTGCCCACCACGCCCACAATGCGCAGGCTCTTTCCCGGGAAATTGACATCTCCGTCGATATGACGCCCGATCGGGTCTTCGTTCGGGAAATCCTCTTTCACCAGTTCCTGATTCACCACCACCGCATCGGCCGCGCTCAGCCGATCGCTGGCGTCCAGGCCCTGCCCCTCCAGAACCGGAATTTCCATCGCCGCAAAATAGCCAGGATCCACAAACCGCGTCAGCGCATCCAGCACCTGTCCCTGCGGCAAGGGCGGATGCTCATGAATCGTGAACACGTCGTCCCAATCGCGCCCTTCACCCGGAATATTCGTCGTCAGCCCCGCCCCCGCTATTCCCGGCACCGCGCGCACTCGCTCCAGCAACTGCTCAAAGAATGAGACCCTCTGAGCATCCGTGCTGTAGCTCCCCTTGGGCAGATTCATTCTCATCGTCAGCACGTTATGCGTTGCGAATCCCATGTTCACTGACCGCAGCTGCTGATAGCTTCGCAGCAGCAAGCCCGCCCCGATCAGCAGCACCACCGTCAGCCCCACTTCGAGCGCCAGCAGCGTCTGCCGTAGCCGCGCCCGCCCACGTCCTCCGCTGTGCGACCGCCCCTGCTCCTGCAGAGCCGTCAGCACCTTCGTGTCGCGCGAAGTCAGTGCCGGAATCAGCCCCGCCAGCAGTCCGCACCCGGCAATCGCCGCCAGCGCAAACAGCATCACAACGCCGTCCATGTGGATCGCATCCGCCCGCGGAATATCCTCCCGCGTGCTGATCAGCCAGCGCACAAGGCCGTCCGCAAACACCAGCCCCAGCAGCCCACTCGCGCACGAAAGAAGCGTGCTCTCCGTTACCTGTTCACGAATCAACCGGATCCGGCTGCCGCCCAGTGCCGTGCGGATCGCCGTTTCCTTACTCCGCGACGCGGCCCGCGCCACCAGCAGGTTCGCGATGTTCAGGCACGCAATCAGCAGCAGGCACAGCGTTGCGCCCAGCAACGCGTACAGCCCCGTCTTCACTTCGTAAGTCTCAGCGTCCACCAGCGGCCGCAAATTTACCGCATCGCTCACCGGGCCATTCGGATGCTCGCGCCGAATCTCCCGCTGCACCGCATTCAACTCGCCGCCGGCCTGCGCGATCGTCACGCCTGGCCGCAATCGCCCCACAACATCGAAGTTATGCGCGTCGAACATCTGCATCAGTTTCGGAGATCTCTCGTGATACAGCGGCGTCCACAGCTGCACCTTCGCGTCCGGCCACCTGAACCACGCCGGCAGAATGCCGACCACCGTATACGCCTTCGCATCGATCAGAACGGTCCGCCCCACAATGCCAGGGTCGCCGCCATACCGCCGCTTCCACAATCCCCAGGTAAGAACCACCGTGGCGTTGGCTCCCGGCTGATCCTCGGCGGCCGTGAAGAATCGGCCCAACGCCGGCTTCACTCCCAACAGCGGCAACATATTCCACGACGCCATCTCCGCGCCCACCACTTCCGGCAGCTGATTTCCCGCGCCCGCCAGGTCATACTCAATCCACTTCTTGATCGCCAGGCTCGAGAAACTCTTCGATTGCTCCCGCCACCGCGCAAAACTTCCGCCAGCCACAATGTTGTCCTGATAGCTGCCATCGGACCGCGCCTCGAATACTTCAACCAGCTGATTCTGATTTTCAAACGGCAGCGGGCGCAGCAGCACGCTCCGCACCAGCGTGAACAGCGCGACATTCGCTCCAATGCCCAGCGCCATTACCAGAATTGCCGTCAGTGCAAACCCCGGCGTGCGCAGCAGCGTGCGCGTCCCAATGCGCGCATCGCGTACCAACGCCTCCATCCAGTTCCAGCTCCACGACTCCCGCGCCTGTTCGCGCAGCAGCGTCGGATTCCCAAAACTCCGCAACGCCGCCTGCCGCGCCTCTTCCGCGCCCATCCCGGCAGCCAGGTTCTCAGCGATTTGGTGTTCCAGGTGATCCTGCAACTCCGCTTCCAGCCGCTTCGCCTCACGCCCGCGATGCATCAGCATCTGTAAACGCATCCGCATCTTTTCTGCCCAACGCATCGAGTGTCTCCTGACGTCCATCCGTTATTCGCCGGATGCTGCCTTTAGGCCCCCGCAATCACCAGGTCGATCGCCGCCGACAACCGGTTCCAGTTCGCCGTCTCTTCTTCCAGCTGCTTTTTCCCCGCTGCTGTCAGCGCATAGAACTTCGCCTGCCGCCCCGTCTCGCTCTCCGCCCATTTCGCGCGGATCCATCCCTGCTGCTCCAGCCGGTGCAGCGCCGGATACAGCGACCCCTGCTGCACCTGCAGCACTTCATGCGAGATTTGTTGGATGCGCTTGGCGATCGCCCAGCCGTGCATCGGCTCCGGTGCAACCGTTCTCAGAATCAAAAGATCAAGCGTGCCCTGAACCAGATCGTTCGGTTTACCCATACTATGACCGTCTACACTACTTAGTTGTAGATAGTCAAGGTATGGATGTCCTGGGTGAGAGATTTCGCCTTATCGCAGCGAAGGGTCAAGCCGCCACACCAGCCCCGCATCGTAGCTCGTCAGCCACACCGATCCCAGGCCCGCGCGAATGCTGTCTCCACCCTTGCCCGCCCATTGCCCCACCACGCGATTCGTGGCCGGATCGATCTTCGTGATCGGGAGCCCATTCAGCGTCGCCCACACCGCGCCTTCGCCGTAAGCAATCTCCCCGCCGTGCCCCGCCAGTCCCGCGTCAATCGTCGCCATCAGCTTCCCGCTCCGCGCATCCATGCGCGAAATCGTTCCGTCGCCCTGGTTCAGCGTCCAAACCGATCCTGCCCCCACCGTCAAAAAACGCGGCGCTTTTCCCACCTTCGTTGTCGATACCAGCTTGTTGGTCTTCGCATCCACGCGCGCCAGCAAATCGTGCCCCGCTGACGTGATCCATACGGATCCCCGCTCATACGCGGCCGCATACGACTCCGACGGAATCGCGATCCTCGCAACCACGCGGTTCATCACCGGGTCAATGCGCACCAAAACGCCATCCCTGGACGTCACCATCCACACGCTGCCCGCGCCCGTCGCAATGCCGCCTTCCGAATCCGCCGGCCCGGTGTCGATCCTCGCAATCACCCTGCGCGTACGCAGATCTACGCGCACCAGGTCGTGATCTCCGCAACTTGGCACCCACAAACTCCCGAACCCGACGGCCAGTCCCGAGCACGGCTTCGCAACCGCTGCCGATCCGCTCACTCGGTTCGTCACCGCATCCAGCCGAAATACTCTGTTCTTCGATGAAGTCGTCACCCACACGGCATCCGGCGTCACCGCCATCCAGTCCGGATCGCCGCCCACATTGAACGTCGCCAGCGGATGTAGCTCATTCATCGCGTGCCGAACCGCCGACACATTCACGCCCGTTGCACTCGGTGCTGCCGCCTGCGGCCACGCCGCCGGCCCGCCCAAAACTCCAGCAAGGAGAACCACCGCCGCGCCGGATCGACTCACTTCGTCTCCAGCTTCGCCAGCAACTCCGACAACTCCTCCGGCAACGGTGCCGTCAAATGCAGCGCATCTGCTGTCACCGGATGCGCGAACTCCAACTCCGCAGCATGCAGAAAATTTCGGTCCAGATGCAGATCCTCCGGGCCCTTCAGCCGCGCCGCCGCCCCATACACCGTATCCCCCACCACTGGATGCCCCAGCGACGCCAGATGCACGCGAATCTGATGCGTGCGTCCCGTCTCAATCCGCACCCGCACCAGCGTGAACTTCCCCCACGCCGACGCAATCCGACGCTCCACCGTATAGTGCGATACCGCCGTCCGCGCTCCGTCTTCGCGCCGCGTCGTCATCCGCGTCCGCCGCACCGCATCGCGCGCAATCGGCGCATTGATCGTCCCCTTATCGGCCTTCAGGTGTCCGTGCACCAGCGCGATGTACGTCTTCCGCAGTGCGCGTTCTGAAAACATCTCCGACAGCCGCGCATGCGTCGCATCGTTGCGTGCCACAATAATCAGCCCGCTCGTCTGCTTATCGAGCCGATGCACAATCCCCGGCCGCAGATCCCCGCCTGTGCCCGAAAGCGTCCGATACCGGTGCAGCAGCGCGTTCACCAGCGTCCCCGCCTCCGTTGCCCCTGCGCCCGCATGCACCATCATCCCCGCTGGCTTGTCGATCACGGACAGCGACTCATCCTCATACACCACGTGGAGCGGAATATCCTCCGCGAAAGCCTTCAGCGGCGGACGCACCGGATCTCCAATCACTTCCAGCGTCTCGCCGCCCCGCAGCCGGTACGAAGCTCGTGGCGTTGCCCCGGCCAGCAGAATCTTCTCCTGCTCCAGCAGCAATTGCACCCGCTCCCGGCTCACGCCTTCCATCTGCGCGGCCAGCCACGCGTCCAGCCGCTGCCCCGCCGCTTCTGCCGGAACCGAATATGTGCTTGTCATGGTTACCAATGTCCGTCGAACTGCCCCGGCCCCGTCATTCCTTCAATCCACGCCGGCAAATTCGGCATCGGCGGCGGAGGCGCCGGCGCATTCGGAGGAATCCATCCCCGCTGCACCAGCCAGTTCCGCAGTAGTCCCGGCCACGTCGCCAGCGGAATGATCGACCCGCACAGTCCGCACCCGTGATTCGAATAGTCGTAAATATGCAGCTCCGCCGGCACATGCGCCGCGACCAGGGCGCGATAGAAATCCAGGCTGTTCGCCACCGGCACCGTCGGATCGTTCGTCGTCGCAAACAAAAATGTCGGCGGCGTATCCTTCGTCACCGCAAACTGGTTTGAATATTCATGCGCCAGGCCTGCGCGCGCACTCGGCCCGAGAAAATTCTCCCGCGACCCCGCATGTGCTTCCGGTGGCTCCATGCTGATCACCGGATACGCCAGCACCATGAAATCCGGCCGGCTACTCTGCGCGTCCGCCGCATCCGGCAACTCACCCTGCGTCGGATCGACAAACGCATGCGTTCCCAGCGACGACGCCAAATGTCCGCCCGCCGAGAATCCCCACACCCCAATCCGGTGCGGATCCACCCCATACTCCGCCGCGTGCAGACGAATCAACTGGATCGCCCGTTGAGCGTCGAACACTGGAGCAGGGAAGTGGTACGGCGCCACCCGATAATCCAGCACAAACGCCGCAATCCCCTGCGTGTTCAGCCATCCGGCAATCTGCACGCCCTCGTGCCCAATCGCCACATGCTGATACCCGCCTCCTGGAATCACCAGCACCGCCGTGCTTGTCGAACGCTTCTGAGGTAAGAATGCATACATCCGCGGCTTGTCCGCTTCGCTCGTCCCCAGCGCTCCCGGCGCTCCGTGCGGCCACAGCGTAATCGGCGCAGGAATCCCCGAAGGCAGTTGCTGCCCACTCATTGGCACACCCAATCCCAACGCCACCAAAGACGCAATCGCCCAACCCTTCATGAAATCAGTATAGGGACGCCGACGCATGATGTGCGTCACCTCACCTGCCGCAGGGAGTCCGGCCGCTAGCCCGGGGTTGTCAAAACAAATCCGCCACCGGCGGAAACGTCAGCAACACGCTCAACCCCAAAAGCGTCACAGCCACGGTGACAATCTTCCCCAGCGCCACATCCCGCGTCCGCCATCGCCGGTCCAGAACCATCCACACCACCAGCCAAATCACCACCGCACACGTCGTCACACCCGACAAAGGGCCGGTGGGCTTATAAAACACCATCATTCTCTTGACCGAGCTAATCTGGTCCGCGGCAATCGCGAACACCGCCACCATCAGCGAACCAATTCCGGCAGCCAACACTGCAGCCGCGCCCGAGCCATTGGGGAGCGCCGTCGAATCGAGACTCTTCTCGTCGCCCATCACTTCCGCCCCTCAGCAAGATGGAATACCGTCCCACCCGCCACCGGCGCGTTCTTATTCAGCATTGCACCAAAAAAGCCCGCAGTCCCCGCCGCCAGAAACGACACCAGCAAAAAACACATCATCGCCCGGCGCAGCACCCGTTGATTTCTCAACTCCCGCCCGTAGCGCACCGCAACCCCGGCCGCCATGGTCACCGCAATCGGCGCCAGCCACGCCACATGCTCCTTCCACTCCATCCCAATCGAATGCCACGCAATCGTCGATGGGCTCGACATCAGCAGCCGTTGCGGATACGCCGCCAGCTGCGTCGTCCCCGCCGGTGCCACCGCCCGATACCACGGATAAATCACATACGCCCCAGTCAGCACCGTCAGCCACGCCATCCCAGCCATCACGATCAGGTAAACCCGCAGAAACTTCGCATCACCAGAGGTCGCAGACGCAGCAGCCCGCGGCGAATAGCGCCGCCAAACCTCCACAATCGCGCCCGAACACGCCAGCAGGTAGAGCGCGCCAAATCCCATTCCATGAACCATCGTCCACAGACCACGTGCCGTAATCTCCATTGCGCCTCCTTCCCCTGGCCGTTTATTCGAACTCGTTCCGCCCCAGCGCCTGCCTCAAAAATCCAGGCTTCGCATCCGCATCTTTATCGTCCTTCCCCCACGTCCAGTACATGCCCACGTAAGCGTAATTCTCCGTCTGCCCCGCGACCGAATGTCCGTAGGCAAACAGAAACTGCTGATGCTCGCTGTGTTTGAAGTGATACGACCCGCCCATGTCAATCAGCGTGGATGCCTGCGTCTGCGGCGCAGCAAAACCCTCCTTGCCGTGCGCCACCACCTCGCCTCCAAACTCGAGCGTCTCGCCAAACGTGTACTTCACCAGGAACCCGCCGTAGGGAAAATCCCGGTACCCGGTCTGCGGCACTACCGTCTCGCCCGCGCCCCCATCCACCAGCCAGTGCCCAATGTTCTTTTGCAGCCACACCGGCAGCCGGTACCAAACCTTCCCCACGCCCAGCCCTTTTGAATAACTTCCCGTCGGCATCTCGAACATCGTGAACGTGCCAATCTGCGGCACATATTTCGACTCTTTGATGTACGCAATCTTCGCGCCCAATTCGGTATCCGTCAGTCCAAACTCCGTCGGCCCCGTGCCGCCCGGCAAATACGCTGGGTTATTCGAAGGAGCCACCACTCCCCATGGCAGAATGGTATGCAATTGCACCCGCGGCACCGCGCCCCAGTTGAACTCGAACGCCGGCCCCTGCGAATCCATCTCCGCCGGCGTCCCATCCGCGCTCCCAAAAATGTAGAACTCGTAGTGATGCAGGTCGACCGGCACCGGATCATCTGTCTGATACGGAGGTCCCTGCGCCCACGCCCGCGGTGCCGCAACGGCTACCAGCAGCAAGATCGCCCGCGCCAAAGTAGGGAACCGTTTCATCGAGCCTCTCTTCGCATCCATAAGGCCCCGCCCACAACCACCGCCAACACCGCCAATCCCTGCGCTACCGTCAAAATTCCGCCGATCACCGGCACCGCATCCCCGCGCAGGAACTCCAGGAAAAACCTGCACAACCCATACAGAAACAGCCACGCGCCCGCTACTTCGCCTGCGCGCCGCGCCGATCCCGCTCGCTGCAAAAATAGCACCAACCCAAGAATTCCCAGCGAAACCGCCGCGTCATAAAGCTGTACCGGGTGCACCTTCACCCCCAGCGGCGTCCGGTACCACACATACGCCACCGCGCTCCGATAGGTCACTCCCCACGCCAGCGTCGTCGGCCGCCCCCACCCCAGGCCTCCGCAAAATGCGCCGATACGATTGATAGCGAATCCCAGCGCCATTCCCGGAGCCATCGCGTCCGCCACGCGCAACAGAGGCAATCCCTCCGCCAGCGCGTACAGCACCGCCGCCGCCAGTCCGATCGCTGCGCCGCCCAGCGCAATCCACTCGCCGTGGATCGTCGCCACGCCCAGCACCCAAAAAGGATGCGCCCGAAACGCCTGAAGATGGGCCGCAATCAGCAAAAGTCGCGCTCCAAACAGCGCCGCCAAAATCGCCACCAGCCCCAGATTCCAAACTTTGTCCGCAGCCAGCCCCGCGCGCCGCGCCATCAGAACAGATACGCCCAGCGCCGACAGCAGCGCCACCGCCGTCAAAACGCCGTACGTGGGAATCGCTAATTTGCCGAAATGGAAGAGCCAGGGATACACAAATCGTGCGGAACTACGTCGTGCAGAAAAAGAATACCGGCCCGCTTGGCCGTGGGGCGATGCGCTGGTGAACCCGTCCTAAGACGGTGGGAACTCGCCGCGGCTCTTTAGGCATTCCGAACTGGCGGACACTGCACACCGAGCCGATTTTCGAGTCGAGCCCCCTGTTCGCATGAATGTAGGTTCATCCAGCGTTGACCGCCGTCACCTGCTTTGCAGGCCGGTCTCTTGACTGGATCGTAACCATCCGTACCCCATTGGTCAAGCTCTCTCACTGCAGCCTTTCACGCCATTCACCGCCACTGCCCGAAACTCACTGAATCCGCGAGTGCAACGCAAACCCAACTCGCTGGTTACACTAGATCGTCCATGCTTCGCACCGTCCATGCCACACGCTACGTCCTCCCTCTCCGCGAAGGTGGCTCTTTGCCCGCCATCGTTGAAGCGGACGACCTTGGCCTCTACGTGGTCAAATTTCGCGGCGCTGGACAAGGCCCCCTCGCCCTCATCGCCGAACTCATCTGCGGTGAAATCGCCCGCGCCCTGGGCCTGCGCGTCCCCGAACTCGTCTTTGCGGAAATCGATCCCGCCCTCGGCCGCAACGAGCCCGACTACGAAATTCGCCAGCTCCTCAAAGCCAGTCCCGGCCTCAACCTCGGCCTCGACTACCTGCCGGGCTCCACCATGTTCGATCCCGCCGCGCGCGACACCGCGTCCCCCGCTGAAGCCTCGCTCCTCGTCTGGTTCGACGCTTTCGTACAAAACGTCGACCGCACCCCGCGCAACGCCAACCTCCTCGTCTGGCATAGCAAGCTCTATCCCATCGACCACGGCGCAGCCCTCTTCTTTCATCACGACTGGCCGTCGCGTGAATCGAAAATCGAGTCGCCCTTCTCGGAAATCAAGCATCACGTCCTGCTCCCATGGGCCTGCCAGATCGAAGAGGCCGCACAGTCCGCCCACCAGCGTCTCACTCCAGCAATCCTCGCCGCCACCGTGCAAGCCGTGCCTGAATCCTGGCTCGAAGCCGTCCCCGACGGCGTTCCTGCGCCCGATCGCCGTGCCGGCTACATCGACTTCCTCGTCCGCCGCCTCGCCGCATCCTCCATATTCGAAAAGGAGGCGATCCATGCCCGATAGCGTGCCCAGTCCCAACCTCGGTCCCGCCTCGTTTGATTACGCCATCCTCCGCGTCGTGCCCCGTGTCGAGCGCCAGGAATTCATCAACGCCGCCGTCATCGTCTTCTGCATGGAGAAGCATTACCTCGCTGCCCGCGTCCATCTCGACGCCGCGCGGCTCACTGCGCTTTGGCCCGCTATCGATCTGGAATTAATCCGCCAGCACCTCGACGCCGTTCCCCGCATCTGCGCCGGCGATCCTGCTGCCGGACCCATCGCTGGCCTCTCCCTCCGCGAGCGTTTCCATTGGCTCACTGCGCCGCGCAGCACCATCATTCAGCCGTCGCCCGTGCACACCGGCGTCTGCGACGGCACGCGCGACCTCCTCGATCGCCTGGAAAAACAATTTCTCTCATCGAATGAATGAAGAGGCCTGGCATGCGGCACGCCGTCATGCATTTAGCCTTATCCGCTGCGCTCACTTCGCGATCATCACCGTCGCCGGCGTCTCGTCGAGCTTCGGCTCCGAACCATCCTGCTCGCCGTACATCCACTCCCGTTCGGTAATCCCCCGCACGTCGATCGCATACTCCCGCATCGCCATCATCACAAACGCCGCCTCTGCCGCCAGAAACATGCTCAGATAAAGCAACTGCAGCTTCAGCATATGCGGAGCTGCGTGGTTGGCCGTCCATGTCTCGAGGACCTGGCTCCGCGTCTGCGTCGGATTGTCGTGCTGGATCGCACTCACCGAAGCATCGAGCGTGCTCGCATACGCCACGTAGCAGCCAATGCTCGCCAGAATCAGCGCCAGCGGCAGGAAGTTGAAGATCGACCGGTACCCCCGCGTGATGCTGCCTAACGCAATCGTGCGGCGCACGTAGAAAAGCCACGCCAGCAACAGAAATCCCAGCATCCCCGCCATCGTCGCCAGTGCCTTGCGCTGCGGCTCGTAGATGGGCAGCACATTCATCGCAGTCAGCAGCGGAGCGAGTGCTGCGGTCACGATCGGCATTACACCCATGTAGCTCTTGAATACGTTGGCGAATACCTGCAGGCGCGTCTTCTGCTGATCGCCCTCTACTGCCGCAGTCGATCCTGGATTAGCTGCTGCTGCCATCGTCTGCCTCCTTGCCGCGGCGTTACGCCGGCTTTTTCACTTCCCACGCCAAATCCACCACGCCCCCATGCACATTCTCGATCTCCCACGTGCTCACCCACGAGTCAGTACCGGGGAGCGGCGGCAGCGGCGGCAAGCCATCGTAGCTGTCGCACAGACTGTGATCCATCACATCCTGGTTGATGAAGTGCAGCGCTGGTGGCACCGTCAGACTATAGCCGGCGGTCCCAAATTCTTTCAGGTTCAGCACAATCCGATACAGCTTGCAGCGCGCGTTCGGTTTCAGATGGTCGTGCCAGTTGCGCTCCCCGTCACCAAACCCGTTGTAGATTCTCAGCCGCTCCGCGTACGTCTCCGTCTGGCTCGAAGTGATCGCCGGCGTAAATACATAGGTGAATCGCTTCGCCGTCTCCACGTATTCGCTCATCTCCGCGTCGTCCGCCTCGTTGTCCCCGGTCAGGGTCAGCAACTGCACGTATCCCTGTTTACTGCGATACATCTGGTCCCACGGCTTCGCGCACCGGTTCTGCCTCGAAAAAACAAAGTTCATCTGTCGCACAGCGATATTGTCCGTTTGCACCTGGATCGGGTCATCGAAGCCGTGCAGCACAATCGCCTTCGCCGGATCGTTCGGCGACACCGTGAGATTCGTCTCCCACAAATCCAGCTCGTAGATCCCCGGATGTCCCACCGGGTCCAGCAGCGCGCTCTTCACCTGCACCATCCGCGCATCGTCCGGTATCTTCGGGTCCGGCTCCAGAATCGTGTGGTGTGTTCCCTCCAGCGGGCTCGCCTCCGCAAAGGGTCCCCGCGCCGATACCTCCGGGACCACGTCGTCCTCCATGCCCCAGAACACCCTGAACGGTATTGGGCACGCGCATGGATCCACATTCTCGGCTCCCAGGACGCTGCGCACAATCGTGTCGCTCATGTCCGCAATCTCTTTGTTCAGCACCTGCAGCTCATCGTCCTGCGGATTGTCGCTGATCCACGTGAACATCTTCCGCACCGCGCTCAGAATCGTTGCTCCTCGATTCGGCGTTGCCAGCGTCACCACCGTCCGAATGCGCTTCAGGTCATCGCCTCGCTGGTCGTTAATTTTCCCAGCCAGATACGCCTGGATCACCAGCCCTCCCATGCTGTGACCCACCAGCATGATGCGCCCTTCCGGCACATTGCGCTCCACAAAGTCCCGCAGATACGCCCCGCATTCGAAGACACTCGGGATCCGCCTCGTCAGCACCAGTTGCACTATTTTTGTGGGATAGCTGAAGTTCCACAGCAGCCGGTATCCTCGTGCCGCCAGTTCTCCGTCCTTTTCCAGTGCCGTGCGCAGCGGAATCCAGCAGTCGGGATCGCTGTCGAACCCGTGAACAAAAACTACCGTGGTCGGTTCCATCGACATTCCTTGGCGGACAGGGATGGCGCATCAACTGGTTAGCCCGCCGCGCGCCCACCAGCATGGCACGAATGTGTGTCAACGCGCATTATCATTCTTGAAATCTGGCCGCACGAACTCCGGGGAGCGATCCGCGCCGCACCTTTCTGCACTGCACCGTCCATCGTGCGCGAAACGGAAGCTTTTCGAATGACCGCCGCTGCTTACTTCACACCCTTGGCCGGGTCCCAGGCCCCCTCGAGCTTCCGCACATAGAGAATCTGCCCAAGGTGGTAAGCATTGTGCGCCCCCACATGTGCAATCAGCGAAGCATTCGCCGCCAGCTTCTGATCGTCCGCCGTTTCCACTGCTTTTTCCCAATCCGCCATCACCTGATTCAGCTTCTTCACCAGGTCATCCCACTGGGCGGGATTGAAATTATCAAACGTCGTGT
>Ga0206852_1089_pt1 | contig 22295 bp, 13 predicted proteins | sample Alteio_BWOrgCont_14_FD_152849 | JGI IMG/M metagenome (GOLD analysis project Ga0206852, IMG submission 152849) | Enriched cells from forest soil in Barre Woods Harvard Forest LTER site, Petersham, Massachusetts, United States -... | ecosystem: Environmental > Terrestrial > Soil > Temperate forest >... | reverse complement strand
AGCGTTTTACTAATTGATCCCAATCGGATTCTGTTTTTTGGCCTTCAGCGCGCGCATCCCACGCTTGATAAATTTCCGCTGGTATCACAAAGGGTTCATCCGACCAGCCCAATTGTTTGCGCACTAAAGCAATTTCAGCATCACCCAAAGGCGCACCATGCGCATCCGCTGTATTGGCTTTATTGGGAGAGCCAAAACCAATTTGCGTGCGACAACAAATTAAAGAAGGCTTATTCGTTTCAGCACGAGCGGCGACTATGGCCTGTCGAATGGCTTCAGGATCATGGCCATCCACATTCGGTACCACATGCCAATGATAGGCATCAAAACGCTCGGGCGTATTATCTTTAAACCAGCCTTCTACTTCGCCATCAATAGAAATGCCATTGTCATCCCAAAACGCAATCAGCTTGCCTAAACCTAAGGTGCCCGCCAAAGAACAGGCCTCGTGCGAAATGCCTTCCATCAAACAACCATCGCCCATAAAAACATAGGTGTAATGATCAACGATATCCAGCCCTGGCTGGTTGAATTGCGTGGCTAATAATTTTTCAGCGATGGCCATACCGACGCCATTCGCAATGCCCTGGCCCAAAGGACCGGTGGTTGTTTCAACACCCGGCGTATGACCAAATTCAGGATGCCCCGGCGTTTTAGAGTGAAATTGACGAAATTGTTTTAGATCTTCAAGGCTTAAGTCATAACCGGAGAGGTGGAGCAGGGCATAATGCAGCATCGCACCATGGCCATTGGAGACGATAAAGCGATCGCGATTCATCCAATCCGGCGAAGTAGGATTATGTTTTAGGAAATCACGCCACAAAACGGTGGCTATATCCGCCATACCCATAGGCATACCCGGATGTCCAGAATTGGCTTTTTGAACCGCATCCATCGCAAGCACGCGAATGGCATTAGCTAAAGTTTGAGGTGAAGGCATAGGGTATCCCGTAAAAGACGCCCATGATAAACGTTCAAGAGAGAAGGATCAATTAAGAATCAGAGGGTACCCGGTACAAATCACCCCTTTTTGTACCTGGTACCTTTTAGGTCAGAAGGTACCAGGTACAAAACACCTACTTTTGTACCCGGTACCTTTTAGGTCAAAAGGTACCGGGTACAGTGGAAACCAAGAGTGTCAGACCAAACTGGTCTGACACTCTTATTGGAAGCCTGTAGGGACGTACGCCCCCTACCTCTTGCTACCTGTTTTTAAAAGATTGCAGGTTATATCTTGTTTTTAGCTGTACAACAAACAGGGGAGAGCTATGTCATTATCACCAGAAGAAGAAGCTGAATGTCTCGGAAAACTAGATCTTACTTACAAACCATATGAAAAGTATACCCAAGGTCAACTTAGAGAGGCCCACGATAATATATCAAGAAGCTTATAATGCCTTAATGCAGGACTTTCAAGCCCACACTGCTCATCCGCCCGCTAGCGCTGCGGGCGACTTTGCCTCACCCAGAGGGAGACGCGGCAGAACTGGCTCTCCATCAGCAGCAAGCAGATCGGCTGCAGCTCCTGCTCATGGCAGCTCAAGAGCTGGTGCAGGCACAGGGACATATGCTCATCCTGAGACCGCTTATTCTGCACCTTGGACTAGTGCTGGTGCCCCACCCGCTGGATTTCCTGCAGCTTCTTCTAGAGGCGGCTCAAGTGCCGGAGCTTCTTCTGCAGGAGCGGGCTTTAGCTCCGCCTCCCATAGACCAGGAGCTGCCGCTCCCTCCCGAGGCAGAGAAGCTGAAACGCCCAAAACTCAACTCCCGGCCTTTGTTATCTTCTCTAATATTCATAGCACTCCAACGAGCGGCGGACGTGAATGCTACCAACTTGTATTCTCAGGATCTTCTGAAGGAAGGCTCGCATTAGGAGGGGCAATCCAGAGCTATAACGACAGACTTATGGGTCACGAAAGCGGTAGAAACAACTTCTTAGATCACGTTACAACCTCTGAAGCTAAATACGCTATTACTGATACTGCAGGTCAAGAGCGCTTTCGCAGCTTATTGACTGGGATATACAAAACGGCACATGCCGTCTTCCTATTTGGATCGCCGACAGACAATCCCGATACATTGATTAGAAGCAATCAGCGTTTATCATGCGAAAACGCGAGCGGGGAATCAGATTACTATCATATCCGCTATAAGCGAAATTCAGCCGGCGTGTACGAGATAGAACTCCTCCCGGGTGATGGCAACGACGCATGCAGAACTCTACGCGAAGCACCCGCAATCAGTGGAGCTGACTTAGGAGCGGCGGGACTTAGTCTATTCAAGGCCATTAGAGCTCAGCATTTGGAATTGCGGCCTGGTAGAGCCACCTCCGCCGCCGGAACCGAAGCTCGGGCCGGAGCTGGGGCTGGGTCTTGGGCTCCCCCATCAACTCATGGCCCAGGCACCGCAAGATTGTTTGCTCAGGGGATCGAAGCCAAAGCTGAAGCCGGAGCTGCAGATGATGCAACAAGCGGATTTAAGTGCACTATCCAATAAAGAGAGGCAGGAGGTAGGGGACGTACGTAACTTGTCAACTTACTGGAAAGCGCTAGGGGCATATACCCCTAGCGCTTTCCAGTAAGTTGACAAGTTACGTACGTCCCCTACAGTTGATTTGATATCCCTGTCTCAAAATGATAGCTTTGTCCCACTTTTTAGGGGGGCTTTTTATGTGTGGGATTGTGGGGGCTGTAGGGAAGAACGAGGTCTCGCCTGTTTTATTAGAGGGCTTGGCTAAGCTTGAATATCGGGGTTACGATTCTGCTGGCATGGCGGTAATTAATTCCGATGGCATTCAGCGTTTGAGGGTGACTGGCAAAGTCGCTCGCTTGGCCGAAGCTTTGGAACAGAATCCTCTCAGGGGGCACTTAGGTATTGCCCACACGCGTTGGGCGACTCATGGCGAACCCAGCACACACAATGCGCACCCTCATTTCTCTAATGATGAAATTGCTATCGTGCACAATGGCATTATTGAAAACTATTCCGAACTGCGTGAACAACTCATCAAAGAAGGCTATCGTTTCGAATCACAAACCGACACCGAAGTGGTCGCGCATTTAATTCATCGACACAATCAAAACAATGATTTTTTAACAGCGGTGCGTTTAGCCGTGCAGGCGCTGGAAGGCGCTTATAGCCTTGCGATTATGTCGGTTAAAAATCCTGGTCAATTAATCGGCGTGAAAAGTGGCAGCCCTCTGGTTGTAGGTTTGGGTGAAGATGAAAACTTTTTAGCGTCCGACACTTTGGCTTTATTAAATTACACCAAGAACTTTATTTATTTAGAAGAAGGAGATTTTGTTCTTTTAGAGCAACATCACGTGAGTATTCTAGATAAGGCCGGTGAACGCGTTGAACGTAAAGTGCATCACTTGAAAATCACTCCCGGACAAGCTTTATCAAAAGGTGAATTCGCACATTACATGCTGAAAGAAATTTTTGATCAACCCGAAACTTTAAGCGATAGCATCGGTGGTTATGTGAATCACAATCACATTATTGCGCAGAGTTTTGGTCATCAAGCCAGCCTTGTTTTTCCTAAGATTAAGCGCGTGCACTTAGTAGCGTGTGGCACGAGTTATCATGCAGCCTTGGTTGCGCGCTGCTGGTTAGAGGCCTTAGCAGGATTACCTTGCCAAGTGGATGTCGCCAGTGAAGATCGCTATCGTAAAAAAGTGGTGGAGCCTGATACTTTATTTGTAGCCCTCTCTCAATCCGGTGAAACAGCCGATACCTTGGCGGCTTTACGTCAATCCAAAAAAGACGGCTATGCCGCGACCCTCGCGATTTGCAATGTGGCTGAAAGTTCTTTAGTGCGCGAGGCGGATATTAGTTTCATGATTCGTGCCGGCATTGAAATTGGAGTCGCGGCCACCAAAACTTTTAGTGCGCAACTAGTGGCTTTAATGTTGCTCACTTTAAATTTAGGGCAATATCGAGGCATCGATAAAACTCAAGAATTTGAAATCATTAAGGCGCTCAAACATTTACCTGTTTTAGCGCAAGAATGTTTAAACTTAGATTCAGCGATTAAAAAGCTTAGCTCTTATTTCACCGATAAAACCAGCGCACTCTTCTTAGGTCGCGGCATGCAATTTCCCATTGCTTTAGAAGGCGCCTTAAAGCTCAAAGAAATCTCTTATATCCACGCCGAAGCCTATCCTGCGGGCGAATTAAAACACGGTCCTTTAGCTTTGGTTGATAAAGGCCTGCCCGTTATTGTTTTAGCGCCTGCGGATGAACTCAGTCAAAAATTAGCGTCGAATATTCAAGAAGTCAAAGCACGAGGCGGGGAATTGTTTGTCTTTGCCGATTCGGCCTTGAACTGGAAAAGTAGTGAGCAAATCTCCGTGATTAATTTGCCTTCTACAAATGCTTATTTAAGCCCCATCGTTTTTAATATTCCACTGCAATTATTGGCTTATCATGTGGCTGTTTTGAAAGGGACTGATGTGGATCAACCCCGGAATTTGGCGAAGTCGGTGACGGTGGAATAATTAGACAGCTGTCATTCCCGCGGAGGCTATCTAAAATAATGCCTAGACAACTGTCATTCCCGCGGAGGCGGGAATGACAATACAAATGTATTACGAATCGAACAATTAAATAGCCAGGTGCCAATCCAACTCGCGTGCTAGATACTCCAACATCAATTCCCCACGAACACTGTTGCCTCGGGCATTGATGCGGGGGCTCATGGTGGCGATGCCGGCGTGATGAGGTACTGCGGCGATCATATAGCCTGAAACACCGCTTTTGGCGGGCATTCCAGTGCGAACCAAATGTTCGCCGGATTCATTGTATAGACCACAGGTCATCATAATAGAAACCACAGTGCGCACGGTGGCGCGTGAGATGACTTGTTCACCGCGTAGATTTACACCACCGGAAGCTAATAATAGCGGCAGATAAGTTGCTTGACGCACAGTCGTTGCAAAAGAACACAGATAAAAATAATTGGCCAATATAGCTTCTACATCACCTTCAATGATTTTGTTGTGCTTTAACAAAAAACCAATGGAACGATTTTTATTACCTGTGGCGCATTCAGAAATAAAAACATCTTTATCAATTTGAACTTTTTGATTGAATAATTTTTCGCACCACTGATCCAGCCATTGCATTTGCTGCCCGGAATTTCCAGGGATATGTCCGCACAAAGCAATAGAACCTGCGTTTAACATGGGATTAGAAGGCCTGGTGCTGACTTGATCTAATTTAGCCAATGATGCGAAATCATTGCCCGAAGGTTCGGCGCCCACCCATGAAAATACTTTATCGTGGCCCAATTCTTCGAGCAAACCAATCAGCACCACTAATTTAGCCACACTTTGCAAAGTGTATAAGCGAGGCTCTTCATCGCCTGCAAACAGTTGCGTGCCATCGGCTAAAGTTACCGCGATACTGATGATATCGGCAGGCGCTGAAGCAAGCTCTGGAATATAGTCAGCAATTTTTCCTTCATTGTTTAAACGGGCTAAGCGCACGGCATTGTCTAGAATGGTTTGAATGTAGTGATGTGATTGGGTCATATTTTTATCAACATTTTCGTAGAGACGATTCACGAATCGTCTTTTTTCGTGTAACAATATTTCGTTACGGTTTAAGGAGGAGACAATTCGTGAATTGTCTCTACGGAGCGAGGAGTATAGATTTAATGCGCCTCATCCCAATTAGGCCCCACACCCACATCCACCAATAAAGGTACGGAGAGATGAATGGCCTGCGTCATTAATTCTGTTACTTTAATTTTAAGTAATTCGACCGATGAGTCTGCTACTTCAAAGACTAATTCATCGTGAACCTGCAACAGCATTCTGGCATCAAGCTTTGATTCTCGCAACCATTGATCCACGCGAATCATAGCCAATTTAATCACATCGGCTGCAGTGCCCTGCAAAGGCGCGTTAATAGCCGCGCGTTCTGCCCCTTTACGCATCATCGCATTTTTACTGTTGATCTCGGGTATATATAATTTTCGGCCATAGGCTGTCGTGACATAACCCTTTTTAGCAGCCTCTTTACGCACATTTTCCATATAAGCCAGCACGCCCGGATAACGTTTGAAATAAATATCCATATAGTCTTGCGCATTCTTGCGATCGGTTCCCAATTGACGCGCCAAACCAAAAGCCGACATTCCGTACAACAAACCAAAATTAATTGTTTTAGCACTGCGACGCTGTTCAGATGTCACCTCATCCACAGGCACACCAAAAACTTCAGCGGCTGTGGCGCGATGCACATCCAAGCCTTGCTCAAAAGCCTGCAATAAAGCGCGGTCTTTGGATAGATCCGCCATGATGCGCAATTCAATTTGTGAGTAATCCGCTGACACTAATTGATAGCCTGGGGGCGCAATAAAAGCTTGTCGTATCTGTCGACCTGCTGCGGTTTTAATAGGGATATTTTGCAGATTAGGATCTTGCGAGGAAAGCCTTCCTGTAGAAGTAACCGCTTGTCGAAATGAAGTGTGCACTCGCCCTGTTTTAGGATTAATGTCTTCAGGCAAGCGATCGGTATAGGTTGATTTTAATTTACTTAAACTGCGATATTCTAATAATAATTCAGGTAAAGGATAGGAGAGCGCTAATTCCTGCAGCACAGGCTCCGAGGTCGAAGGCTGGCCTGTGGGTGTTTTCTTTAAAATAGGTAAACCTAATTTTTCGTACAACACTTCTTGTAGCTGCGCCGGTGAAGCTATATTAAATTCCATGCCGGCTTTTTTATAGATTTCTTCTTCTAATTCTTTTAAACGATCACCCAACACTTTGCTTTGCGCTTTCAAAAGATTCGCATCCACCAAAATGCCATCAAATTCCATTTTGGCTAATACTGGCATTAAGGGCATTTCAATATCGTTAAATACTTTTTTCAAAGCCGCATCGTCTTCAATTTTAGCGAACAACTGCTGATGTATTTGTAAGGTTAAATCAGCATCTTCGCCTGCATATTCCGTTACTTTTTCAATATCGATTTGATTAATGCTGACTTGCTTAGCGCCTTTACCCGCCAATTCTTCAAAGCTAATGGTTTTATGATCTAAATAACGCATCGCCAAACTATCGAGATCATGCCGTTGATTCGCACCACTTAAGACATAAGATTCCAACAGGGTGTCGTAGAATTTTCCAGACAATTCAATGCCATTGTTGCGCATGATATTAATATCGAATTTTAAATTTTGACCGATGAGTGTTTTATGGGGATTTTCCAAGATGGGTTTCAATTGGGATAAAACCCAAGCCTTATCCAATTGTGCGGGTGCATCCTCATAATCATGAGCCAGAGGAATATACGCAGCCTTACCCGACTCAACAGATAACGACAAGCCAACTAAAGTAGCTTGCATCACATCTAAGCTATCGGTCTCTGTATCAAAAGAAAAAGCGTGGCTTTTTCTCAAGATCTCAAGCCATCGCTCTAAATCTTTTTGAGTTAAAATACACTCATAATGTTGATCTGTTTTTTTGGGCTTTTCAGCGCCTTTTAAGGCGTTAAACCAATGATTGAATTCTAAGCGCTGGCACAGCTCAGCCAATTTTTCTTTATCTTCTTCACCCAAGATTAATTTCTCAGGGCTCAGATCCATAGGCACATCGCATTTCACGGTGACCAATTGTTTAGCCAAAGCAAGCTCTGTTAAGCTCGCACGTAAATTCTCGCCAACCTTGCCTTTAATTTCATCTTGATGCGCTAATAAATTATCCAAGCTACCGTAAGTACCCAACCATTTAGCCGCAGTTTTAGGGCCCACATTGGGCACGCCGGGAATATTATCACTGCTGTCTCCCATCAAAGCCAAATAATCAATCATCTGTTCAGGCGTTACACCAAATTTCTCTTTCACGCCTTCAATATCCAAGCTTTTGTTGCTCATGGTATTTATTAAACTAATATCTTTATTCACCAACTGCGCTAAATCTTTATCACCGGTTGAAATAATGGTTTTTAAGCCGTGTTTTTCAGCTTGCAAAGCTAGGGTGCCAATCACATCATCAGCCTCCACACCATCCACCGCAATCAAAGGAAAACCCATCGCACGCACTAATTCATGCAAAGGCTCGATTTGCGTTCGCAATTCATCCGGCATCGCCGCGCGATTGGCTTTATAGGCTGGGTATAATTCTTTACGAAAAGTTTTAGCTTTAGTATCAAAAACCACCGCAATATGCTCGGGTTTATAATCCGCCAGCAATTTTTTTAACATGCTGGCCACACCATAAATCGCCCCCGTGGGCTGACCCTTAGACGTCGTCAGCGGAGGCAAGGCATGAAAGGCACGAAATAAATATGAAGATCCGTCGACGAGAATGAAGGGTTTAGACATGAGACAAGTTCCTTAATTTTTTTAGATTTTTGATTTGGGGAGCACACCATGTTGGGCTTCGAAGACTCAGCACCAACCTGCAGCGTGACAAATTTACCGTCTCCAATAGCTTGGCATAAATAGCACCATCAAAGTAAATATTTCCAATCGACCGGCTAACATGGCGAATAATAAGATCCATTTACTGCTGTCAGGGATTTTAACGAAATTAATGGCGACATCACCGATGCCTGTGCCTGTATTGGAAAGGCAGGCTGCTACGGCGCCGAAGGCTGTTTTAAAATCTAGGCCGAGGGCAATCAAAACTAAAATGAGCGCTATGAAGAGCGTTAAAAAAACAGAGACGAAACCCCAAACCGCTTGAATGACATTTTCAGCCAACACATGTTCGCCTAACTTAGTGCGCAATACGGCACGAGGATGTATTAAACGATTTAATTCTCGCACGCCTTGAGCACGAATAATCATGACGCGTATGATTTTAATACCGCCCGTTGTGGAAGCCGCGCATCCACCGACTATGGCCATAAACATCATTAAATAGGGCAGAAAGGTGGGCCAATCATTAACATCGCGGGTGAAAGCACCCGTTGTGGTGCTCATGGAAACCACCATGAATAATGAATTTAAAAAATCCTGTAAATCGCTCTCTATAGGGCGCGCCAACATGAGTGTTAACATGGTAATGGCAATGGCGGTTACTAATATCATCACATAAACACGGAATTCTGGGTCTTTGAAATACAGGCTGATTTTCTTTTGTTGCATAAATTGAAAGTGTAGAGCGAAATTGACAGCCCCCATAAACATAAAAAATACAGCGATTAAATTAACCGCTTGGCTGTGGTAATAGCCCAAACTCTCATCGTGGGTTGAAAAGCCTCCGGTTGAAACGGTGCCGAAACTTTCGGTGATGGCATCGAATAGATCCATGCCGGATAGCCAAAAAGCAAAGGCACAACAGACCGTGAGCCCCACATAAATAGACCATAAAGCTTTAGCGGTTTCTTTCATGCGTGGTTTTAATTTCGTATTCTTAATAGGGCCTGCGGTTTCTGCACGAAATAATTGCATGCCGCCGATGCCTAACATCGGCAAAATAGCGATGGCCAATACGATGATTCCCATGCCGCCTAAAAATTCCAATTGTTGTCGATAATATAAAATAGAGCGTGGCAATCGCTGTAAATCGGATAAGACGGTGGCACCCGTGGTGGTCAGGCCCGATACCGATTCAAAATAAGCATCCACAAAACTTAAGTGACAACCCAAATCTAACATAAAGGGAATGGAAGCGAAGAGCGATAATACCGTCCAAAATAAAGCCACCACCAAAAAACCATCTTGTGTTTTTAATTCTTGATTTGAAGAATAGGTGGAGGCCCAAATGCACAAACCCGTCAAAAGCGTAATACCAAAACCCACCATAAAGGGCCCCAAAGCCCCATCGTTATAGTACAAGGAAACAAAAATAGGCGGCAGCATGCTGAGGCTGAAAATCATCAGCAGCATGCCTAATATTCTTAGTATGGGTGCGAATTGCATGTGTGGAGCCTTTAAAAGAATCCTGTTTTAAGCTGAAATAATTTTTCCACGGCTCGGATGTCTCGCTTATCGGAGGCAAATAAAATCACATGATCGTCTGCTTCTATCACTAAATCATTATGAGCGATCAACACCTCAGCTCTGCGCACAATGGCACCAATTTCCGTGTCTTTAGGTAAATTAATTTCGGACAAAGCCCGGCCTATTACTCTAGACGTTTTGCGATCACCCAAAGCAATTAATTCAATAGCCTCTGCCGCGCCACGACGCAAAGAATGCACGCTCACGGCTCCGCCGCGACGAATTTGCGCCAAGATAAAACCAATGGTTGTTTTCTGCGGTGAAATCGTAATATTAATACTGCCGCCTTCAATTAAATCCACATAAGCGGTGCGTGTAATTAAGGCCATTACTTGTTTGACGCCTAAACGTTTGGCTTGCAAGCAGGCGAGTATATTGGCCTCATCATTATTCGTCACCGCACAAAACACATCGGTATTTTCGATGTTTTCAGTTTGCAGTAAGCTTTTATCAGAAGCTTCACCGCATAAAACCGTGGTATTCGCGAGTTTTCCCGCTAAAAATTCGCAGCGACGTTGATCCAATTCAATGATCTTCACCTGATAATCGTTTTCTAAAACTTCCGCCAAACAGCTGCCAATGTTGCCACCCCCTGCAATCATAATGCGTTTATAAGGCTCTTCAGTGTGACGCAGGGCTGACATTGCGGTATCCACATGCTCCTGTGCCACGATAAAAAAGACTTCGTCGCCAATTTCAATAGTGGTTTCGCCGCTCAATTCCAGCGAGCGATCATTTCTAAAAACAGCCACCACGCGCAGCGGTATTTTAGGTATAAATTCGGGTAATTGCGCTAATTTCTTAGCAATAAAAGCATCGCCATACTGTGGTTTAACCGCCAATAATTTGACTTTACCTTCAGCAAAATCTAAGACTTGCAGCGCACCGGGATGATCAATTAATTCTTTTACATAGTTGGTAACCAGCTGTTCAGGGCTAATAAATAAATCGATGGGTAAGTGATCTTTATTAAAAAGCTCTTTGCGCACGAGATAATGTTGCGAGCGAATGCGCCCAATTTTCATCGGCACGTTAAATAAAGTATGTGCGACCTGGCAAGCCACCATATTGGATTCATCGCTGTCCGTCACCGCAATAACCATATCCGCGTGCTCCGCCCCCGCTTCGCGCAAGACATCCGGATAAGAACAACGACCCAACACCACCTTCAAATCTAATTTTTCCTGCAATTCCGCCAGACGTCGTTCATTCGTGTCGACCAACGTGACATCGTGATTTTCTTCAGCCAAACTCTCTGCGAGCGAACCGCCGACCTGACCTGCACCTAAGATAATAATTTTCATGCCTGGATTGTAAGAGACAATGAGGACATTGTCTCTTACAATTCATTGGGTTATTCATGTGTATGCCCAGCCGTAGGGGCACCCCTTGTGGGTGCCCTGTCAAAAAATGCCTAGACAACTGTCATCCCCACGAAGGCTATCCAAAATAATGCCTAGACAACTGTCATTCCCGCGAAGGCGGGAAACCAGTCCAAAGCAGCAGCGTTCCTCTCTCGCGTAAATACGCGAGCAAAAGGCTTCGATAAACGCACTCGCCTTCCAGGCGAGAAAGGAACGCTGCTGTTTTAGACTGGTTTCCCGCCTTCGCGGGAATGACAGAGAAAAGTAATGATTTTTCCCAGACACCAGCACGCCTCCAATATGCTATATTAACCCCATGAAAATACTCACCGATGAAAAAATACCCTTAATTGCTGATCTTTTTGGCACCGAAGCGGCTGTGATTCAGAAGCCGGGGCATTTGATTACGGCGGATGATCTTAAGGATGTGGATGTTTTGTTGGTTCGTACGGTTACGAAGGTGAATGAAGCCTTACTGAAAGGTAGTGCTGTGCGTTTTGTGGGGACAGCAACTTCGGGTATTGATCATTTAGATTGCGACTATTTAAAACAATACGGCATCGCTTGGGCTAGCGCCAAAGGCGCTAATGCCGAAGCCGTGGTGAACTATGTCATGGGCTCTATAACAACCCTACAAAAGCTGAACAAGCTACCCAAAAAACCTCGTGTCGGCATTATTGGCGTGGGTAAAATTGGCAGCCGCTTGGCTGAAGTTTTAAAACCCATGGCCACAGAAATCTTATTGAATGATCCTCTGCGTGCTGAAAACGAGATAGATTTTGTGTCTACGCCCTTGGAAGCTTTTTATTCACTGGATTTAATTAGCCTGCACACGCCGCTCACACATCACACTCAACATCCCACTTATCACCTAATTAATGCCGAATTTCTACGTCATTTAAAGCCTCAGAGCGTTTTAATCAATACCGCGCGCGGCGGCGTGATCGATGAAGCTGCTTTATTGGAATTAACAGAGCCACCCACGCTTTGTTTGGATGTGTGGGAACATGAACCTAGTATAAATTTAAAGCTGATGGAACTCGCGACGATTGCCACACCGCATATTGCAGGCTACAGCCAAGAAGCCAAATGGCGCGCGAGTTTGATGCTGTATGAGCCTATTAGGCGTTGTTTTGGTTTGTCGGAGATGAGTGCGTCGTTGAAAGAATTGTTGCCTTTGGAGCAGGAGAGACAATTCGTGAATTGTCTCTACCTCCCACTTAAAGATACCGAAGTTATGAAAAATGCTTTGCTGAACAGTGATAATGCTCGTGAATGCTTTGAAGAATTAAGAAGGAATTATATTCCGCGTAGAGACAATCTTTAGGCTAGAATTCGTCACCAGCCTGGTGACGAATTTGGTCCTTAGGGGCGATTCGTGAATCGCCCCTACACCAATTTATATAAGTTTGCTTACAATATCTTCTTCTTCTGCTGACATCCGAGTAGTAGTAGGCGTAGGAACTCCAAACCCACCAGGGTCGTAGCCACCACCTGGACTGCTAGGCCGCGAAGCAGGATGAGCTCCGCCGCCACCCCCAGGTGATGGTGACGATGAGGGTGAAGGCCCTGCATCTGCTCTTGTCCTCCTTATCTCATCTATACGATGACCTATCTCCATAAAATCATCAGGCGTAATCTTCGGGCTGTCAGCACCTTTGAAGGTGTTATACCAGTTAGTATAGCCCTCCAAGCCCTCTCTTATCTCAGAAGGATCTGAGCTTTTAAGTTTGGCCAATCGTTCCTCATAGATTTTACGATCGTGAGCGCCCACTCCTTTACTGTCATAATCATGCTTCAATGATTGTATAGCTCTCACCGTCTCGTCGATGGCGACTTGCAAACTGTCCAAGTGAATATGCGCCCCAGCTGCGGCGGTTGCAGTGGCCGGAGGGATGTTTTTCATGGCATTGACTAGGCCCTGATCATAAACCGACTTAGCCCAACGACCCAGTACAATGGCTATCACTACAACACCTATGGTGATTGGAATAATGGGGATAGTAAACGACACAACGAGTGCAAGTGCGCTAAGTGTATAGAACACGGCAGCTGCTACGGCAGCTATCAAGACTAAAGCCGCCACACTCTTATAAAAAAGCTTAAACGCACCTAAAACGCCACCACCTTCTTCTGCGTATCTTCTTTTAAAATAGTTCCCCAGAAGACTAAGACCCAAGTATTTAATAGTTTGCATAAAGCCTGGTCTGGCAGGGCGAGTATCCCTATCAGTTCGCAGAAAAACCTTGCCTCCCTGTATCTTGCCAAAACGCTCATCTTTCATCATTTGATATTGTTCTTTTTGAACAATTGCAAAATGCCCGTCTCGTACTAATATTTCTGCCGCTTCTTGCATCGCCTCTGTCGTTGGTGACGCCACACTTCTACCACCCTCTAAGCCAAGCTTGAGCCGAGCCTTAGTTTCTGCCTCTGTGCGAGGAACCTTACCTTTAAAGTCATAGTCATTTCCTAAACGGCGTATTTGAGCTGCCACTGAAATTGGATTCGGTGGAAGGGGCGGATGACCTGGAAGGGGTGGAGTAGCTCCCGAAGCCTTTGCAACAGCATCTTCGACTATTCCTCGAATGTCAGTTGCCTTTACTCGCATAAGATTAGTTACATATTGCTCTGCATACTCAGGAACAGTTTTCCCCGCTGCCCTTGCTCGTCTTTGAAGCTCCGCAATCCGAGCTGCAGGAGCCGCAGGTGCGCTATCTGCTACTGCCTTAAACAAAGCAAGCTCTGCCGGACTCGCGCCCGCTACTGTAGCTCTGGGGTCTAATGGATTCTCCAGTGCAAGCTTCAATCTATCCTTCAGACTGACTATGTAAGCTTCAACTTCCGGAGTGGGTGCAGGAGGTGGGGCTTTAAGAGCCTCATCCACATAGGCGTTAAATGCATCCAGATGAAACTTTGCCCCCCCTGGACCACCTGTGGCGAAGAAGGCAGTCATAGCTTTCGTTGCCTGATCACGATCCATTGCCCCTGGAACCACTGGAGGAATGGCTTTTATGGCTTTAATTACTGCCTTCTCATCGTCATGAAGTGGAGGGGTTAATGAAGCCGGGTCTGCGCCCATTAAGCCCGCTATTAACCTGTTGTTAAATGCCTCGTCAACATTAAATTTAGCAACTGCTTCTGGTAGGGGGTTGAGAGCTTTATTTAGATAAGCCTGGCGCACTGCATCAGGATAGCCGGTTACTGGATCAACACCTCCAGGCATGGCGCCGGCGCTGGCTGCTGCTGCAGCCGTGGCCGCCGCCGCAACATTATTAGCATATTCAAAAAACACATCGCGGATAGGCGTTAAATTTGCAGCTATAAAATCATCTAAAAATTTATCAGCTGTCGTTCCTGCCACCCTTGTCGGCCATTGTCTATTTAGCTCGTTAATCATCGCTAGTTCTTGAGCGCCTACACCGGGTAGGCTCGCAGGATTTGGATGCTCTATTCCAAGGCGCAATTTAGCCCTCAAATCGCCTAAAGGGTTGTCAATAGGCGCAGCTCCGGCAGCACCATAAGCTGCCACTGCATAGTTCCAAAGCACTTCCTGAAATTCATTGGCACTGCCTGGCAGCCCTAGATAGGTATTGATTGTTTCTTGAGGGTCTGTTGTCAGCCCTTTTTTGAGCCACTCCGCTTTTAGCTTGTCAATCAAAACTAATTCACTAGCCTGGAATGGAGGATCAAGTCTTGAGAGGGGTATCGCCCTAGGATCTGAAGCACGCATCCCAACTCGTAACCTGATCTGCGCATTCTCTATTGGATTAACGGGGGTTGCTCTACTCATTTTAACTCTCCTTTAACTCTTAAAAATTTTTCATCAACTATATCATTTCAAAAATTCTGGCTAGGTCAGAGGACTATAAACGATGAAGTCTCGCTAAATCCTCATCAAGTGCCGACTGTGCTAAAGGGTCAATTGCATCGACCTTTGAGGCCGCGGCCCCCGTCCATACTGGCCTAGCAGAAGCGGCTGTGCCAGGAGGAGTACCACCTCCTCCTGGTGGAGATGCAAAACTTGGAGGCGTTGTACCACCAGAACCTGGAGACACTCCACTACCAAAACCTGCGCCCCCAGACGTTGCCGCTCGAGGAGTTACAGCTGTTGGTGTTGCAGTCGATACGCTAGGCGGAACAAAAGTACCATAACCTGCAGCACGACCCATCGCTCTACCGGCAGCGGCCGCAGAGGCCTCTTGTTGAAAGTTACTTAAATTGAGAGTTCCGCCACATCTTGTTTGAATAAATTCAATAAAACGCTGCATTCCCACCTGCGTTCTTGATCTAATATCAGCCTCAACAAGATTCAAATCGTCCATAACAGACTCAGGTAAACTACGGAACGCATGCTTTGCCGCTGCTCGGATATTCTCTAAACATTTTAGAGCGGCTACAGTCATATCTAGGTTAATAGTACCATCACCAGGCGCTAATGCTTCTTTGTTTGCGACCAATTGTCGTTTAGCCCATCGATGCTCAGCACCAGTCACTAACCAAGTGAATAGGCTTATAGCCAAGGGCATAACGACCAATACTGCAATAGTTGCCAAAGCGGCGACATTTACACCTGGAACCCCGGCCAAGAAACCGACCGCTATAGCCACCCCTGCGCAAGGCAGAACACCACCAACAAACAAACGGTTGAGCCCTCTTTTCACTTGACCTTCTTTAAAGGCGCTGGCTATTTTCCCTAATCCATAGCTTGCATAACGCGCGAACTGAAAGACCAAATACAACGCGGGATACACCAGGCTAACGGTCAAGAGAACTGTCATCACATTCATGGCACCGAGACCAAATGCTTTGAGAGCACCTGTGTCGGGATCATTCCAAAGATCACTGAATGCCTTACGCCCTTCCTGAGTGTATAAAGCATCCCAAGGATAAAAAACAGTTCGTCTAATTCTGCTAGAAAGATGCAACTGATAATCAGGATCTTCCTTAGAATTAATTCGTTCTTGTTTAACAAAATTAGCAGCCGCTTTATCCAGCACGGGTTTAACAATCTTAAGCTGCGTTTTAGCCCATTCTTTTTGAGCTTTTTCAGCAAGACGAGCTTCGGCTCTTTCAGGTCGACTGAGGGAGCTAATAACTCCTTTAGCCTCTCTAATTTGTGTATCTATTGCCTGGACAGCGCTCGTAAATTCTTTTCTTGCTCTAACAGCTTCTTCTTTAGCTAGATTCGCCGAAGCCTGTAGTGTGGCCAGTGCACGAAGGTGTTCGGCTCGATCTGCAGGATTTGTTGCAACACTAGCTGCCCTAAAGGCATCTTGAGCTGCCAACATATTTGCACCCACTACCTCGACTCTCTGCTGAACAGTCTCACTGCGTGCACGCGCTGTTGCTAAGAGACTAAGCGCCTGCTGCTTAATGGCTCCAAATCTTGGGCGATCTATTACGGGAACTTCTGGACCAAACATTTCATTATAGCGGGGGAGCACGCTAGTACGTGCCAGCTGAACTTCCTCCAAAATCGCCACTGCATCAAGACTAACAAGCTCCACTTTTGCGCGAGCCACAACCAGTTCTTTTTTTGCGATAGCCACTTCAAGAGCCTCTTTGGCCTCTTCATAATCGTCAGAATAACGCCCTACATCAGCTTCTGCCGCTCGGCCCTCTGATCTTGCAGCCTGAATTTTTTCAGAAACTCCTTGTAACTCCCTAGTTTTAGCCTGAAAAACGGGCATATTATTAGCCGTTAATGCTTGATTCGCCTCAGCCATCAATTTTTCTGCTAATACAGCTTGCTTAGATGCCTGCTCAGCAGCCGCGCGAATTCGAGCATAAGCCTGCTCGAGAGGATTTTTCGCCGTATCAAAAGCTCGAATGGCGTCATCTATCGCCATTAAAGCTGCTCGCGTTTCCGGGGCTAAACGACGTTGTTGTTGAAGATCTATACTGGTATTGAGACTTGTAAAGCTCTCTTTAAGAGCGGCAACATCTGCAACAAAAGCTTGACGCTCATCATTAATGTCTCGATCGGCCTCTTGTGCTGAATCACGCTCTGCCCTTAAATCAATTAAATCCCGTTGCATTTTTGCAGCTTTTAGTGGGACAGCATTGGCTATTGCCTGAGTTGCTGCATGAACTGCTGTGGCTATCTCACCCACAGCTGTACGAAGACCAGCCAAAGCCCTCTGCACACGAGCTAGGTTGTCTGTTGTAACATCAGCAGGATTAGTTTTGACACGCTGAGCCAAGATGCGACAACGGGCTAATTCCAATTTAATTTGCTCAACAACCCGCTCTGCATTTAGCAGCACAGCATAGGCAGGATCAGCCGCTGAAAGACCAAGGCCATCATATCGACGACGAAGCGCCGCCACCGCATCAAAACTTGCGCTTGTTGTTCCTGCCAATCCCTCAGCCGTTCTCATGGCTTTATTACTTTCAGCGACCATCTCGGCAGGAGTTGCTCCAGCGCCTGCCGCTACAACAGCAGCGACTGGAACGGCAGGAAATAGGCGTAAAAGATCAGCTGTTTCTCGAGTAGTGCGGAGGCTAACCTCGTGAAGCTGCATATCCACTTGAGCCATTAATTCATTGATATTGCCTTCAACTAATTGAGCTTGAGTGTCTGCCTCAAGCGCTCTTGTACGTGCTGCATCAACCGTTTCTTGAATATTCACCATCTCTGCTAATAGATCGGGGGCGGCAGCCAATCTTCCTGCTTGATTCTCACTGTCCAAGCCTTTTAACAAGTCATGCCCCGCAGTCACGTTGATGTCCTGTAATCTAACGCCCTCGCTAGTATTTACATGTTGCCTAGCAATAAGACTGTTGGCTGTGCGTAATTCTGTAAGTGCTGTATTAACAGCCTCAATTCTGCCATTAATCGCCGCTCTTTCCTCGGTTTTTAAAGTCAATCCGCTCATCTGGGTTAGTAGCGCATCACGTCGGACCTCTAATGTTCGAATTGCAGCATTAATACGATTTTCTGCAACGGAAACGTTCTCGTCAGCAGCAAGAATTCTAGTTGCCCCTGCCTCAAGCGCCGTGTTGTTGGCAGTGATAGTTACTCGAGCTGCAGCCACTAGCGGATCTAGTGCAGGAGGGATAGGAGCGGCAGGGACTGCTGCTGGCAAAGCTCCCAATCCAAGAAGATCATGATCCGGATCCACCACTATAGCATTGAGAGCATTCCAAGCTTCACGACTTCTCTTAGCCATATCGTCTATTATTGCACGAGCCTCGACATTAATAGCCATTGCAGCTGCTTGCGCTCTCTCAGCATTTTCTCCAAAGCCCACCATCGTTCTTTCAAGCTCTACTGCATCAGCTTGTCTTCTTGTCAGGCCACCTGCATCCAAACCGTCCAAGCCTGTTAGTAAGCCCTGTCCTTCTGCTACGACGTCATCAGCCTCTCCTTTGGCCCTTGCAATAAGCTCTCTTTGCTCAACAAATCTAGCTTGAATTGCTATTAACTCTCCAGCCTTGCCCTCAATCTCCCCAAGCTGACGGGTGATAGAAGGATCTACCGGTAAAGCTAGGCTATTCTTCCGTGCTGACAGTTCCACATAGGCACCTCCCAACTCGGCAATCGATTCACCAAGTTGGCGTTGAATCGTGTCAATGGTCCGGTCAACATTAGCAATTTTAGCCGCCTCTGCCTCAAGCGCCGCATTATTGGCAGTGATAGCTAGTCGAGCTGCAGCCACTCGCGAATCTATTGGAGGGGGGGCAGGAACTGCGGCTGGCAAAACCCCTGCCCTAAGAGGGACAGGAACTGCAGCTGGGACAGGAACTGCAGCTGGTAAAGCCCCTACTCCAAGGGGGGCAGAACCCGCCCCTGCAGCATCGAGAGCACTCCAAACTGTAGCGCCCATAGGCGTTATGTCGCTTATTACCACCTGAGCCTCAGCGTTAATACCCATTGCAAATGTTTGCAATTCCTTAGCATCTTGCCCAAGCCCCACCATCTCTGCTCGGAACTCTGCTGCATCATTTTGTCTTTCTGCCACATTCTCTGCGTTCAAGCCTACCAGCAAGTTCTCTCCTCTTACTATGAGATCACCAGCCGCTTCTTTAGCCCTTGCAATAAACTCTCTTTGCTCAACAAATCTAGCTTGGATTGCTATTAACTCTCTAGCCATGTCCCCAATCAATCCAAGCTGAAGGTTGAGCTGACGGTTGATAGGATGATCTGCCGCTAAAGTTAAGGTATTCTTCCGCGCGACTAATTGCTCATAGCCCGCTCCCAACTTGGTAATCGATTCACCAAGTTGGCGTTCAGTTTCAGCAATAGCAGCATCCGCCACCCCAATTGGGATAGCTAATGCCTGGAGTTCTTCATTATTGGTGACTATATGATGGGCACCAACAGCTACTTTTAGCTGATCGTGTACGTCGCTTGCCCTGCTTTTAACATAAGCCTTAACTATTTCAGGAATTTGTGAGCGCTCACCACCAATCCGCGCCTCTAAACCGGCATCTAATTCACCCCAAGCAGGAGGAAAGCCCTCTAATACCTTTGCAATAAAAAGACCTAATTGTGGATCTTCTGTGCTTAAATTTATAGTCACCCCACCTCCTGCAGCCGGAGGAGTGATAAGCTGAAGCAACGCCTCTATAATCTCTTCATCTCCAGGAGAATCTGTTTGAAGGAGGGCCCTATAATTTGTAGTTCCTGGCATGTTGTTACTCCCCATTTCACAGTTGGAAAACAGTGTTTTTCTTTTAGGTCTTATCTATCAATCTAGCAGTCAAATATTAAGGAATTATTAAGGCTAGCTCTTGCAATGAAATATTTTTGCATTTCTTCGTAGGGGCGCCTGATTTAAAATTGGCCGAATCGCCCCTCTATCCCGTAACGACATCATTGTTCAATCGAGATGGGCGATTCGTGAATCGCCCCTACGGACAGTTCGATTGCCTCGGGAAACGCTGTTCAATACAGACAGAGAAGTTTAGCAGCTTTCTGGGGAAATGCTTGTGGGATTTTGTGGGTTATTTAATCAAAACGGCCGTAGGGGCATCCCTTGCGGGCGCCCTATAAAAATAATGCCTAGACATTATTTTTATAGGGCGCCCGCAAGGGATGCCCCTACGGCTGGAATATTCAAATGTGAATATAATCGCTTACAAAGCCTCTTCGAAGTCTTGCAACAGACGTCCGAAAAACAGTTGATCCACGCCTTGGTATTGTTTTAAGGCGGCTCGGTAGCGATGATGTTGGTCGTGCGAGCCTAGGCTTGCGATGGTGCGGCCGTGTTTGGCGAGGCTCACGCACAAGCTGGTGCTGAGTTTGTTGCTGGTTGCGGCCAAACTTTGGATAACGTGCAGCAGAGCTCGTGAGGCGTGCTGGGTTTTGTGAATCACTTGAGTGCCTTTTAGCTCGTATTCACCCAAAACGTGGCGTAGATGTTCAGCGAATTTTTGTACGCCCGAATAACTGTAATAGCCAGTGGAGTTCTTTTCGCTATGGCTTTCAAGATCAGCTAAAATGGCTTGAGCTAGCTTATACAATAGCACTTCATTCGTAGGATCAATGCCCGCGTCAAGGCCCAAAGCCTTTAGCTTGGCTCGACGCTCTTTGATCTCAAACTGCCTCTTAAGCAGCTGGCGGTAATCAAATATCGCCTGTAATATAGTGTCCGAAAAAGTTGCCATGGTTTTATCCACCTTCTTGTTTTTGTTGTTAAATCTACTATAACAAAGAAAGCTTAAGAAAATATTAAGGGAAATTCTTTTATGAAGATTATTAATCAAAGCCTCTTGTTAGTAGCTCTTTGCCTGTATAGCGGGCTTGGTTTCGCCATACCCTCCCCTGAACCGGTTCAGGATGTGCTGACGCCTGGTATGCAACAGGCCACCACGAACAACCCAGCGCCCTTGTATGGGGCTGAGCTTTGCGCCAATAAAAACTATGAATGCTATCAAGTGAAGCCTGGGGATACCTGGGTGGGGCTTTGGCCTAATCCGCGCGAGCGCGATATTGTAATGCGCTTGAATCGCACCAATGTGGCGTTGAAGTATCGTGAATGGATTGTGGTGCCGAAAAATCTTTCGCGCATTACCTTGATGGATATTTCGCCTTTTCCTCAACACATTGCGAATCCGGATAAAACCAAATTTATTGTGGTGGATTTAGGTCTACAAGCTTTTGCCGCTTATAACGCCGAGGGGGCTTTGGTCCTTTGGGGCCCGGCTACTATGGGTCGCGAGCTTTGTCCTGATATCGGCAAACCCTGTAAAACCGTGGAAGGCTCTTTCCACATGATTCGTAAAAAAGATGTGGATTGCCAATCGAATACCTATCCCTTAGGTTTGGGTGGAACCGCGATGCCTTATTGCATGTTCTTCTATGGCGGCTACGCGCTTCACGGCTCGCAATTGCCGGGTAAACCTTCTTCACACGGTTGCGTGGGTATTTTTGATAATGATGCCAGATGGCTGAATCAGGATTTCATTAAAGCCGGTAAGGATGGAACTCGTATTGATGTCATCAGTTGAGACTGAAGCTTTAGTGGACGTTCGTTGGATAGCGGCTACGGAGTTTCCCTGGGAAAGCATTCCGCATTCTTTTGCGGAATGTCTACAAGATACTAAATCGCTAACACAGCGTTGGCGGGCACTCTCACAAAACAATCTCCACCACGAACTCGCTTCCGAAGGCTGGCAAGATTGCACCCCAGACGAACTCCAACCCCTGGCTTCAACCATTTCCACAGGAAATGGTTGCTGGACCCGTGAAATTATTTTTTATGGGAATGGAGTGCCGTGGGAATGGGCTAAAACGATTATTCCCGACAGTAGCTTGGTGGATGAGGGCTTAGCTTTTATTAATTTAGGTAATAAGCCCATTGGGGATATTTTATTTACCGATCCTGATTTGAAGCGTTCTGAATTTGAAATAGCTCAATTGGGTGCCGATCATCCTTATGCGCTTTTAATTAAAGATCGTTTGCAGCTGGAATTTGATGCGCTGTGGGCGCGTCGTTCTTTATTGTATTTTCATCAGAAGCCTTTGT
>Ga0206852_1087_pt1 | contig 22695 bp, 19 predicted proteins | sample Alteio_BWOrgCont_14_FD_152849 | JGI IMG/M metagenome (GOLD analysis project Ga0206852, IMG submission 152849) | Enriched cells from forest soil in Barre Woods Harvard Forest LTER site, Petersham, Massachusetts, United States -... | ecosystem: Environmental > Terrestrial > Soil > Temperate forest >... | reverse complement strand
TTAGAACCCTCCAATACTTGATCCTGGTGGACCATTTTAGTACTGTGTTCACCCGGCAATTTCAAGATAGCCAAGGAGTTATGACCACGATATAAAACACCTTGCAGATCATAACCTTCAAGCGGGTTTGTAACAACTACAGCAGCTTTTGCAGACGCTGGTTTTTCCGTAACGATTAAAGACTGAAACGGATCGGGACGGGGCACATTATCCAATAGTGAAACATCCAATAAGGTCTTGGTAGCCTTGATATCTGCCGGAAGCTGGGTGTTCTCCACATTGGCACCCAAATGTTGGCCGAGCCCGGCGGAAACACCGCTATGGGCACAGCCCGAGAATGCGATAGCCGGTATTAAAACCAGGCTGAATCCGAGCCGCTGCAAATTGCGGTAAAGTCTCGCGTAAGGATATATATGGGAATTCACCATCTTGTCACCCATCTACTCATTCCTCTGCATCATCATACAGTTTGTACAGGCATTCCCAATCGTCCAGATAGCGGATTCTGATTTCTTCAAAAAACTTGAGTTTATATTTCTTAATATAGTATCATCAAAACCCCTTAATATTGTTTTTATATTGTTAAGAGAGTTAATTGACGCGATTCGTTAGGAGAGTAATTTAATGAGCATACTTCCTTATAGCTATGGCCAACCTGTTACCAGTAATAATACATTTTCATTTGGCCAACCTATCAGTCAGGTTCAGAACGCCGAATTTGGAAATGGCAGCAATGGTCCTGCCACCCAAAACTTAAATCTGAATTACGATATCCCTTTAAACATCGGTTCCGGTACACAAGTGTTACCTGGCCAATACGGAGCCAGTTCGCCCCAACCATTGGCAACCACCTCTGGATCTGACGAAACCAGCAGCCCCTCGTCAGACGACTACCAAACCCCTTGGAGCTGTCCATCTCAATGTTTTTCACCTTGGGATGCATCGCCACAACCCAATTATGGTAATAGTTCGCCCAGTTCACCCTTAAATATCATTTTAAATGTAGAGGGTGGAAATCAAACTCAACAAGAATGCTCACAATCTTCGAATAATTCTAATAACTCTATGATGATGATGTTAATGATGGTTCTGCTCTTAAAATTAGGTCATAACAACAGCCAAAGTAATAGCCAGAACTAAGTTAAATCCAAAATCGCTTAAACCCCGAAGTTATTTAACTGCGGGGTTTTTAATGTTTCCTCTATTCAGAGGATAGCGGTTTATAAAACCATGCGTCATAGATCTATTAATAGAAGAGAGAGGGATATGACTAGCGGGAATAAAATTAATTTCTTGTCTCTGGCCATAATTGGGATTTTAGCCTTTACACCTGTGGTTCAGGCCACACAAGATACGATCAGCGACAAAACGGAAGCCACCTCGTTTTTGAGCCAGGTTTTGCATGACTCTCAAAACCCGTTGATTCAGCAGTTTGCACAAGACAGTCTGAGCAAACTGCAAAATCCGGCCCCCGAGGCTTCAAAGCATCATGTGGAAGTCCCTATTTTAACCGGACTAAAAAACAGTCTGGCCGTTCAAATGATTTTTGACCACCACACATTAGGCGTATTTGCCGTAGACACCGGCGCAACCTATACCGTCATAACCCCGGATTTTGCTGAAAAACTAGGGATTAAAATTACGGACGAGACCCCCAGAATGGTTCTGGTGACCGCCAACGGTGCTGTAAACGCACCGGTGGTAACTCTAAATCACTTAGGCCTGGGTGATATAGAACTCAATAACGTCCAAGCCATCGTTCAGCCTCTGGGAAAAAACGACGTGATTTGCGGCCTGCTGGGCTTGAATTTCTTTAAAAATATCGATCTGTCGATTCATCAGGATCGCTTAATTTTAGAAACTTCTTCAGTCTTTTAAAAATTAAAATAAAAACTTTTTTATAGCTTGTATAGTAATACGGCTCAGAAACCATGGGTTACCCACCATATAACGATGAAATAGACGACGGGGCTCAAGGGATAAACGGAAAAGCCATTCCAATCCTATATCGCCCAACCATATAGGACACCGAGGAACTTTTCCAACGAGATAATCCATACTGGCGCCAATAGGATAAAAGAGCCCCACATTTAATTCATCCTTGTGATCATCAATCCAAAACTCTTGCAATGGGCATCCCATGCCTACAAATAAAATATCCGGACGTACTTGATTAATGTGATCGATTACCTGACGTTCTAGAAAGGGGTCGTTCAAAATAAAGCCGTGATGATAGCCAATAATGCTATGCTCCGAGCGCCTTTGACGATAGAGCTCTATTCCTTTTTCAACAATACCTGGCTCACCTCCCAGATAATAGATAGTACACTGATGATCACAAAGATAATCAAACAGTTCGAATAACCAATCACCATTTGCAAAGCGTTTTCGAATGGATTTTTCACCCAGTATTTTGGACGCAACGACAATACCTGCCCCATCACAGTAAAATACATCCGCTTTGCCCAAAATTAATTTAAGACGCGGATGCTTATAAATCATATTCATATTATGGATATTAGATCCAGCAAATAAGCTCTTCTCAGATTTTTTAGCTTCATACAGAAGACGCTTAAAGAATTGTTGCTTTGTATCAAAGGCATCAATCCAAACCCCTTCCATCTTGATACGATCCGGAAAAATAGAACCGGCTTGATCCTCAACCAACACATCTACTTTTGTATTCGTTTCGATTCTATTTAGCTGCAAAATGGCCATAAGTTAAGCAGCGCCTTTTGCAAGAAAAACAACGGGGATGGTTTTGAAAAGCAGCACTATATCCAACAACAAACTCCAGTTTTTAATATAATAGCTATCAAAAGCGACAACTTCATCAAAACTCTTAATGAGAGAACGCCCATGAGTTTGCCACATACCGGTTAACCCTGGGGTAGAAGCAAAACGAATATAATGCCATGTTTCATACCCCTCTAATTCTCTTTTAATAGGGGGACGTGGACCGACCAAACTCATTTCCCCCTTTAGTACGTTAAAAAGTTGGGGCAATTCATCAAGACTGTACTTTCGTAAAATATTACCTACTGAGGTAATCCGGGGGTCATCAAATAATTTAAACATGCCTTCATTGGTTTCGTTTTTTGATAAAAAGTCTTGAAGCTGTTTCTCAGCATCACTATACATACTGCGAAACTTATACATTTTAAATTCTTGCCCATTTTTTCCAACGCGCATCTGATTAAAAAAAACGGGGCCTTTAGAATCTAATTTAATAAAAATAGCAATCAGCACTATAAATGGAGAAAGAAGCAGTAGAATGAATGCACTCATAATCTTATCCAATAAACTTTTTAAAGCCCATTGATAGGGATGTTCTTTTTCCAGCAAAAACATTTCAGACACCCAAAAAGGATCAATAAGATCTTTTGATTCGCTCGTAAACAATAGCGATGTAATCTGATCAAAATGCGTATCTGGTTTTTGAATTGAAATAGGCATTAAAACTAAAGCGCTTTCTGACTTATCTGAAACAATTTTCAAAATATCCTATAAAATATTTAGGCATAATTCAAGGAGTAAGATAACAAACAGTTTAATACCCTTTACTCACAAATACCCCTAAACTAAAATCCCTCTACTGGATATCATTGAGATAATCTCAAAGTGTGCAAATTTCTTTTTTATATAAGTCACCTCTGCTAATCTACCGCCCATGCACATTCAAAGGCTTATCCAAATGATATAATTTATACTTGAGCAATCCAAAAGTTTCATACACAACCCAATAAAACGACGTAAAACGGTCAGCATCCCACAAGTGAGGATTCTCCTCGATTGGTGTGGGAGCGGGATAAACCTGTACAGGGTATGACCTCAGGGTTTTGACGGCACGACGAATGTGCGTTGCCGAAGTAACCAACAAAGCGGATTGCCAATGATGCTGCTGCATAATTTGGTAGGTATATAAAGCATTTTCATAGGTCGTTTCGGCCTCGGGCTCAATAATCAACTGGTTTTTATCAAATCCTAAATTCTCGGCATACTGAGCCATGCAACGGGCCGCATTGACATGTCCATCCGCACCGCCGGTAAAAATAATCTTTCCGTAACGGCTTAAGCCCTCATGAAGTAATGTTAGACCGTAGCTTTCACGTTCCAACGTAAAGCGATCCGGCCAGCAGCTCTGCTCTACGCCGACCGGAAAAACCACGATAACGTCCGCTTGTTTTAAGACGGGTGTCATATAAAATGGACGAGTTATCAGATTAACCAAAGGGGACAGAATAAAACTAAGCCCTATCATCACTAAAAGGGCTATTCCAACAGTAAAAAAATATAAAGACTTAATTGTGTACCGCCTAGTAATTACCCATCAATAAATCTTATTTCTTTTTATAAAAAAAAGACATCCTGACTCGTTTATAGATCTCTATTATATTGGGTCATTATAACTTAACAATATGTTATTTTGTAAAAATCTCAAACAATCCTCTTGAAAAATAGTTTATTGGTGATACCCTAACACACAACGATGACAAATGTCATATAAATTTACATAATCTTTCGTTATTTTTACCTGTTTGTGTTAAAGTTTGCATAAGTTTTTGATGACCTTAATACTCTGTTATATTAATAATCTCTTTTAGTATATAAGCAATAGGATTACTGCATTGAAAAAAACGAATGGTCCTAAAGAAAGCATGCCTATGAGTTTAGATAGGCTTAATATCTCAGATATTCCAAGCTTTTTTGCCGGGAGGAAACCTTGGCAGTTCTCTTTTTTCAACCAACACAAAAAATTAATTCTCTCTGTCACACTGGTTGTGGGTTTACTTTCCGTACTTTACAGCTTATTGGCTTACACCCCCAAATATACTTCTAAAGCGATTCTACAGATAAGAGACTCTGCCATTACAAGTAAGTACATCACCTCTGATCCCATTAACACGTATTCAGCACCCACTGCAAATCCAGTATTAAATACGATGGAAATCCTTAGAGGACAAGGAGTTCCCGTAGCAATATGGAACGAATTTCTAAATAGGCATCCTGCTGAAAAACAGAAATTACACCTGAAAACCTTGCCGGATTGGCTAAAGTACTATAATGACGGGAAAAAGATTGTTAAATACAAAAACGTTCCCGGTACTGATGTCGTCGATTTGAGTTTTCAATGGGCCGGCGATCCGATACTGGCAAAAGATGGAATGGAGGTCCTCTTAAAATCCTTCCAGGATCTGAGCCGCGAATCTAATCAATCCGAGAATCACGAGCGCTTTATCTATCTCTCTCAACAGATTGAAGAAATTGAACGTAAACTGATCGACCTGCGCTCCAAAATTGGGGACTACAAGTTAAAAACAAAAAGCTACAATGTGGATGAGGAAATTGATGATTATATCAAGACCCGTTCACTGCTTGAGCAAAATACCCAGGCTGCCAATGCGGAATCTAAAGATTATCAGCAGCAGCTTGCAGCCTATCAATCCACACTAAAACTTTCTCCCGAAAATGCGGTAAAAGCTGTTGCAGTGGGACGAAACCCAACGTTGGTTAAACTTTACGATCAATATTATACTCTCTCTGATCAGTATGCCTCACTAAGAGCCCGGTATACAGACAGTCATCCCCAGGTAGCTCAAGCCTTGTCTCAGCTTCAACAAGTCCAAGCTAATATTCAAAATGAAAAAAAGCGTCTTGGCGTAGCCGATAACGGAAAAAACGTAGCTATTGTGGATGATACCCGAGGTGAAGCCGTAAAGAACATGTTGGATGTTCAAGCCCGATCCAAAGGTGCACAATCCAAAGTGGCTCAAATGAATCATTATCTCAGCCAACTCGATTCAAAAATGCAAAGCCTTCCACAGGTAGAGAAAAACCTGACTGCCATGTTGGATGAACAAGCCTATCTCAGTGGCTCGATTAAGACGCTGAAAGAAAAAGCTTTGGAAGCAAAAATAAGAGAAATGCAAACGCTCAGTAATGTTTTTGTCTTGGATCCACCGAATTTCCCGCTTAAGGCCAATTTTCCGACACGCCTGCATATTATTCTTTTGGGACTACTGCTCGGTTTTGCAGGCGGTATAGCACTGGCCAAGCTGAAGGACAAACTATTATACATCTCTGACCCTATTTCAAAAGAGTATAACGACTTAGTATCCGCTTCTGAAAAAAGATATGCCGAAGCCCCAGTCAGATGAATCTGGATAGTCTAAAACAACGTATTGTAAATCATTCTTTTGAGTATTACAGTACCCTTGCACTGTTGACAATAGTCTTGGGATGTTTCAGTTATGGCTTGCTTCCCATTTTGGGAATCGATTGGGCCAAAAATACATTTTCCATTGAGTTAATTCTAACCGGTGTAGGGTTTATCATTGCGGTTACCTGCTATTGGTTTTTTATAGACTATTGTCGTCAAAAGCCATTTGCATTGCTTATCATGTTGGCCCTTTTAATCCCCTTTCGATTATTTATTATGCGGCTTATCACGGCTCATGGCGGTAATTTTTTGATTTTATTGCTTCCAAACCTGGTTCTTGTGCCTCCCATTTTTATTACGGCAGTCCCTTATTTACGCCTTTTGTGGCAAAAATTGCCTTACCTCAAATATTTTACATTTTTACTCGGCCTTACTATCTTGTATTACCTTTTTTACAATCACAATGTGTACGATAACACTTCTTCGCAAACGCTGGGTTTTCGCTCCCTTTTTGCACTATGTTTTAACTACATCGTTATTCTGCTAACAGGAGCAGTCATGTACCGGTACCCGGATCCCAAACGTTTTTTTCACTTGTTCAATAATCTGATCATTATGTTAGGACTGGTTTTTTCGATACTACCGATTTTGTTTTACCCGATGGATATTATGGTCCAGATGGTAGAGAGTGTAAAAAGGATGAATTTCGTATTTGATTTTCCCGCACAATACTCTTTTTACATTGGGTTTATTACCGTTTACCTATTGGGCCTTTTTTTTTACGAAGAGACTTTACCAGAAAAAAGCAGGCTGCGTCAGTCTTTAATATTAAGTACCGTTATTCTGGGCTTTTTAGCACTATTGACCGCTTTCACCAAAAATGCCATTTTTTCGGTCATGGCATGTGGCACGCTTATTGTTATCTTAAACCTTGTTACCTCTAAACAGTATGTTAAATTAGCAACGCTAGCGATATCAATCCCATTATTAACGTTGGTAGGGGTTTATACCCTGCAATCTGTTACAGGTATGGACGTTTCAAATATAGTTGATCAGAGGCTCCAAAACATAAGTAGCATCGATTGGCGGCATCATGTATGGGATTATTTGCTCTCCGACATCACACCAATCTCCTCTCTAATAGGTCATGGGCTATCGGCGGCAAGCGATCAAATGCGGATTCATGAAGGGTTTAACGTATTGCAGTCTACCAACGAGTTAAAACAAGTCCTATATGTCCATAATGATTACATTGCACAGTTTTATGATTTTGGGCTCCCTGGCTTAGCCGTTTTTGTCTCATTATTTATTATCTTAATGCGTACTGGCTTTCAGATGATAAAATCTGCTTTTCCTATATCTCAAAGTGCCTTGAAGATTACTATCATTGGGTTAATTGCCAGCTACCTTATTTTTTGCTCAACCGATAATGCCTTTGTGAGTGTAGAAAACCCGATATGGATGCTGTTAACTGTTTTATATGTCTTAAACGATAGGATATACGGCAGTGAATATCGGTAACCGGTTTTTAAGCGGCATTATTTTCGGCGTGAGTGGAACCATTCTTAGAGTATTGCTAAACCTCTTGCTCATTCCCCTGATGATTCGGTTTTTGGGTATGAACAACTACGGGCTATATCTATTTTTGTTAAACATCTCCGATATTCTTGTGACAATGGACATCGGCCTTACGAATGGGCTTATTCACCGTTTAAGCCATCACATGGCAAATATCGACACCCCTAATATAAAATTACAGCTTTGCCTGGGCCAATGGCTTTATGCAGGGATTTCCGTCTTGATTTTATTGGGAGGGGCTCTTTCAGTTCCCTTTCTACCTTTCCTATTTCACTTTGATACGAGCTCGTCCTCTTCTATTAATATATTTTTCATCCTGGTCGTTATCGATGCGGCTATTAATCTCTATGGATGTTACTTCCAATCCATTCTGAAGGCACATTGTTTGCATCAATGGACCAATATTAGTGAAACGTTTCATGCCATTCTTATCAATGCCTTTAGTGTCGCACTTTTAGCCCTTGGCTTTGGCTTATTGCAAATCTTTATTATGCGCCTGGTAGTGACCATGCTTAAAAATATTTATCTGCTTTATGGCGCTCTAAAAGTCGAACCTCTTACATTGCAAGCCAATTTTAATGTCTCTTGGCAAGGCTTAAAAGAACTCTTCGGCATCAGCTTTTATGCCATGATCATGCGAATCAGTACTTTTATTTCCTACCGAATTGATTTCTTTGTGATTGCGTCTTATTTAACCATGACCGATGTGGGCTTATACGGCCTGGTAACCCGACTGTTTAATAACGTGACCGATTTATGCGTTAAGTTTACGGATGCATTACTCCCCATATTTACTCGATTAACCACCCTCGAAAACCGAGATCAAGCACGATTTTTCTTTTTACGCATCAATGCCTTCGTCAGTTATCTGGTTATTGTGCTCCTCGCCATGATTCTATTTAATTATCCGCAAATTATCCATTTTATTGGATCCGGAAAAATTTCAGTAAGCCAAATTTTGCCGGTTACATTGATTGTGATGCCTTTAACCTGGTCTACCATTACCCAAAATCCCTCAAACAACTATCTTTTTGCTGCCGGGTATCACCGGTTGCAAACATTCTTAACGCTTGCAGCCGCACTATTGAATCTTATTATTAGCGTAATTCTGGTAAGATACCTTGGTATTTTGGGTGTGGCGTTAGGAACCTTAATTCCTAACATAATTCAGCAACAAGTTATTACGGTAATAGTAACATGTCATAAGTTAAATATTTCTTTCTGGAATTATCTATGGGTAACTTATATTAAAAACCTGCTTTCGTTGGGTGTCTTATTTACCCTCCTCTTTTTGGGAAAACATATTTATGGCGGGTCTCTTTATATTTCTGTCTTGATAACCGGTTTTGCAGTCGTCATGAGTGCCGTGACTTGGCTCTTTACCTCGGCATCTTCTTACGAAAAAGAGCGTCTGATGGCTTTAATTCAACGTCCAGTAAAACCTATCCCTCTCATGGACTAAAAGCTATAATTATAGCGCTACCCTCATTGGATTGAGATGGATTACAACAGTGCTTATTGAAGAATCAATATGGCTAGGTCAGCACATACATGGGCTTCCAGCGGATGAGCTATTTCCCCTTTGCAATCTAGGAAGCTCCACGGGCTATTTTAGAACAATGCAACAACCCCATATCGAACAATATATTTTTAAAGAAGCCCACGAAAAGAATCTCTCCGTTGTTCATGTCGATTTGAAAAATGCAGAAGGTGTTGATCTGAGCGGGAATATCTTACATCCAGAATTTCAAGAAATTTTGAAACGACAAAATTTTAAATCTGTTTTTTGTAGCAATTTTCTGGAACATGTGGTCAATCCAACCGCCGTATGTGAAGCCATATGGAATATACTTCCCCCAGAGGGATTCATTATTTTATCTTGTCCCTATTGGTATCCTTATCATGAAGACCCTATCGATACGTTATTTCGACCCAGCGTGGATCAATTAATCAGTTTATTTCCAAGCTGTAAAGTCATTGCGAGCCATACAATCTCAAGTCCAAACACCTTTTGGCAAGCAACCACCTACAAATTTGGTGTGCCTTTTAGCAGGAAACTAAGATTATTTCTACCCTTTTATCGACCCTATGCATGGTGGAAACTAATCCGGCATTGGTCCTATTCGTTTGGAATCCATAAGGCGAGTTGTATTATTTTGCAAAAACAGGAGCGTTTAGGGAACAGTATTATGACCCCATCCACCATAACCAAAGACCTGAGCACCGCTAGCCCCTGTTAAAGCTGCTGCTTCAAACGGAGAAAGTACCCTCATGGCCTGCTCCATAAATCGGCCCGCAGTGTATAGTTTGTTTTCTGAGACATACACAATATCATTGGGGTGCAATACATAGTCGGTTTTATTGGGATCCAACATAAATGTTGTGAAATGGGTATCATCCGTAAAACGACGGATGGCAACCATTTTTCTATTGGCTTGTGGCGCAAAGCCGCCTGCTTTTGCAAGAGCGGATGCCAAATAAGGACTCTCACTGTCAATATTAAATACGCCGGGAGTTCTGACTTCACCAATCACTCGCACGGAACAGACTTTAGGCGCAATTGAAGAGCTTAACAGCACTTTATAATCCGCATCCGACGTGATTGTACCGTGTGGCACGTCAATGCGATCGCCATAGTTCACCCACAAGTCGTCTGCAATACTGCCTTCTTTGATGACTTTCCAGAGGTTCACCTTTTCTTTTTTACCGTTAAATGCACGCGTAACCGTGACATTGGCTAAATCGGCATCAGGCGAAACACCACCAGCATTCGCCAAAACATTGGATAGCCGCATATCAGTCCGGGTGACGGTGTTGCTATTTTGAATCATCAGGCTCTTGTCATTGGCGCTGGTTGTAAATTGAAGCATACCAGGATGCATCACGGCACCCGTTAAATATACGGTACCGGGACGGGTAGTTTTAACGGTCAACATCACCTGCGGATGAACAATCTCATGGCTCAAACTGGCCTCAAGCATTTCCTGGACTTCACCGACCGATTTATCGGCCACATCCATGGTGCCCACGCCGACAAAAGAAGCTTCCCCGTCCGGACGAACTAAAATGTCATCCTGGCTGTATTCAGGTTCATGGAGCACTTGATAGGTTAAAACATCCCCGGGTCCAAGCAGATACTTGTTTAACTGATACTGGATCTCTCCTTGTATCTTCGGAATATCTTCGCTTGCTGAAGCAGTCATGAGTTGCCCTGCAATCAAAAATATCAAGACAAAATAATTTGTTTTTCTCATGTAATGTTTCACCTTCGGGGTTCATTTAATTTCAATATAGAATTCATATTACCTAAAACATAGCAAAATTTCCATTGTAATCCCATAAGCTTTAGTCCTGTTTGGCAGAGGTGGTTGGAAACACGGCAAAAGTGGTATTGTAATCCCATACTGCCCATGGAATATCCATTTTTTGGGCAGTGGCTTTAATATCGGCAAGCCAGCGTGCTCTGTCTGAAGGCGGGGCATAGAAACGATAGACGCCAAATTCGCCTAAATACAAGGGTACGTGTTGGTGTTGGGCCCAGGTATGAATCAGTGAAAATTTTTGAACTATCTCCTGCGGTTTGTATTCGGCGCAATACTGATTTACTCTACTGGCCGAATGTGCGGATGAATCTGCCAAAGCCAGCTTACACCCTTCGGGGTTAGGGGGATAAGGAATACTGTGCATTTCTCTAATGGGCAAATCGTCTACCCAAGGTGCGCCCTGATGGGTAAATTCCATTGGTTCGTAAAAATGAAAGCTATACACCAGGTTTTGATATGGCAACGCGTTTCGCTGAAGCCAAGCGTACATTGTCCCCCAGTCATAACCGGCCACAATAATGGTGTTATGGGGAGCCTGTTTACGAATCGTTTCAATAATCCGATTTTGCAGGGCATACCAGCAGGTTGGCCCCTTTTGAGGATCAAACAGCTGAAAATGGGGTTCGTTCAAGGGTTCAAAAAATACCTTCTGGGTCGGCAGATTCGAATATCGGCTGGCCAAGTCCGCCCACAAACCAACCAGATCATCTTGGACCGATTGGTTTTTAAACAATTGCAATTTAAAATCACCGGCTTCAAGCGGGTGGATATCAATAATGACACCCAACCCTTCAGAAAGAATCATTTGAACGCCTTTGTCCAATTCCTTGAGACGGTCTTGCTTTAGCTCAGGCGAAATATTATCACCGATTAAAAAAGTGGGCTCGATAGGAAGACGGATATGGGTATATCCGGCCGCTTTAATTTGCGAAATATCTTTTTGAGTGATACAGGTCTGGAAATGATTAAGCTCGTAAATCTCCGGAATGCCATTAAACCAGCCGTAAATGGAGACACCTCGGCTAAGCGTGGCCAGGTTAGCTTTAGGAACACCTGCACTGAAAGCCTCACCCCACATGCTAAAACCGCAAATAAAAATAATAACCCCTAAAAATACACATAAGCGTTTAAGAACCATAAAAACTCCTTAAATATGGTGTTATAGTCCCAAACCTTACATCAGTCCTACAATAAAGTCTCTCCAATTTGAAAATTGCCTTTGATTCGATAAACCCTTCCGTTTATGATAGAGATTCTAAATAAAAACACTATGATTTGAAGTTTAATTTTATGAAAAATATAAAAACACTGATGGTTGGCTCCGACTTATCCGTCAAAGGCGGGATGGTCTCTGTTGTTCAGCGCTATAAACAAACATCCTTTATGGATTCCGTCATATACCGGGCTTCTTATTGCGACGGATCAGCCTTAAAAAGAATTCGTATTTTTGGCATTTGTTTAGGGCAATTTATGTTTGACTTGTGTACCAAACCTTCTATCCGCATTGTCCATATCCACATGTCCGAGAAAGGAAGCTTTATCCGTAAGTCTTTAGTCCTGACCCTTGCCAAACTCTGGGGCAAAAAAACGATTTTACACTTACACGGCGCAGAGTTTCTGCTGTTTTATCAAAAGTCACCCGCTTTCTTTCAAAAATATATTACCCACATCCTTACATCGGCTGATCACAACATTGCCCTCTCTGCCCAGTGGCGTAAGGATATTTTACAGATTGCCGATAAAACCAATATCAGTGTCATTTACAATCCTTGTATCGTGCAAGAAAAACCCGTCCGGCAAACCGAGCGTATTCGGTTTTTATTTATGGGTCGTATGGGACAGCGCAAGGGTGTCTATGATTTGATAGAGGCCTGTAAATTATTAAAAAATCGTCACATCCAAATTAATCTTTACGGAGATGGTGAAGTGGATCAGGTGCGTCGTCTGGTTGAGGAAAACAATCTGTCAGACTTTGTTAACGTGCATGACTGGATTCGGGATGCAGAAAAATTACAGGCGTTTCAGGCCTCTCATGTCCTTCTTTTGCCTTCTTATAACGAAGGATTACCGATGGCCATATTAGAGGCGTTAGGATATTGGATGCCCGTTATTTCCACGCCGGTGGGCGGTATACCGGAGGCCATTATCGATGGCGTGAACGGGTTTTTGATAGAACCCGGCAATGTTGTACAACTTGCTGAAAAAATGGATACTTTGTCGACATCGCCCGAGCTAATTGAAACCATGGGGGAGGCCAGCTATCAAATGGCGAAAGAAAAATTTGATCTGAACAGAACTATTCATCAACTGGAATCGTTATATAAAAGCCTAGTCTAATAAATACCCACTGCTTTAAGGGCTTCTTCTAAAGTGTATTCTTTCCCGGCAAATCGTAAAGTTACCGGCGCATGGGGACCATTTACCATTTCTTCTCTGCCTGCGATTAACCGTTTTTCAACAGGTAGATCAAACGATCCGCCCGCACATTGAATAGAACAAAAAGTTTTGGGCCTGAATGGATCAAAATTGTCAACATCACTGGCATTAACCACATTAATGTTCAAATTTTTAGTTCGCTCATTATAAATATTGGTGTCTGCTAATAGCGTGTAACCCAGTTTGTAGTGTTCAATAGGGTTTTTAAAATCAATCACGTTATCATTAAATCCCAAACGAATCCACACCCCAGGGACGGCAGAATCTATGCTAATCCGATTTTGTTTGCCACCAGCAGATACCCAACCTTCACTCTCACTAGACCTATAATTACTAACACGACCGGTTAAACCGGTTAAGTCAATATCGTTTGTGGAATCTTGGGATCTTGCATCTACCAAGAAGCCCTCAAGATTATGCCCAGAGATTTTGATCTGCCGATGTCCGGAGCTCATCCGATCGTCTGAAATCCATGGATGTCCTCCTTCGCCACCATTTAAGCTATAGACATGAGTATCTGAAGCATTAGGAGTTACGTCCGTCGATCCTGGGCTTATCAAATTTTTAATTTTTGAACGCAATAATTCGTATATGTCTCTGGAAGCTTCCAGTGGTTTTAGGTCGAGGGGATGACCCTGTTTGTCTTTACATCCTGCGAAACCTGCCATAATATCGGAAAAAGAAATACCTAAAGTGATGCTACTGCTCGGATGATTTATAAAATATTCAACCAATCGCTCATTGTCCTGATCCGCTATGGTGTCAGTCAAATTCTCTAATGTTGAAACTAGTTTTACATACTGATCCGCTTCTTTTTCGGAACATCCCAGATGTTTGGCTGAGATACGCAATAAATCCCGCATTTCAGGCGACAGGCAATCTTTTGAAGATAGGAGAGAAGGTTTTACATTTTCCGGTAAAGAAAAGCTTGGAGATGTTGAAAAATCTGGTTTAGGAAGGTTAGTCATTTCTTTGATAGACTCAACCTGTTGTATTAATCCCTGGTCAAGTTTTGACGCTGGCTGAGTGCAATCCTGTTCTGGAATCTGTGGAGTAGACTGAGAGGAAACAATTTCTTCTTTTTTCTCGGAGAGACAGGGAGGAAAATCCTGGCTTGAAATCTTGGGTTCCTTACAAGATTGTTCTGGAAAAGTTGTAAGATCCACAGTACCTGAAAATTTGCCGCAATTAAGGGTCCATTTGGAACTGGCTGAATAGCCGCCCTTATTCTGCGATAGGGCGTTTATTTGATTGGTGTAGTCTTGAACGCTATTAAATTGAGTCGACACTTGCGTCATAACGATCCAACCTCCAATGTCTATGTCAGCCTATTAATATTTTATAAATATATAAAAACAACTAATTGATTTTTGATGCTAGCAAATTATACAAATGCCCCAGACTTGATTCGAACAAGCACGTCTTGCAACACTAGATCCTAAATCTAGCGCGTCTACCATTCCGCCACTGGGGCATTGCACTATTATATACGATTGCTTAAACCGCTACAGGGGTTTTAACGTTCTTTTTTTTTGCGGCAGCCTGTAACTCGGCCACTTTGTCGAGTTTTTCCCACGGCACGTCAAAATCCATACGCCCCATATGGCCATAAGCCGCGAGTCGTTGGTAAAAGATCCCGCTATGCTTAACCGGCAGGTTTTGCAGATCGAATTGCTGAATGATGGCCGCCGGACGCAGATCGAAATGGTCGTGAATCAGGTGACTCAGGTCATCATCGCTTAACGTGCCCGTACCAAAGGTATGGACGTTAATCGAAACCGGGCGTGCCACACCAATCGCATACCCCACCTGGACTTCGCACTGAGAAGCCAGACCGGCAGCCACAATATTTTTAGCCACCCATCTCACCGCATACGCCGCGCTGCGATCGACTTTGGTCGGGTCTTTCCCACTGAAGGCGCCGCCCCCATGACGGGCACAACCGCCGTAGGTATCTACAATGATTTTTCGGCCGGTCAAACCGGCATCACCCTGGGGTCCGCCAATGACAAAACGCCCTGAGGGATTGATGAAATAGCGGGTTTTGGCATCCGGTTTAACGGCCACATCTTTAAAGATGGGATCAATCACATATTTTTTCAGATCTTCGGCAATCCGGGCCTGGATTTTTTCGTTATCGGTCTCGCCATGCACCACCGGCTCATGCTGGGTACTGATCACAATCGTATCAATACGGGTAGGCTTGCCGTTCACGTATTCCACGGTCACCTGGGATTTGCCATCCGGGCGCAGATAGTTGACTTCGCCCTCTTTGCGAATATGAGCAAGTCTATGAACAATTTTATGAGCCAGACTGATGGGCAGCGGCATAAGTTCAGGGGTTTCGTCACAGGCATAGCCAAACATAATGCCCTGATCCCCAGCACCAATCTTGTCGATTTCATCGTTGTTCAAGATATCTCGCGATTCCAGAGCCTCGTTGACCCCGCTTGCGATGTCGGAAGACTGTTCGTCAATACTGGTAATCACCGCACACGTTCGGGCGTCAAACCCGCCACTTTTATCCCCGTGATACCCAATACGTTCAATGGTATTACGCACCACGCTCGGGATATCCACGTAACAACTGGAGGTAATTTCGCCACTCACCAAAACTAGCCCTGTCGTTACAGAGGTTTCAGCAGCCACACGGGCTTTGGGGTCCTGGGTTAAAAAAGCATCGAGAATCGCATCGGAAATCTGGTCACAGATTTTATCGGGGTGACCTTCCGTCACGGATTCAGAGGTAAACAGATATAAAGAAGCACTCATGGGCTGTCCTTTCTCACCTTCCCGTCGATATGTGTGGAGGGTATTGTGCCATAAGACTAGCTCAACGTCAAAGCGTTATATTGATTCATGGCCGCCTCGGTGCCCTTGGACATCCAGAATGAAACGGCCTCCACGGCAGTATCAATAATCTTCTCCAATTGGGGTTCCTCGGTTTTGGAGAAATTGCCCAGGACGTAATCTTGAATATCCCACTCCGGCGGAGGCTCACCAACCCCAATGCGCAACCGGGCAAACTGGTCGGTACCCAATTCCACCACCATCGACTTCATCCCGTTATGGCTGCCTGCGCTGCCTGAAGGGCGAAATCGCAGTTTTCCAAACGGGATATCGACATCATCGTATATCACCAGCAAGTTTGTCATCGGAATTTGATAATAGGCCAGCACTTTACGGGCAGACTCCCCCGAGAGATTCATAAACGTCACCGGTTTTACCAGGTACGTCTTTTTACCCTTCAGGTTTCCCTGGCCCAGATCCGCAGCACGCTTGGCATCCGGCTTCCAGCTAAAGCCGTGGGTTTGGGCAAAACTGTCCAGGCAGATAAAGCCGACATTATGGCGATTTCTGGCATAGCGCGGTCCGGGATTTCCCAGACCGATAATGGCATAGGGTTCCTGCATGGTGTTATTAAACCATGCTGAACGCGCCTATTTAAACAGCGTCAATCCCAGCAAGGCGCCCAGTGCGACAGTGCCGACGCAACAGCCGACAAGGCAGGCTTTCATCTTGAAAATCATCAGCGGCAAAACGGCAAGACCGGCCAAACCCGCTAAAACAGGCGCAAGGAAAGGAATCACCCTTTGGGTGGCAGGTTTTGCAAAACTAACTACATCTTTTGGGATGCTTCCAAATTTAGGTGCTGCTTCTGCTTGAAGTCGTGTGTGTGCCGAGATACTGCCAAAGTTTGGCGAAATTCCGGTAACCGATGTCATTGAGTGATCTCCTTCTAAAGTGCTAACTACCTTCGATGTGATATCCCCCTCAGGATAAATTTGCTTTACACCTTGATTAACGTCGGTCAACCTAGAGATTTGCTAAATTGTTACTAAATGTAAAGCGTCATCATTCAATTGGTATTGCTAACTAAAGATATATATCCCAACGAGGGTTAAATAATATTCGTAATGAGTGCTTAATCATCACTTCCGACTTTGAATAACACTTTGTTCTCCTACGAAACCGAGCGAGAAATTGACGTATAACTGAGTTTAAGCCCTCCATCACCCTTGTAAAATGCTTTGAGGCAAGGTGCTTTTCTCTTGGAATAATATTACGATAGGCAGCCATTTCATCTGTACCTACCCAGTTGGTTTGAATGTGCTTTACTTTTGCCCACAGCTTCTTGCCGGTTACTGTGTCACGACGACCAACCTCGAAATCGAGGAATTTTCTTCGGGAAGCATCACAAGCAATCCAAATCCATCGCTTGTTGTTTTTTTGCCCACGTAGTGGTGTATTTCATCAATTTCGATGCGGTCTACCTTAGCTGGGTATGTTGCTTTTAGCTCCTCCAAGGATTCTCCAAGCTGGCGAACCCATTTCAAGACAGCCACATCACTTACCTTTAACACCCGTGCAATGGCACGAAACCCAAGCCCCTCCAAATACAACTGAATTGCCAAACGTTTAAGCTCTTTAGAGTAACCCTTTTTGTCTGGACGTGTGTAAAAGCATCCACAGGCTTTGCACTTGTAACGCTGCTTCTGCTTCGTAAATCCTGCCTTGACGTTTTCTAAAGAACTGCATTTTGGGCATTGCATACTCTCTATCCTTGCATGAACACATACAAGAATATTATATATCTTTAATTAGCAATGCCATTCAATTTTATCCAATGCGTAGGAAAACCCGTCCTATCATCACCTATAAATAGCATTTTGTAGTAACAATGGGGGATTTCACATGTCTGCAAACCCAACAGATGGCCTCGATATGGGTAGCTTCGCGCCTGAACCGAAAATAGGTAGCCCAGATTTTCCAACGACGCCAGGATTGCCGTCAGACCATTATCCTGATGTAACACCGCAATTTAATGACGTCAAAGACGACATGTACGGCAAGATCTTTAACGCCCAGCATCCGCAGGTCGGATCTCCCAAGAGCGTCAACAGCCTACTTCAGGATAACTTTCAGCCGCAAGGATGTTGGGATTTAACCTCCAAACCCGGTTTTCCCGGAAAAAGTGACGAGGGCCAAACCGAATATGGCCAATTTAAAGGCGGCACCGTTACCGGAGAATTTCTGAATAATCATTTGTTTGGCTTGGGGATGGCCGCAAGCGGCCAGTATCCGCAAGATGGCTTGTCTGATAGTGATCCGACATACGGCACACCCTATCCACAGGCACAGTTACCCCAAGGCATTAATCATCCTGAAGCCATTGCCAGTGGATATAAAAGCTACCATGGCGATGACAGCTGGCAGCAGCAACCCATTACTTCACTGGCAGACAATTCTACTCCTGCCCCAGTTCCTGATTCAAATGGGCCCGTATTAAGTGCCGGAATTCAATATTTCCCACCCACTGATCCGCAGGAACAGCCAGCGCCCTCCACTCCTCCAGATAGTGCACCGGATGAATCCATGCCACAGGACCCTGAAAGCCAACAGACTGTTGTGTGGAGTACTGACGATGATGACGATAATCAAGATGATGACGACAGTACAAGCGTTTATGATCCAACGACCGACGATAATACCAGTCCTGACCCTGTTTATACACCCTCAGACTCGTCAAATCCGCCCTCTGCCGACCCCATGCAAGATTTTCTCCAAAAACATTCATTGGCTCAGGTCCAGATGTCTAACCCTGTTATACAACCCCCAAACTATTCACTGGCACCTCACCAAACAGTTCATCCCATGATTTCAGCGTATCCTTCGGCTCGCACGGATTACGGCGGAGTCCCCGTGCATCCTGTTCATGCCCAGGAGATGGCCCAGGTGGATCAGGCCTACATCCAAAACGGCCACCCACCGTTAAACCCGGTAGAAATTTCGCAGTGGCCCAAAACGCAACGGTTTCACCAAGCCAGAGCGCAGCAAATTCAGCAGCAGGCGCAGGCAAATTCATGGCATCCCAGTCAAAGCCAGATTCAGCGCAGAGATTTTCAGATGTCATCACGGGGTGGGTTTGATAATCATCCCCTCCAGTCTCCTTTACCTACCTTACAACAAGTCCCTCAGGCTCTAGAACACACCTTTGAAAATGCCTATACCCAGCAAGTTCAAAAACTACCTCAATTGTTTGGTAATTCAGTTTTTCCGCAAGCATTATCTCCAGATATGCAACATACAAATGTTCAGCGTTTAGCCTATATTGCCAATTGGATTCTGAAAGGTCGTAATAGCAATCGGTTAGATGATATTAACGTGAGTTCAACAACACCTGAACAAAGGCGATTATTGAATATTGCAGCACCATTAAATCAACTTCTGCTTCAAAATGAATTACAAGGAAATCATCGTGATGATGCGCTAACCTTTGCCAAGAGTTTACAAGTGTTAGTTAACGCCAATACTTATCCTAATGGTTCTGTCGATGAAGCCCGATTTATTCATGATTTGAAATACTTTGCGATTGATCAAGGGACTCAAAACTCACTGAGCAAGGGAATCCAAATGCTCAGTCAATACCGCGATAGTAATGCAGCCTATAATCTTTTAAGCGGTCCTCGACTTGGGGCAGTGGGGTGGAATCCGAAGTATTGGGATAATGGCCATCTATATGAAAAAAATGCTCAAGGTCAACCGGTGCTGATTAACCAAGCCCATCACTTTGCGGCATTTTTTATTGCAGGATTAGAAAATGACCCTTTAGCTGAAGCAAAATCAATAGGCTTAGATCTTGTCCCTTACAATTCCGGAGATTTAAGTCTTAGTGACATAGCAATACAACTAGGACAATCTATACGAAATAAGACAACTTCATGGAATCAACTACCCTTATATGTTTATACTTTGATTAGAAATTAAAAAACTAACCAAAGTTACCTGTTGTAACCATTAGTTCAATAAAATAAAAGGTTAGCATGATAAAACTAATTATTTTGAATCCAATAGATTTTACCTTTAAAAAACTCATTAATGAAAACGATCCCAAAAGGAAATTGATAGAGGCTGCAATTTGTCTAACATAATAGTGAGGTATATAGTAACTCCAGTTTAAAAAAAGATCATATGGAGGATGATAAAAATGTAAGGTTATTAGTAGAAAGAAATAAATAAAATAAGCAAAACTGATCCAAAACCAAATCATTCCCTTATTGCGGATGAAGTTTAAACAGGCATGTACTTTACTATTCTTTCCCAACATATAATTTCTCCTGAATTCCATTATAGTATACCTTAATTTGTATTTCCCCTGTTCATGCGCAAGTGGATCAAACCTATATCTAGAATAGTCACCCGCCATTGAGTCCCGTAGAAATTTCGCAGTGGCCCAAAACGCAACGATTTCACCAAGCTAGAGCGCAGCAGATTTAAATAATATCGGTAGATAGGTTTTTTAGCACCTTGATAATATTATGTGTTTAGACTGTCTTCTTCTCTTTGAGGATCTTTAATTTTTCTAATAAGACTTTCACATACGTCACCTGATCACCGCTTTTCATCAGTTGTTTTTTCACCAGCAACACTGGCAGCGAGGATTCTTTGGACGTGACGGCAGGCACCCAGCGGGCCTTGTTGCCAATTTCTGGTGGGAGTTTGGCTTGCAATTGCATCCATTCTTTCAGGCTATACGGGACAGAAATCCGCAGGAATTCGGAGTCTTCTCGGATGAAGTTGATGCCAAGCTCTGTTGCTAAAATTCGTAATTTTACGAGCGTGACTAATTGCAGGGTTTCCTTTGGAATCTCGCCAAAGCGATCCTGCCACTCGGCCTGGATAATATCCAGCGCACGCATGGAACGAATATCCGCGAGGCGTTTGTACTCGGTCAGTTTCACGTTTTTGTCGCCCACCCATGCATCCGGAATAAAGGCTGTAATGTTGAGATCGACAATCGCATCCTGCTGGGTTTCTTTCACCTTGCCTTGGAGTTCCTCGATGGACTCTTGCAGCATGTCACAGTACATATCAAAACCGACGGCCATCATATGCCCGTGCTGCTCAGCACCCAGCACATTGCCGACACCGCGAATTTCCAAATCGCGAAGCGCAATTTGATAGCCGCTCCCCAAAGTCGTAAATTCGCGAATCGCCCGCAAACGTTCCTGGGCATCTTGAGTGAGGATTTGATCCTGATTGTAATAACAATAAGCATAGGCCTGGGTCTCGCTTCGGCCCACCCGGCCCCGAATTTGATACAATTGGGCCAAACCGAACCGGTCAGCGCGATCGACAATAATCGTATTGACGTTGGGCAAATCCAAGCCGCTTTCGATAATCGTGGTGCAAATTAACACATCGGCCTGCTGTTGGGCAAAGTCGAGCATCACGCCCTCCAGTTCACGTTCATGGAGCTGTCCATGGCCAATGGCAAACTGCACCTCAGGCACCAACGATTGCAATTCGTCGAGCTTGGAATAAATCGTCTGCACCCGGTTATGGACAAAAAACACCTGGCCGCCGCGATCCACTTCCTGCAAAATCGCCATTCTCACCTGTGCCGGATTATAGGGCCCCACAAACGTCTTGATGGGATGGCGATTGACGGGAGGCGTGTTAATCAGGCTCATATCGCGAATACCGGAAATCGACATATACAGCGTTCTCGGGATAGGCGTAGCCGACATGGTCAAGACATCCACCTCTTTACGAAGTGACTTCAGTTTCTCCTTGTGCGCCACCCCAAAGCGTTGCTCTTCATCAATCACCACCAGACCCAGGTTTTTGAATTGAACATCCTTCTGCAAGAGCCGATGCGTCCCCACAGCCACATCACAATCCCCAGTGACCAAGCGATCAATAATTTCTTTTTGTTCCTTGGGGGTTCGAAACCGGGATAAAAGCCCGACTTTGACCGGGTAGGGCTTAAAGCGATCGCTTAACGTATTGAAATGCTGCTGGGCCAAAATAGTCGTGGGTACCAGCACAGCGACCTGCTTACCGGAAAGCACGGCCTTAAAAATCCCGCGCAAAGCGACTTCGGTTTTACCGTAACCCACATCGCCACAGATCAGCCTGTCCATGGGCTTGTCGGATTCCATATCATTTTTCACATCCAAAATGGCCTGCCACTGGTCCGGCGTTTCCGAGTAAGGAAAGGCTTCTTCCATTTCTACCTGCCATGGCGAATCGGGCTCGAACTCGTAACCACGGGAGCGGGAACGAATGGCATACAGCTCCGTCAAGTCACGGGCAATGGATCGAATCGCTTTTTGGACCTTCTGTTTAGTCTTGCCCCAATCAATACCGCCCATTCGGTTCAGCTTGGGCGGGACATCTCCGCTGCCTCGGTAG
>Ga0206852_1037_pt2 | contig 22738 bp, 13 predicted proteins | sample Alteio_BWOrgCont_14_FD_152849 | JGI IMG/M metagenome (GOLD analysis project Ga0206852, IMG submission 152849) | Enriched cells from forest soil in Barre Woods Harvard Forest LTER site, Petersham, Massachusetts, United States -... | ecosystem: Environmental > Terrestrial > Soil > Temperate forest >... | reverse complement strand
GTAATAAGCCTAAAGTATTATAAACTTATCTGGATATGCAGACATACCTTGAGGCCCCTTAGTATATTGGGGCCACTTGTTAGTATGATGAAGAATCAGGCTATTTAGAGAAAATAATAAAAACTACTATGATTTTTACGGTATTTTTTAAAGGCCCCTTGAGCTATAAGTATCACCGCAGAGTATAGAATATCAGTTTATATTGCATGCCGGTGAGATCTTAGTGATCGCCCTATCAAATCAAGATAATTTTAAACAGGTAAAGCCATGTCTAGACAGGAAATGATAATTCATCCAGATGCATTAAGTAGTGCTGCAGGCGCCATGCCTTCAGTTTCAGAAAGTTCCTTCAAAGCTATTGCAAAAGTATTGCGCTCAGAAGAAGAGGCTCTGCAGGTGCAAATGGAAATTGAGCATAGAAAGCTGAGAGTAATGCGCCATGAGTCTAATAAAAAGCGAGTTCAGATTGTAAATGATTTGACAGGGGGCAAAGTTGATTCTGAAGAATTTTGCCTGCTGCTGAAAAATTTTGAGCATACACATGGAGCTAGAAATCCAGGCAGGCTTGAATTGCAAATTTTGGTTAGTGATTTTCTAAAGAGAGATTCTAAGACAGCCATTGTTTTCAGGGCGCGAGGCTTGAATGAAGACTTGGATGTTTATAATTTATGTAAAGAAGAAAATGTGTGGGTTCTTGAACTCCTGAGTCATTGCCTGAGTTCGGCTCAAGACTCAAGTTTGAGTGTTGATGTGCTGGAGATTTTCGAGGGCTTTTTAGCTAAACGATGGCAATTAATTCGAGGAACTCCTTTAGCCTATACTTACACTCCGGAAAGTGATTTAACTAAATTTTTAATAAAATTGGCTGAAAAGCTTGTGAGAATTCGAGAAAGTTTAGGTTTGGAGCCTCGTTTGGCTTATCAACTACTCATGCCAAGTTTGGAGCTTACTGATTATGAATCCGATATGCTTATGGACCCTCTTGAATCATTGAGCTTGCATCAATTTGTTTTAAGTTCAACAGGTCTTTATCGTGATCGTCCTATTGATGTGCTTTATTCTCTTCGCTGCTTGCTGACTGACCCTGAAGGAAAATTGCGTCATACCACCTCTTTTGAGGGTGAAGTGCCATTTCTTTCGGAGCTTGATTTAAAGCAGGTCACAGAACATTCAGTGAGGAGTTTAAATTTCTATCAGGCCTATGAACATTATCGAAAATTGAAAGCTCTATCTTCTGGGGGTGTTATACCTGGTTGTGGATTAGCTATAGAGCTTTTAATTCAGGCTCTACGAGCAGGGTCAGCCTCTGGGGATGGGAGCGATGAATTTGCGTCAGCGAAAGCCGTGGATGGAATAGAAGCATTCAGAGTTTATTTGAGACAGCTTCCTTTATTACAACGAGAAAGACTTTTTTCTTTAAGCGCGGGCACGGAGACTTTTACCCAACTGTGGCAGAACTTAAATATACGAATTACTGTTATTGTGCCTAATGCGATCTCTAATATAGAAAGAGCTGCTAGGGTCAATTTGAAAATAGAGGCTATAAGGCTCATTAATGAAAATTTAACTAAGTCTATAGGGTACCTGGTTAATTATGCCGTTGAACAAGGAGCTGATTTTAGAGTCATTAAAGAGGCCATTGCTTTGGTGATTCGTGATGAGTTATACGCTGGTGATTTAAGTGCTGATGTGGCTTTAAGATCTTCGGTACTAAAAGCTAATATTTTTGCGGCTATTGAGGCAGGTGCTAAACGAGCAGGCATGGTAATTGATTTAAGTTCAGTTGCAGGGGCGCTAACACCCTCAGAAGCTATTTTAAAACCTATTGAGCGGTCTGCTGTAAGCCTAATTAAAGATTTGATAGGGGCGGTAAAGAGGGTGCGGAGCGATGTGCTTTTAGCGCAAAGAGTGATGGATTACCTTGTTTTCTATAAAAATGAAATAAATGTTTGTGTTCAATTAACTGCTGGAGGCTTGGCAAGAATTGTGGATCGCAATTTTGCTATTTTGAGCGGTAGAGAATTAGCTTTGTGCGAATCAGCGGCTAAGGAAAGTTTTAGGATGCTGGCATTAGAAATTAAAAAAGACAGCTATACGCCACAAGTCCCCGCGTGGCGCACTAACGAGGAAAATTTTAAATTATTGCAAACAAAGCTTATGGTGAAAAATACAAAGGGAGATTCAGCTAAAAAACGTATTACCCAAGTAGGTGAATTAATACGATTCCTGGATGTTATCGAGACAATACCCGATAAAAACAAGTGGATTGAGCAGATGAGTTCAGATCATCTTCGGAAGATTGCTGATTCATTTTTTGCTCAACTCAAATCGTTAAGCTATCCTTGGAATGCAGAGCAGCTTTCTTTTATTACTGACGTTTTAACTAGACTGAACTATTCTCATTTTTCTTTTGCTTTATTACACCAGATTTTGCTTTCCAATGCCCTTGAGGGGTTTCCTGAAGAATTAGTCAGTCTTCTGAAGAGAAAATTCCCTGAGTACCAGAGCTATATCAACAGCATAAGTTCTAAAATTTCTGATGATCTAGAATCTGCTGTGTCGGATTATTTGGCTATTATTGCTACTCTAAAAACAACAAAGCATTCGCCTGGAAGCTTTAAGCGCTTGTGCAATGTACGTAGCTTTGCTTCACCCGTGGCTGCATTTGTTGGTGAGAGGCTTGATGAAGTAAGAAAATATGCTTTCATTTCCTTCTTTGTTAGAAGGGCTGGATCTTTTGATCAAGATGATCTAATGAAAGAGTTCGCGGAATTTGATGATTATCTCAAGTTGCTATGGAAGACTAGAACATTTATAAACCATAGAAATCCGGATTATCTTGCTGAAGTTATGCATAAAGCCTATCTTCAATCTGCAAACGAGACTTCATTCGAAGGAGCTCGTAAAACATTGTCTGCTTATGTTGGGTTTTATAAGAAACTTAATCGGTCTTTGGAATTGCCTGCCGATATTTTGGCATTAAGAGTTAAGCTTATAGCTAATTTGAAAAGAAGGAGCGAGCCACCTGAGTTCAATAACTCAAAAATAAAAGAATTTTTTGCGCTAGAAGATTGGCTTCTTGAAAATTTAGAGGATCAAGCATCTATTTTTAAGTTTTGTTATGAAAAGTTGATGGCATCCTCAAGTAGTCCGTCCAGACTTTTATCAAAACTGAAATTTTGTAGGCAAAAAACAGAATATTTTCAATATACTCTTCCTAATTTTGATGTAATTGATCTTCAGCCAAAAGACATCTGCTTGAGACTTTTTTTGGATACGGCTGCTTGGGATTCCGAAGTAGAGAATTTAAATTTTTATGATAATTTGGTTTTAAATTTAAATTACTCATATCATCCTGCCATGGATGGATTAATTCGACTTAATAGTGTAATTAAATTAGGTCCGCTTCATTGCCCTAGATCTCTCTTGTCTACTAGAACGGGTTACGAAGGACATTTAATCAAATCAGCTAAAGAGGCGCGGACGCAATATTTAAAAGGCTTCGCCGAACGTATTTGTAAAAAAGAAACAATAAGAGCTGAAGTGAGTCATGAATTTCATCAGTTAGCTGATTTTGAGCGATTGACTAATACTATTTTAAATTTAAAAGAGAACTATAAGGCTACTAATTGGAGAAATAATACGAATAAAGTGAGATCTGATTGTTTGATCGAGGCCTTAAAAGCAGTTCGATTGGCCTATGAAGGATTGGCCCGAGGTGTAGAGGTGTCTTACTGTGCTAAGTTACTTCATACAAAGCTTAAAAGCATTGCTAATACTGTGCTTGTCGATCATCAAGCGGGATTGTTTGGCTTTTGCGGATTAACAGGAAGCAGATTGCATAGGCTCATAAAGCAGGCTGTGGAAACTTGGGAAGACTATGGCGAGCATAGCTCTTCCCGCTCAGGTTTTTATATGAGCCCTAATAAAGATGGGCGCCATGGGCTTTCAATGTTGTGAACTAGGAAATAGGGCTTGTTAACTGTGCTAGCGAGGGGTATAGCATGATATTAAGGGGCTTTGGTATTTTGGGCTTGTTTGTACTAATAGACTGATTTATTAGAACTATCCATTAACTGGATGGTTAATGGAAACAAGCCCTCATTTTAATGAGCACTAAAACCAAGGCCGGCGCCTCCTACGGCTTCAATTAGGCTGAGATGTGAAACGGGACCTTCTGCAAGAGGGAAAGCAGTATCAGCATCAGCATCCGGATCGGTGGTGGTTACTGAGAACAAGGCGGCTTGTTTGTCGCTAAGGGAAAACATAGGGGACGTACGTAACTTGTCAGCTTACTCAAATCCCATTGCTGAATTGTGTTACAGCTTAACTGAGCGTAACCAAAATTTGAGTAAGTTGACAAGTTACGTACGTCCCCTCGGTTTCCCCATTAAACTATAAAACTCCGCAGGAAGTCTTTCTTCAGCTCAGCGGTGCACTTCCTCCTTGAATGTGCCGTGGTGCACTTCCTTATTGAATTAGCGATCCAGAAATCTTCAATTTCGAGAGATAGTCTTAACAATTCCTTAAGCTTTGGGCTGTAGCATTAAAGTTGAAGCTATTAATCTATAAGGAGAGGCATTATGAGAGCGGCAAGAATGATTGGTAGAGGGGTATCTGACTTTTTTAATAGTAATGCGGGTTCGCAGATACTGGGAGCTGCTGCATCGGGTTTTGTCGGTTACGTGGCGGGTAAGGCTGCTCAAGATGATGAAGCTTCAACTTTAAAAAATAAACTAACTGATTCAGATAGGGTTATTATTGAATTGCAATCAAAGTTAGAAGATAAGAATACTGAAATTGCTAAGCACATAGCTCAAGGGGGGAGAGATTCTGCAAAAATAGCCAAATTAAGAGCAGCACTAGCGGGGTGTCATCAAGAGAGGGATTTGGCACGTTTTGCTGTAGCCAATTCATCTTCATCTTGGTTTGGAGCTACTAAATACAAGTTGCCTCCTAACACTAGTGGCGGTTCAGAATCAACTTTTGATGGTGATAAGAAAAGCACGCTTTCATAATAATTGCATTAAGACTTAATTTTAAGTATAAAAGGGAGGCGCTTTATGAGGACAACACCTATGTCAAGAAGTCAAAAAAATACACAGCATCCAACTGATGGAAGTGAAGTTCGCTTAGCTTCGTTACCTGTTAGAATGGCATATGTTGCTGCGGGAATATTTGGATGGGGACCTGGACGCCTACCTGGTTTGACATCTGCTGATATTCGTAGTCTAGCTCGAAAAGTTGATAAAGACATGGATGATGCAAGAAAGGCAATGGAAGCGGCTGATAGGCTTACAAGATTATCAGCAAAAACTTTAGCAAGATCGCCTTAAGAATGGCTTCATTCAGCTGGATTTTATGCTGGTTGGTGCCAGGCACCCATGGTTTTACAGTAGTTTTTCATCACTCATTATTCTTCAACTCATCAATTTAATTAAAATTCACACTATGATGATAGAGATTTATAACATATTGTTCTGTAGGAAATAGAGCGCAAAACTACGTATAAATTTACGGTAATTGGCGTGGAAAAAAGATAATAACTAATGTTTTTATTGATCCTATTAACCGGCCGGTTAAGTAATATTTCTAATAAATCATGCTGTTAGTTTTGGTTGATTAAATACATAGTAATAAGCTTAAAGTATTATAAACTTCGCCTCTTGAGGGACGAGGGGTATAGTTGAGGCCCCTTAGTATATTGGGGCCACTTGTTAGTATGATGAAGAATCAGGCTATTTAGAGAAAATAACACAAACTACTATGATTTTTACGGTATTTTTTAAAGGCCCCTTGAGCTATAAGTATCACCGCAGAGTATAGAATATCAATTTATATTGCATGCCGGTGAGACCTTAGTGATCGCCCTATCAAATCAAGATAATTTTAAACAGGGAAAACATAGGGGACGTACGTAACTTGGGAAAACATAGGGGACGTACGTAACTTGTCAACTTACTCAAATTCTCGTGTAGCAGCCATATAGAAATGTCCCCTTTGAGCCATATAGAGATGTCCCCTTTTAGGAGGGGGAAGCACGGATAGTTTGTTAATGTGTTTTCTTGAACAACGGTAGGAGATACCCATGAATTCAAGAGGATTATTAACGATGAGCCATGAAGAACGAAGACGTGAAGAAGTGATTAAGAAGGTCCGTAGCCGAGAATGGAAGCAATCTCAGGCGGCTGTAGCGCTCGGGATCACAGTCCGTCAGATTAAGCGCCTATGTCGCCGTTATCGGCAAGAGGGAGTCGAAGGACTGGTCTCAAAGAGGCGAGGAAGACCCGGAAACCGAGGGCTCTCTCAAGAAGTTAAAGAACAGGCCATTCAGTTAGCCAAGGAAAGGTATGCGGGTTTTGGCCCGACGTTGATGTCGGAAAAACTGAAGGAGCAGCATGACCTTAAAATAGGAAAAGAAAGACTGCGACAGCTCTTAGTTGAAGAGAAACTATGGGTGGTCAAAAAATCCAAAACACCGAGCGTGCATCAACGTCGAGAACGCCGCCATCGCTTAGGAGAGCTTATTCAAATTGATGGATCATCCCATGAATGGTTTGAGAAACGCGGTCCACGATGCTGTTTAATTGTGTTTATTGATGATGCGACAAGCAGGCTGATGTACATTCGTTTTGAAGAAGTAGAAACGACGCAAGCTTACTTTAGAGGCGTACGTTATTATTTCAAACATTGTGGCGTCCCACTCAGCTTATACAGCGATAAACACGGCATTTTCCGAGTGAATCAAGCCAGTCTTTCTGAAGAAGCTCAAACGCAATTTGGTCGAATGTGCGAAGCATTGGGTGTTGAATCTATCTGCGCGCACTCACCGCAAGCTAAAGGTCGTGTAGAGCGAGCCAATCGAACATTACAAGATCGTCAAGTTTATTCATTAACCGCTCGGTTAATAGATCCGATTCAAATAGACTACTGATAATTTATACGTAGTTTTGTGCGATATCTCCCACGATAAAATTAGTTTTTGAAAAACATTTCTTTTAAGAAAACCTTAATATTTGTAGCCTAGACTAATCAGTAGAGGCAATTCATGAATTGTTTCTACCTTTAATGAGAAACCATTATGAAAGACATAAAATATTTTAATTTTACTGCTCGATCCATGGGAAATATTAAGTCATTGGCTAATCAACACATTATTTAATTAGGAGAGCGCTATGACTAGACCCATTAGATCATCAACAGTTCCAGAAGGACTTGGAGTAGCCGCTGTTCAACGCGGCGAAGCAATAGCAGGTGTAGGAGAAAGAGCAGCAAGACTTGAAGCTACTGCTAGGGCTTTTGCTGAAAACAGTGCTCAATTAGCTGCAACACAAAGACGTACAGCAAGCTTTTGGAGTGGTTGTTGCGGTGGTGCTGCAGCGGCAGCTATCGATCATAGCGCTCATGTTCCACCTACTGCAGCTGCAGCCATTGGACAAGCTGTGGTTGCAACAAGGCCTGCCGAAATTGTTATTCCAAGTTCTGCTTTTACTAAAAAACAAGTTGAAGATGTTTGCAGAAAAATGAAGATAATTACGGCAGCTTATGAGCCGCATGATCCAAAACGAATTGGTCAACTAACTACATTCAATGCACTGATTGGAAAATTTGAGAGTGAAAGCATGCGTTTAAGTGAAACCGATCGAGTATCCGAAGCGACCTATAATAAACTAAAGGCAGGCATCGAAAGTTTAAAGTCTGTAGTTGCCCAAGATCATCGGGATGGAGGTGGCTTTTGGGGTATAAAAGTATTTAATGAAAGTGCATTTGAAGGGAGATTGAGAGAGTGTCTTGAGCTATTTTCCCAGCTAGAAGCCACCGTCACAGGCAGAGCGATAAGAGCTGCGACTCGCTAAGATTCTGGGGCTAGTGGGGTCAAGATTGCGACTAATGCTGTTAAAGGGTGACCAGCGCATATATAGATCCATAAGTTCCTTTCTTATAACCGGATGGTTAATGGAAACAAGCCCTCATTTTAATGATTTTAACGAACACTGAAACCAGGGCCGGCGCCTCCTGCGGCGTCAATTAGGCTGAGGTGTGAGACGGAACCTTCTACAAGAGGGAAAGCAGCATCTGGATCGGTGGTGGCTACTGAGAACAAGGCGGATTTTTTGTCGCTAAGGGTAGTTCCCTCAACTCCCCCCAGCTTGGCCGCTGCGCTGGAATCTAAAGGAAGAGGGGCGGGGGCCGCGACTGAAGCTGTAATAGCTTTTCCTTTCGTTATTTTTGCGCAAAGCGCTTGATAGGTTGAGAGGGCCTCATCATGGCGTGCGTCAGCCACTTCTTCTGTTATTGTTCCAGCTGAGAGGGCTGCGTTGATTTCGGCTGTTTGTTTTTCAAATTCTTTGCGAGCTGCTTTTTTTGCATCACGCTTGGCCTCTAACTTATCCAGAGTGGCACTGAAAGCAACAAAGCCTGCACGAATTTCGGCACAGGCTGCACTATTTTTGATTTGGCCTGCACGAATCCTCTCTTGGCCTGCACGAACCCCGGCAAAGCCTGCACGAAGCTCAGCCTGTTCCCTAGCAACTTGATCCATGGCTGCATAAACAGGAGCATAGGCTTTCCTAAATGCTCCATAAAGGGCGCATTCTGTCTCAATTTGTTCTGCGGGGAAAGCTTCTCGCTGCATCCACGCTCTAAATGCGGCCTCATCAAGGCCTGAGTTACTCAGAACCTGCTGATAGGCCACATGAAGACGGCCTAATGCTAGCTCATCTGAAGCAACGCCCAGAGCCTCCTTCCCTCTTAGATAGGCTGCATAAGCCGCGTCAGGATTAGCATCTACCGCGACCCCCAAAACTAAATAGCAATCTTCAATCCGTTGCGATGGAAGGGTCAATGCAGTAGAAGAAGAGGCCTGTGGTAAGCCTGGGTTTGAGCCTTCAGGTGCTAATGGGTGGAGAGTGTCACTCGGCACTGGCACTGTGATAGCCTGAGGTAAATGTTTTTTTAATTCAGATAAAAACTTCAGCAGGGCTTGCATATTCGAACGCAAGCGACGCCCACGACCTAAAAATTTCATATCTCGTGCAGGATGAAAGTCTCGGCGATCTTCCAAATCTTCACTGGTGAATTCATCGATAGAGGAAGACCAAAGCGCCTCAGGCTTTAAATCAGGATTTCTCCACGATAATGATTCATATAGAAAACGACAATGGAAATAACACAACAACTCAAGATCACGGCTAATCGAATTAAAGGGTGACAAGCGTATAAGAAATCGTATGAAGCTACCACCCCACCAGTTTTCCTAGCTTTGGTAGGCGCTTACTCTTCTCTTAATGGTCTCAAATTGAGCATCGGATTGTTTATAAGCCTCAGGGTCTTTGGCCTTATCTTCAGTGGATGCAAACCAACGCGTAACGGTGGATTCGTAAGTTTCTTTCTTAAACCAATACAAGTTTCGCTTGCCCAAGCGATCTAGGTTCTTTCGCACTGTTTGCAAGTAAGCTGTCTGCTTTTCTGCAGGAGTGGATTGGGGTGCCTTTGTTACGGGTGCTGGTGCTGTTCTTTTTCTCATGGGCTCACCTTTCTTGGGTTGCTTATAATGCCGTATGAATCAATGCTAAACCCGCATCCTTAAGGTTTTCTTAAATAAGTTGAACTTGGAAAGCTTATTTTTTTGTAGGAAATATCTCATAAAGGGTTTGTAGCACGATTGATCTTGCTAGCGGGTAGAGACAATTCATGAATTGTCTCTCTATCCTGTAACGAGAGAGACGATTCGTGAATCGTCTCTACGGAGTTAATAAGCACTAAAACTAGAGCCGGCGCCTCCTGCGGCTTCAATTAGGCGTAGATGTGAGTCAGGATCCTCTACAACAGGGAAAGGAGCTGCATCAGCATCTGGATCGGCGGAGAACAAGGCGGCTTGTTTGTCGCTAAGGGTGGTTCCCTCGATTCTCCCCAGTTTAGCCGCTGCGCTGGAATCTAAAGGAAGAGGGGCAGGGGCTGCGACAGAAGCTGTAGTAGCCTTTCCTTCCGTTATTTCTGTGCAAAGCGCTTGATACGTTAAGAAGGCCTCTCTATGGCGTGCCACAGCTTCCTCTTCCGTTATGCTTCCAGCTGAGCAGCTCGCATTGATTTCGGCTGTTTGTTTTTCAAATTCTTCACGAGCTGCTTTTTGTGCATCGTGCTTTGCTGCCTTTTCCTCTAAATCATCCAGAATAGCAGCGATAGCAGCCTGGTCTGCACGAACCTCGGCACAGGCTGCACTATTTTTGGCTTGGCCTGCACGAACCCTCTCTTGGCCTGCATCAAGCTCGGCACAGCCTGCACGAACCCTCTCTTGGCCTGCACGAACCCTCTCTTGGCCTGCACGAACCCTCTCTTGGCCTGCACGAACCCTCTCTTGGCCTGCACGAACCTCGGCAAAACCTGCACGAAGCGCAGCTTGTTCGCTAGCAACTTGATTCATGACTGCATGAACAGGAGCATAGGCTTTTCTAAATGCTCCATAAAGGGCGCATTCTGTTTCAATTTGTTCTGCGGGGAAAGCTTCTCGCTGCATCCACGCTCTAAATGCCGCCTCATCGAGGCCTGAGTTACTCAGAACCTGCTGGTAGGCCACATGAAGACGCTCTAAGGCTGGCTCATCTGAAGCAACGCCCAGAGCCTCTTTCTCTCTTAGATAGGCTGCATAAGCCGCGTCGGGCTTGGCATCTACCGCGACACCTAAAACTGAATAGCAGTCTTCAATCCGTTGCGATGGAAGGGCCAATGCAGTGGAAGAGGAGGCCTGTGGTAAGCCTGGGTTTGAGCCTTCAGGTGCTAATGGGTGAAGACTGTTACTCGGCATTGGCACTGTGATAGCTTGAGGTAAATGTTTTTTTAATGCAGGTAAAAACTTCAGCAGGGCTTGCATATTCAAACGCAAGCGACGTCCATAACCTAAAAATTTCATATCTCGTGCGGGATGAAGGTCTCGACCATCCTTCAGATCTTCACTGGTGAATTCATCGATGTAGGAAGACCAAACAGCTTGAGGCTTTAAATCAGGATTTTCCCACGATAATGATTCATATAAAAAACGACAATGGAAATAACACAACAACTCAAGATCACGGCTAATCGAATTAAAGGGTGACAAGCGTATAAGGAATCGTATGAAGCTACCACCCCACCAGTTTTCCCAGCTTTGGTAGGCGCTTATTCTTCTTTTAACGGCCTGAAATTGAGCATCGGATTGCTTATAAGCTTCAGGGTCTTTGGCCTTGTCTTCAGTGGATGCAAACCAACGCGTAACGGTGGATTCGTAAGTTCCTTTCTTAAACCAATACAAATTTCGCTTGCCCAAGCGATCTAGTCTTGCCTGCACTTTTTGCAAGTAAGCCGTCTGCTTTTCTGCAGGAGTGGATTGGACTGCTTTTGCTATGGGTACTGGTGCTATTCTTTTTCTCATGGCTCACCTTTCTTGGGTTGATTAATGTGAACGGTCTTTTGTTTTCGCAGGGACGCCGGATTTAAAATTGGCCGAATCGCCCTTCTTTCCTGTAATAGGATCTCTGTTCAATTGAGACGGGCGATTCGTGAATCGCCCCTACGAGATCGCGGTACAATCCAGAGAGACAATTTGCGAATTGGCCTCTGCAAATTGGTCTCTGGGGATGAATGTTTTCAATAATACGAACCCACATAATGTTCCGCTAATTCTAGCACATCCTTATAAAAGACCAATCCTGTTAATAATTGGCTTAACGGGATCCGCAACCTGGAGCGGGAGCGCTTGAAGGCTCTGCTTCTGAAGCTGAGGCTTCGCCTGCTCCCGCTCGAGCACCTGCTCCCCCTCCTTGTCCATTTCCAGCAACCCCTTTGGCGCCTCTACCCAATGCAGCCAGACGAGCAAGGATCGCGGCGTTAGCTGCTCTTAGGGCTGAAATATCTGCTGCTTGGGCTGTATTAGTTGCTTCTAGGCCTGTGATAGTTGCTGCTTTGGTTGCGATAGTTGTTTCTAGGCCTGTGATAGTTGTTTCTAGGCCTGTGATAGTTGATGCTTGGGCTGCATTAGTTGCTACTAGGCCTGCATTAGTTGCTACTAGGGCTACCTTCTCCCCACTCAAAACCGCAACCTCATCCCCAAGAGCTATAGCTCTCGCCTGAAAAAAACGTGCCGAGGCTTGTATAAGCCTTGTAGCAGGCCCAACTTGTGCTTCCAGCTCAGTTCTTTGATAGCGCTCTACGGCTCCCGCAATGGTAGCCCGGCCGGCTATGGCGCCAGGATGGCTTTTAAGGGCTTCTACGATAGCATAGACTCCGAGCTTTTCTAGATCGCCTTTGCTTAGTTTTCTTGGCAGCCAATCCTCCAAGAGTGCGAGTTCTCGCGCTTTAGTCATTCTAGCATCCGGTGAAGGTAAACCTAATTGGGCTCTAAGATCCTCCAAATCATCAATAATAGGCTTTGGCTTCCAGGCGGATTTAAACGGATTGGTTTCTGCCTCCCACAAGGCTAGTTTAAAATCATACTCCTCTACCCTAGCTCTAAGCTGGGCTATGGGCCCGTCTATGCCTAAGACCGATGGAGGTAGGGTCGCCATATAATCTGGAGACTCCACAATAGCCTTGGTGCGGGTGCACAATGTAAAAATTGCGGAGGCTATGCGATGCGCTGTGCCCTGAGTTGCCAACCCCATGGCTGTATGGGCTAATCCAGAGGGATGAACTCTATCCGTATTGGGCCTATCAACTTCCACACCCATGGCCACAAGGCCTTCACAAATTTCTAATAAACGCTCATCCCACTCATCAACTGGATTTTTTAAAGCCTCATGCAATAAATTATTCCCAAGAGCATCACGGGCATTCGGCGGTATAGCTTCTCTCAACAATAGATTAGCTTTTTCCAAACGTACACCAGGGTGTTTATGGCAAATCCAGGTTCCTAGGCTTTTGCTATGCGACAGACGTAGATCGCGCGCTGGATCTTCTAGGCCAGCTCCAGCTTCACCTTCCTGAATTTTTTTCCCATTTTCGTATGCTCTTTGTTCATTAGCGGCATCAGGCCCCATCATGATATTAAAACGCTCAGTCAAGCACTCACTAAAGATTTTATCTTGCTCTCCAATTTGAATTTTTAAGGGACGCTGCCTTCTAGCGATATCGGTTGTTAAGCTAGCCAGCTTAGCTTCTAAAATAGCTATGGCTTTTTTGACCATGGCTCGCTTTAATTCCACTTCCTGCCTCAAGGCTTCACGCTGTCTTTTCAGCGTGCGTAGATCTGTACTGTTGGGTTCGCGGGGCTCCCAAGAAGCCCAAACGTTCATAAGAGGCCCAATACGTTGGAGCAATTTGGCCTTAAAGAGGCGCTCAAAACTCCTCCAAATCGACTCTCTCGCCTCACCTGATTTCTGGAGGTAATCCTGTGCATCCTCTTTAAACAACAGCGTAGCTATTTCTAGATCAGATTCAAATCTTCTAAATTCTTGATCTAGGAATACGTTGTTGTCTTGAAGCATCCGCATTCGTAATTCTTCAGACGTTCTAATATCCGATAAGCTTTGCTCTTCGAGCCACCTTAGGTATTCCTCTGAAGTGGCTCTACTGGGTATCGCTGCAAGATCTTCTCGCGTGCGTAAGTAGTTTGTATCATGAGTTAAATTTTGTGACAAAATTTGTAGCGTTTTATAGTGTTCTTGAATTGCCTCTTTTATGAATAATTCATCCTGAATAAGTTGTAGCGCTCTCTTGGATTGTTTTACTTCATCCGTTGCTACCGCATCAGCGGCTTGCAAGGGAATTAAGTTTTCGGCAGATCTTAAGCGTAAGAGTTCTCGTAAGGCATCAACTTCAGCTCGGATGGCAGCAATTCTATCGGCAATAAGTTCACGATGGGCTCGGATGATATCGGGATAACTATCATAAGCTGCCTCGGTCCTAGGGCGTGTTTCAAGTCTGTGTCTGGCTCGCCGAAATATGGGGCTTGTTGCTTCTGCGTGATTTATAATCTCTCGCTCTCTTTCCACGTCTGATTCTGGCAAAAAAGCCAAGGACCTGTAGGCTCCTGGGAATGATTTCAAGTTCCAAAAAGCTTCGTTGTAAAGACTGGGATCGCTGCGTTTTTTTAGAACCCATTCCGATCTTGGATCGTATCTTCCCAATAAAGCTCTTTCTACAACTGAAAGTTCTCTATTCATGGCCTGCTCAAGAGCATGACGAAAAGCAGTTAAGCTTGCTTTCATCGCAGTACTCAGGCCTGCCTCATGCATTGAAGACACGCGAATCAAACTGCCATCAATGGCCCAGCGCCAGGATTGCTCATGATTTTTTCTCAAGAATTTTTCGAGGCTAAGCTCAATGCGGGTGACATAAGCGATTTCTGCTCTCTTTTGAAGCTCCTCAAAACTTAGCATTTTCCCGTGGGGTCTAATAGCGGGATTCGATTTATGACTTTCTTCCTTTAGAAAATCATTAAGTTGCTCGAGTCGAAGACGTAAAAACTTGCTTTCTCCAACCAGAATTCCTTTTTCTACTGCGTCCATCATAAATTGAAAGCTGCTGTCTTCTGCTAATTTTCTTAGCAAAGAGTAATTAGGTACTAACATCTTCAACGTATCTGGGCGCCTGGTATCACTTGTCATGGCTTTGATAGCTTCTTGCCGCAGATTCATTAGTAGCGCCAGTTCGGGAGCGTTAAAATCAGTAGGCGGGTTTGGTGCTCTAGCTTCTGGAGCTTCGGCTGCGGGTATGAGTGTTGGGTCTGCTATAGGTGCTGCTATGGGTGCAGGTGCTTCCGGAATTCTTATGGGCTCTGCTCTCATGTCGGCCTCGGGCGCGGGTCTTGGTGCAGGGGCGGCCGCTGCTCCAGAACTTGGGGCTCTCGAGGAGCTATTGTCAGAGTCAGAAGCTGACAAAGAATGAGGGGTAAGACTTTCAATGGTTGGTAGACGCTGTCCGAAGCGGGCATCAACGTTTAAAAATAGCCGTTGCTGTTCAAGAATCAAGCGTGATTCCTCCTCAGCCTGAGCCAGTGCTGTGGGTGATAGGCTTCTTACAGTGCCAGGGCGCCTGGGTCTTGGGCCTCTTTCTCTATCAAGATCTTGTACTGGAGCTGCTTCTGCTTCTGCGGCAGCCATCTCTTGGGGCTCATGACCGCGGCTCTGGCCCATTAAGGGAAGAGGAGAAGCGGCTCTAGGCTGAGCTGCTAATGGAGCTTGGAATGCGTGAAGGGTTGGAACTAGCGCTGGGACTAGAAGTGAAGGTGGTGCAGGAGCTGGAACTACAGCATTGGGTGATTCTGCTCGTGCTTCCTCTGGCGCAGATGCTGCTGCTGGTTCAGGTGCTATGGCTGGTTGTGCTGCTGCTAGTGCGGTGGCTGCTCTTTGTTCTGCTACAAGTGCTCTTTCTTCTGCCGCTGCTAGTGCGGCGGCGGCTCTTTCTTCTGCTGCAGCTGCTCTTTCTGCTGCCGCTGCTTGTGCTGCAGCAGCTCTTTCTTCCGCTACAAACGCTCTTTCTTCTGCCTCTGCCTGTGCTGCGGCAGCTCTTTCTGCTGCAGCCATTCTTTCTGCTGCGGCTGCTCGTGCTGCAGCAGTTTTTCGTTCTGCTGCAGCTATTCTTTGTTCAGCGGCTATTTGTGCGGCAGCCGCTTTTTGCTCTGCTGCTCGTTCTTCTAGCGCAACTCTTTCTGCAGTTCCTTGTTCAGAAGAAGTGTGGGATGGATTGGGAAATTTAGAACGATAGCTGCGTTTCCAACCCGAGTTTATTGCTGCAGCCGTTGCTGCTCCAACCGCTGCTACTCCAGCCCCTGCTGCTGCAGCTCTTGGAACTTCTAGATGTGCTGCTGATAATCCTACACCGCCAGCCGGTACTTCTGCACGTAAAGGGAGGGCGGCCGCTCCGGAGCTTCGTCCTGCTGGGGTTATAGCTGCGCGAGCTACTGGTATTGGTGCTGCCGCTGCTGGTATCGGTACTGCTGGCCTCGGGGCTTGTTCAGGTTCTTGGAATCGGACCCGGGAAGGCTCTAATGAAACGGAAGGAGGAGCGTAAGGGTTATTAAGAAACCACGTGCGGGTAAGGTCATGGGTAGGGGGCAGCATTTGCGCTGGAGTTCGCCCTCTCGCGGTTAAAGCACCGGCCGCCGATGGAGCTGCAACTCCCGCTCCAGTAATGGCTCTAGCGGATGCGGCCATTGCTGCGGGTGTTCGAGTAGAGCTGCGACTTAGAGGGTTTGCTGATGCTGAGCGTGAATCTCCCATCAAAGCCTTAACCCTAGCGAGTTCTGAGGGGGTTGCTAGTAGAGGATCCGCTAGCGTCATTCGTTTTCCACGCTGAGGCAGGATGCTGTCATTACTCTGCTTAATCTTGGCATCCACTGCACCCTTATCGAGAGCTTTTCGCATAACAATACTATCTTTAGGCGGTACAGGTCCTGGCATAACAAATCTCCTACTAATCATTTGTTAGGGACTTATACCAAACTTTAGTTCAAAAAAATACCGTATTTACAAAATAATTTAATAATTTCTTAAGTAATTAGAGTTCGCATCGCAAGTGATTAATGTGATTTTAAGTCCCGACTAAATGGCCGGTTAATACAATTTAGTAAAGAATCAGTGAGTTAAAAATTTGTGGCCGGTGGGGTCAAGGCTTTGCCAGATTTACGGTCCGTTGCGTTGTTTTATTCATGATTTTTCTTCCCCAGACCAATATCACGCTTAAATTTTGGAGCGCGCGCTCAGCCAGCAAGGTGGCTGAAAATTTTCGGCGCAAGCGAGCCAGGCGGATATTTTAACCGAGCTCTACAAGCAATCGCTGTAGCGAAGGAAGTGGTGTAACTGTTTTTTTGTCCATAATGCTCAATATTTTAACCAATAATTGATTGATTTGATCATAATATTGAGCAATTCTGCTCCTCGCGGAGGGTTTGGGCTAGTTCTGATTCAATTCGGAATTGGGAAGGGCAGGCTAAATTCAATGCAATCGCCCCAACAGAGATTCTTATTAATTTATTGAGCTATGAAAGCAAAATCACTTATTGAGACCAATCCTTATCTCCAGGACGCAAGGACCCGTAAAGAGTTCATCGCCCGTTCAGTGAGAACCTCGTGTGGGGTAGAGGGTGTCAAAGAAAAAAGTGAAAAATCGCTTCCTTTTCCGATTACTCACAAAAAACAAAAAAGATATGTGCAGTTGCTTGAAAGACTGCTCAAATAATATTTTAAAAATATTTTTGATGGATTCGTAATTAGCAGCAAGTCCTGCATGAAGTGAATTTCCTAGATTTTCTATTTTAAAACCCATTCGCCATAACGTTTAATTTCATCATGCATTGCATCAGGAGACAATTCGTGAATTGTCTCTACGAAGTTTCAGAAAATTCAACTAGGAATTGGAAACGACAAGCTAAATTCAATGCAATCCCCATCCACAACATCGCAGCTGATGTCGCCGCCGAAGGCTTGCATGATTTGTTTGGCGGATGAGAGGCCGAGTCCTGTGCCGCCTTGTTTGGTTGAGTTAAAGCCGTTGAAGAGCTGTTCTAGGGTGGCGGGTGTAATGCCGCCGGCGGTGTCTTTGATTTTTAGATAATTAAAATCGCTGCCGTTTTCGCACCAGATAAAAATCTCGCCTTTTTCTTTTAGCTTAATTTGTTCGAAAGCATTTTTAATCATATTTTGCAAAATGCGCGACATAAAAATAGCATTACCCAGAAAGGTGAATAAATTGTCGGTGTTGTAATGTATTTTCTTGGAATCACTGTTTTTGCTGGTAAAGCTATAAGCGACGCGTCGGATAATATCTTCAATAGAGCAAGGCACTAGATCTTCAGGTTTTAGCAATTCAGAACCACGAGCGGCTCCCTTAATAATTTTCAAAGTCGCATCAATATAAGAATCCGCTTGCTTGAGAGCATTAGTAACATTTTGGCAGACATCGCCTACGGCGTTGAGTCGAGCTTCACTGATAACAGGAATATCAGGATTAGAGCCTAGGGATTTTTTATATGTTTCTACTAAAGTCGGCAGAAATCGCTCTAAAAGCGCCATATTGACCCCAATCGTGCTGATTGGCGATCTTAAGTCATGCGACATAGATCCTGAAAAAGTCAGCAAAGCTTTTTGTATTTCTTCTTGAGCTTGAACTTTGGCTTTGGCGATGATGGCTTCTTGTAAGGCTATCTTTTCGCGTTCTTGGGCTTGTTTGAGTTCGGTGATATCGAGAGATATACCCAAAATCCCGTAAATTTTATTGTTTTTATTTTTTAAGGGTACTTTTTGACTTAGAACAATGGCATTTTTCCCATCAATGATGGCATTTTCCTCAGCCATTTTTGTTTGGTCTTTTCTCATGACTTCAAGATCATGTTCCCTGAATTTTATAGCGCTTCCTTCGGGCCATGGAAGTTCAAAATCTGTTTTTCCAATAAGGTCGCTTTCTGATTTGAAGCCTAAGCTTTGAGCTTGTTTGTCATTACTTCCTAAATATCGCCCCTCTTTATCTTTCCAGTAAACGTGGCCAGGTAAGTGGGCAATCATGCTTTTAAGAGTTAGTTCAACATTTTCTTTTTCGGTTATAAGTTCATCTTCTCTAGCTTTAATATCATCAATTTTATAAGAGGCTCCCAAGAGCCCAATGACATTATTTTGGGAGTCTTTTAAGGGCATTTTATAGGAGCGATAGGTTGATAGAACACCGTTGGCATCATGGGCTATTTCTTCTAAACATTGAATTTTGCCTGACTGCATGACCCTAATATTATTGGTATCTAAGATTTCAATGATGTCAGGGTGGTTTTGAAAGCTGGGTATGTCTTTGTTACGTTTCCCGAATATTTCATTGCGAGAATTAAGCCCCATTGTTTTGGCTTGAACATCATTGCATCCCTGGTAAATATTCTCTTTATTTAACCAATAGATATGATTGGGTAAAACTGCAATGAGATCTTCGGGTGGGATTAAAGGGCCTTCATTATTTTTGATAATAGAAGACTTGTATTTGATGATTAAGCCAGTGACTATTCCACACGTTACAAAGCTAAGCGCAAATCCAGTCATCAGTAAGTAGTCTTTGGCTAGGTAAGCATGCCAAGCGGTGAAGAGCTGCATGATGTTAAAGCCCGCAAAAGTCAGTAATGACAATTCACTGGCATCTTTCTTTTTATAAATCTTGATAGCTTGGGGGATGAATAAGAAGACGTTAAACAGAAGCCCAAGGCTGAAAATTGTATCAACAAGGCGGGTGATCCACAGTTCCATGGTGTGCTCCTAGGATTGCTAGGCTAGCACCATCCTATCCACATAGGGTTGATGCATAACCGGGGGCATCAAGTTAGAGGCTTCGAATGAAACTGTCAATGGTGTTGGGTATTTCTTGAATCTCAGCGCAACCGGCTTTAAAAGATGGGGGTATTGTGGCTGGATTAAATACTCATAAGTGGCTGCCATGGCTTTATTTCTGCCTGTGGGATACACCTCAAAATCGTAGAGTCCTTCAGTCCACAAAGTCATCACGGCACATTCTTCCTTGAGATAATCCAGGCAGCATGAAAAAGCATGATGATAGTCAAAATTTTCATTGGAGTTGCGTTTTAAATAACGTTCTAGGTAATCTTCAATATTTAAATCCACAGCCGCTTTATAACGAGCTTCCGTTTTATACAAATGCTCCACTTTGGCATATTGAGCTTCAAAATTTGGATTATTGTGCCATTGGCTCCATCGGACAATGGTGTAGGCTAAGTCTAAGGATTTGATGGCTGACATGTTCCTTTCTAACCATGAATTACCCTCTAAATGAGCCAGTTGAATTAACATTTCTTTAGAGCTTTGGGGATGATCAATTTTAAGTGTGTGCCACTGAACTGTATCGTCCACGAGCAAGGTGCATCTTTCAAAGGAGGCGTTTATTAATTTAATGGTGGCTAAAAACTTTCTTCCCTCATGCACTGCCTGACCAATACTAATAGGCAATAAGCAATGTGATTGTTTGAACTGCTTCCTATCGCTAATCGGACATTCTCTAAAGGAGGCTTTTATGATTTTGTTTTCAATTGAGAGCATGGGATTCCTCGCGCAGTATAAATTACCAGCCAATCCGGAGTCCTTTCCTGAGATTTTTTTGATCTGTGGCCAAACTATTAAGTCGGCGGTAGTTTGCCATAAAAATAAATAGCTTGTAAGCATTATCGCACAAAGGCGCGGGATTTTGGCCTGCATTGGCTTGGTAGTTTTACGGGGTTTATCTAATGGTGTCAGACCAGTTTGGTCTGACACCAGAGGTTTTGCTCAAACAGGTAATGGGTTTGATTTTTTGGATAAAATCAAACCCCTGAGACAGGTGATAAAGCTCTTGTTGTGGGAATAGCTTCTTCAGATGATGTTGTATTGGCATCATCATCATTCAAGAGAGCAGGGTTTACCTTCATTAATCGACAGAGCGCATATAATCTTTTATTAGTTTTGTTTTCATGTTCAGTACAGGCTCTTCCTGTTTCAGTGCGGGCTTCGGCAGTTTTGGCTTTTAGTTCAGTGCAGGCGGCATCTGTGTTAGCTCTTAGTTCAGTGCAGGCGGCATCTGTGTTAGCTCTTAGTTCAGTGCAGGCGGCATCTGTGTTAGCTCTTAGTTCAGCACAGGCTCCTCCTATTTCAGAGCGGGCTACAGCAGTTTCAGCTCTCAATGCTGCACAGGCGGTATCTGTGTCAGCCCTTAGTTCAGTGCAGGCGGCATCTGTGTCAGCTCTCAATGCACCCAATTGGGCGCTATGATCTACTCTGAACTCTGTTAGTTTTTTAGCTTGGGCTTTCTCGAAATTGGCCACGCGCTGCTCAATATCGGCTCTTTCTGCAGCCACCCATACAGGATCAAGCGCTTCAACGGGGTTGAGATAGTTTGTATAACAAGCACTAAGTGCTTGGAAGTTGTGCGTGTTATCAAAACCTGCATGGTCCGGATGAAATTTGGGAGCTAAGCGTCGATATTCTCGCCTGACTTCTTCTTTGGTTATAGAGCTTTGTTTGCATAAGACGCTAAAAGCTTCCAGTTCTGATGCAAAATCAAATTCAGCGGCGGCTGTTAGTTTGCTGGCTTCCACGGCTGCTTTAGGATTGGCATCTAAAGAGGGGGGTGGAGCTGTATCCGTTACAGGAGGAGGGACATAAGCTGCAGAACTCACGACTAAGGTAGTGGTTAAGTGGGATACTGCACGCTTGATTAAGGCGAGTAATTTTCTTACTGGAGATCTCAAGCGGCTAAAGTAGCTTAGGCGCAGAATTTGAGTACTAGCTTCGCCGGCTACAAAAGATTGAAAATGTGCCAAGTCAAATTCTGGGGCTTCTAAAGTTTGCAGAAGCTTAAGGCTATCATGATAGCACAGCCAAGCCCGCTTGCGTTCAGGTTGGCGGGTTGTAAAGAAGCGCGCGATAAAGCGTTTCCAAGCTGGTTGACGGTCATGGCTTAATACTTCTGCACGAAGTTGTTCAGCTTGGTCGGCGCGCCATAGATCGGCGTGTAATTTACCATAGCTCTCTATTGCTTTACGTGTTAGTTCAAGCTCTGTTTGCCATTCGATGGGGAATGTTGCCATGGATTAATCCTCTCAAAAATAATGGACCGATGAGTTTCCAATTTATATCAGAAGAAGCGGGTTAGTAATACCGTAGTTATTAACAGTAGTTATGTGTTTTATCGTTAAGGAGGTCATAGGTATTTATAACATGGGATTGAGCTATGTTGGTGTTTTTAGTGAGCTAAAATTAACAGGCTGATTTATCAGACTTATTAACCAGCCATGCGGTTAATAGGCTCAAACAAACATTGAGTGCCTATTTAAAAACACAGGGCACCAAGGTTAATTTCATGCAAAGACTTAAGCCTTTAAACTTGGAGAAGTTGGTTCTGCGTCTGCACTTGCATTTGCCATTACCGCGGCAGCAGCTTCCTTTAAACGACGAGGATCAATTCCGAGGAATGAACAAAGTGCGCGTGTTTGCATTCTTGTTTCAGTGGCACTTGTCATCGCTGCAGTGGCGGTGTCCGTTACCCTAATGGCAGTGTCCGTTACCCTAATGGCAGTGTCCGTTACCCTAATGGCAGTGTCCGTTAGCCTAATGGCAGTGTCCGTTAGCCTATTGGCGGCGTCCGTTACCCTAGTGGCGGCATTCGTCACTGCAGCAGCTGTAGCTGTCATTTTCTCGCAGCTTGCACTTGAGTGGGTCATTATCTGAACACAAGCTGCAGTATTATCAGCCCTAAACGCTGTTAATTTTTCAGTCTGACGCTTCTCAAAATCGGCCACGCGTTTCTCAATATCAGCTCTTTCTGCAGCTACCCAGGCAGGATCAAGCGCTTCAACGGGGTTGAGATAGTTTGTATAACAAGCACTAAGTGCTTGGAAGTTGTGTGTGTTATCAAAACCTGCATGGTCCGGATGAAATTTGGGAGCTAAGCGTCGATATTCTCGCCTGACTTCTTCTTTGGTTATAGAGCTTTGTTTGCATAAGACGCTAAAAGCTTCCAGTTCTGATGCAAAATCAAATTCAGCGGCGGCTGTTAGTTTGCTGGCTTCCACGGCTGCTTTAGGATTGGCATCTAAAGAGGGGGGTGGAGCTGTATCCGTTACAGGAGGAGGGACATAAGCTGCAGAACTCACGACTAAGGTAGTGGTTAAGTGGGATACTGCACGCTTGATTAAGGCGAGTAATTTTCTTACTGGAGATCTCAAGCGGCTAAAGTAGCTTAGGCGCAGAATTTGAGTACTAGCTTCGCCGGCTACAAAAGATTGAAAATGTGCCAAGTCAAATTC
>Ga0206852_1085_pt1 | contig 23122 bp, 13 predicted proteins | sample Alteio_BWOrgCont_14_FD_152849 | JGI IMG/M metagenome (GOLD analysis project Ga0206852, IMG submission 152849) | Enriched cells from forest soil in Barre Woods Harvard Forest LTER site, Petersham, Massachusetts, United States -... | ecosystem: Environmental > Terrestrial > Soil > Temperate forest >... | reverse complement strand
TTTGACTTTGACCGAGTCGAGGTGGTGGAGGCGACGGACACCGAGGTGGAGGAGTTTATCCGCCAGACGCGCTATCAAACCGAACTGCCCATGCAAAAGCGCCTGCCCAGGATGTCGTGTGTGGTGAACGCGCAGTGCCATTTCCAGCGCGAGAACACCATGACGCTCCTCCGCCAGACCTTCGGCACTGTGACCAAGGATTGAATGAAAACGATAATAGCAACTAGGTCGTATGAGCGACATGGCTGGATGACGAGGCGGGCGGGTGTTGGATTACTCCTCTTCGTGTGCTGGCTGGCGTTTGCCTGGCCGGTCGGCGCGCAGACACCGGCCACAAACGGCGGGGCGGGGAGGACCAACGATCAACATACAAGCGAGGCGGAACTTAACCGCTTGACCAATGAGTCATCGGCCAACATCCGGTTGAGGCGCGGGCGAATGAAGCTATATGGCTGGCCGCTTGGCTCGTTGATTGAAGGCACAAACCGTTGGAGCAGGAACGCCAATGCCCAACAGTCCGACCCTGCTCTCCTTGGCTGGTTGATAGGAGAATTGTCGGTTGCGAGCCCCTCGTTGCGCAAGAACGCGGTCGAAGAATTGGGCGCACTTGGCGATGCGCAAGCAGTCGAGCCGCTGATCAAGGCGCTGAAAGACCAGGATTCGGAAGTTCGCTCTAGGGCTGCCGAGGCGTTGGGCCAGCTAGACGATGCTCGGTCGGTCGGTCCGCTGATCGACGCCTTACGGGATGTGGACTCGAGGGTTCGTTGGGCCGCAGTTGTGGAGTTGGGCGAGCTTGGAGGTGAGCGGGCTGTTGAAGCTCTGGTAATGGCGTTGGGAGATCGTGATCCAGCGGTTCATGTGGGTGCCGCGTGGGCCTTGTTCAAGCTTGGGGATGCCCGGGGGGTTAAACCACTGTTCAAGGCATTGGAGGATTGGTCCCCGTCGTTGGATGAATTATTGCTTCAACTGCCCCAGACGGCAGGGGCGGCCCGGCTTGCGGCACCGCCGGCAGGAGGGGCTCCTTGGCGGGCACGGTTTATTGCCGGAAAACTCTTCCTGGCTGAACCGCGCGCGCTCTCGGAAAATTATTTCGGTGCGTGCCTGAGGGTTCTTCTCAGTGGGCCAAGCATGGCCTATACCGGCGTGTTGGCGCTGGTCTTCGCCCTGGCGGGCTGGTCGTGGACTCGCAGTCGCCAACAGAAGGTGCGGGGTATTAGAACCTGGCTGGCCGGGGGATTCGTTTGGGTGGTGCTGATGCATTGTCTGGCCCGCGGACCTGTTGGGCTGTTCCTCGCGCTGGGCATGGGATTTGTGCCGGGCTGGTTTTGGTTCTGCTGGAAACGGCGGCGGATGCCTCTTCAACTGCTTTCACTGGGATGGGTCTTGGCGTTGGTTGTTGCGTGGCTTGAACTGGGTTACGGCGGTCCTTTCGGTGTGGTGGTAATGGCGTTGGGGCTATGGCTGCCGTGGTGTTGGGCTCCAAGTCGGGGGGAGACGGAGTTTGGCTTGGGGGGCTGGATAGCGGCGGGCTGGGCATGCGTGTTTTTGATGCTTTACGGAATCATTATGCGTTGGACTTGGGGAACAGCCGTGTTCCTGACGTTGGCGCTGACGCCGGTTTGGTTTTCGCTGCTTTTGATTGGAATTGGATTGGGACTGCGCCGTTGGCCCGCGGCTCGGCAACGGGCGGCCGGTTTTGTGTGCCGGGATCACTTTCTCCGTTTAGCGCCTGGCCCGAAGCTGGGTTGGGTGGTCCGGTGGAGCGGTCGATGGTTGTTGCGGGAAAAGAACGCGCCCAAGGACATGGCCGACTCGTGCGTGTGCCGAGTCTGCGGGAAATCCAGCCGTTATGAGGGGATTAAAAAAGTGGTGGGCGTGCTGGACCATTCGGGGTCCTATCCTCAGCAGAAGGGCGCGGTGCTGCGGGTCAACTGGCTGGCGAAGAAGCTTCCGTTTGACTTTGACCGCGTGGAGGTGGTGGAGGCGACGGACACGGAAGTGGAGGAGTTTGTCCGCCAGATGCGGTACCAGGCCGAACTGCGTACTCAAAAGCGCCTGCCGAAGATGTCGTGTGTTGTCAACGCGCAGTGCCGCTTCGAGCGGGAGAACACCGTGACCCTCCTCCGGCAAACCTTCGGCAGCATGACTAAGGATTGAACGCGAACGATGAAAAAGCATAACAGAGCAGCCATGAATAATATCCGCAGCCATCCAATAGGATTTGTGCATAAGTCCCGCGCATTCTTCTGCCGGCTTTGCCTCTCTCCAATGGCCTGCCGCGCCGCCGTCATGCTGGTCGCGCTGGTTTGGAGCAGCCTCGCCTTCGGTGGCGAGATTCATGACGCGGCTGAGCAACGGAATTTGAAAAAGATCAAGGCGCTGCTCAAAGCAAGTCCCAATGCGGTTTTCAGCGAGGACAGCAACGGCCGGACCGCCTTGCATATTGCGGCCTTCAAAGGCTACACGGACGTGGCGGAGTTATTGCTGGCCAACCAGGCCAGCGTCGACGCCAGGGGCACCCGTGGCGGCACAACCCCTTTGTTCATGGCGGTGGCCAGCGGCCAAATCGAGATGGTAAAGCTCCTGCTGGCCAACAATGCCGATGTCAATGCAAGGGATACGAGCGGCGCGACGCCCCTGTTCCCCGCCGTTATGTTGAACCGAATAGAGGTCGCGAAAATTCTGCTTGCCCACAAGGCCGAAGTCGAAGCTGCCAACAACAAGGGCGAGACACCAATGGCCCGTGCTTTACGTTTGGGACACACCGGCATGGCAGAGTTACTTCGCCAGTATGGAGCCCATGGCACGCCAACCGTCGGCGCGAACGAACCAGGCACAAGAACTCAACCCCGCACGGAACCGTTGCGGAAACAGCTTAATCAACGGCAGGAGTCCCGCTCAGCATTCGGGCAGGCCACCGCGAAATTGCGCGACAATGATTTCGACGGGGCCATCGCCGCTTACACGGAAGCCATTAAATTGAATCCGAGAATTTCCCCTCCCTATTTCGGGCGCGGACGTGCGAAGGCCGAGAAGAAGGATTACGATGGCGCGATTGCTGATTGCGACAAGGCCGTCGAACTGAGCTCGAAACTGTCGTCATCGGTTTTGGGAAATATCTCCCTCGAATACAGCGGATTTGCGTGGTACGTCCGGGGCCTCAAGGAAGCCGACAAACAGAACTATGCGGGTGCGATACCCGATTACGACAAGGCGATTGGGGATTTCGAGGCATTTCTTCAGGGCACGGCGGCTCGCAACGAGACGTTGCCCAACCAGCCTGCTGGCTCCTCATTGGCGCGCGCCATTGGCTATGACAAGTTCTGGAGCAATCGAGCTTACGCCAAAATGCGCCTCAACGATTTTGCCGGAGCCTTAAGCGATTATAACAAGGCCGGTGAATTGAACCCGGCCAACGCATCCATCCCTGCCGCGTTGGCGGACAACCTTGTTGCCGCGCGGGCGGTGCCGCAACTGATCGCGATGTTGGCGGCGGACCAGGAGACCTTTCGGACAATGGGAAGCGAGGCTTTGGTCAAGCTGGGGGCGCTTTCCGTGGAACCGCTGATTGCGGTCAGCAAAGAAACCAATTCGGTCGGGCGGCGGACGGCGTTCCAATTGCTGGGAAGGATTGGCGACAAACGGGCCATTGATCCTATGATTGACATGCTGTCAGAGCAAGAGGTTCGCGAAAGCGCGGCCGGGGCATTGGAACAGCTTGGTGAGCCGCTGGGAAGAGTTTTTCTACGGACCCTGCAAGGCGACCATGCTTCCCTGGAGCAACTGGCGGCCACGAAAGATCCTCGCTTTGTGAGTCTGCTGGTCAAGTCTTGGCAGGGTAAGGAGACAAGGGCTCAGCAGTTTGCGGCCCTGGCTTTGGGCAAGATGGGGGATGGGCACGTGGCCGCTTCGTTGGTTCAGGTGATCCGGGATGGACCCGATGATCTCAGGAGTCAGGCTGAAGAAGCGCTGCTCAGAATCCCGGAACCCTCCGTACCGCCATTGATCCAGTCGCTCGGGGATATGGATTCCGGTCTCCGTGCCGTGGCCGCACGTTTGCTGGGGCGAATCGGGGATGAAAGGGCCGTGATACCACTGATTGCATGTCTGGCAGACTCGAAGGAAAACGAGGACGTAAAGGCGGCCGCGGCGGAGTCATTAGGGAGGTTGGGCGATGTTAGGGCGGTTAATCCACTAATACAGGCGTTGGAAGGCGGTGGCCCGCTCATTGGATCCAACGCGCTTACCGCGGTGGTAAAGCTCGGGCCGGCTTCGGTGGATCCTCTGATTCGGCTGCTGGAAAGCAACGATCCAAAATTATGCGCCGCCGCCGCCGGAGCGTTGGGAAAAATCGGCGACCACCGCGCTGTGCCCCGTCTTATTTCGATGCTGGGAAATGCCATTGTGCGTGACAGCGCCGCCATGGCTTTGGAACAGCTCGGTGAGCCTTTGGGCCCGATCTTCTCAAAAACTTGTCGCGGAGATGCAACCGCAGCCTCGGAATTGGCGGCCCGCAAGGACCCACGATTTGTGGAACCGTCGCTGAAATGCCTCAGCAGTACAAACAACCAAACCCGCCTGGCCTTGATCAAGTGTCTGGGGGTGATGAGAGAACCCAAAGCGGAGGAACTGATCATCACCGCATTAGGCGATGACCTTGCTGAGGTTCGGGCCGCCGCCGCCAAGGCATTGGGCCAAATAGCGGCCACCACCCGCGCGGTGCCAGCTCTTATTGGACGCCTTGCCGACCCCGCGGAGACGGTGCGGCAGGCGGTTGCGGAAGCCTTGGTCATGTTGGGGCCGTTGGCGGTTGATCCGCTGATTCAAATCGCGCGGGACCAAAGTTCAAACGTGCGGTTGACGGCCATAAATGCGCTGGGCCGGATCGGGGACAAACGCGCGGTCAACCCCATTATTGGAATACTCTACCAGAAACCAGTGCGCGACCAGGCGGCAGGCGTCTTGGCGGAACTTGGGGAGCCGTTGGGAAATGCTTTTGTCAAGACCTTGCAAGGAGACCGGGTTTCGATGGAACAACTGCTGGCCGGTAAAGATCCCCGTTTCGTGGTTCAACTGGCAAATTCGCTGGCAGACCAGGAGCCGGGGGTTCAAAAATTGGCGGCCTTGGCGTTGGGGCAAATCGGCGACGCGCGGGCCGTGGCTTCGCTGGTTCAGGCCTTGAAGCCGGCGGATTCAGATTTTCGCAGTCGCGCCGTCGGCGCTCTGGTGAAAATCCATGGGCCTTCGGTGGAACCGCTGATCCACTTGCTCGACGACGAGGATGCCAGTCTGCGCGCTTTGGCCGCCGATGCTTTGGGACGCATCGGAGACCCTCGGGCCGTGGCCCCGTTGGTTGGATGTCTTGGGGACAAAGCAAAACAGGTTAGTTTGGCGGCCGCCCAATCCTTGCACGCGCTCTCCCGGCCGGTGGAGGCGTCCACCTGGGCCGCGCCTTTGGCCGGAGGTTGGAACTGGCCGACTCGATTGCGCGCGGGGAAGTATCTGGTCAACGAACCGCAGTGGCATTCTGTGGCCTACTGGCAGGCTTGCGCACGGATGTTGCTTGGCCGGGGCAGCCTGGGTTACGGCGTGTTGGCTCTGGCACTCGGGGCGGGCTTGGCATCGCTGTGGAGGAGGGGGCTGCGCGAGTCTCTGCCCGGCTTGGGCGGCTGGCTGGTGTTGCTGAACCTCTGGATCGCCCTGTGCCTGTTTGTCCCCATCATACACCTCGCCGGCGGCTGGGCTATGCTGATGGGCCTGGCTTTGGTTCCGGCTTGGATTTCCCTGTGCGTTGGCGTGGTTACCGGACTCATTCGCTGGCCCGCGGCCAAGCAGCGGGCGGCGGAGTTTGTTTGCCGAGACCATTTTCTTCGCTTCCATCCCGGCCCGGGATTGAACTGGCTGGCGCGCTGGAGCGGCTGGTGGCTGGTGAAAAGCCGCAACACGCGAGGAGGTCTGGCTGGAGCGTGTGTCTGCCCTGTATGCCGCAGGGACAACCGATTTGAGGGAATCAAGGAGGTGCTGGCCGTGTTGGACGATTCGGCGCAACACTATCCGCGGGAAAGTGGTGGCGTGCTACGCGTCAACTGGCTGGCAAAGAAGCTGCCATTTGACTTTGATCGTGTCGAGTTGGTGGAGGCCACGGACATTGAAGTGGAGGAGTTTGTCCGCCAGATGCGCTATCAGACGGACCTGAAGATCCAAAAGCGCTTGCCGAAAATGTCCTGCGTGGTTAACGCGCAGTGCCATTTCCAACGTGAGAACACCCTGACCATTCTTCGTCAGACCTTCGGCAGTGTAACCAAGGCTTGAATGCGAAACAGAATGATAACGTTACCCCGGGATCACATTGGCTGGATGGCGCGTCTGAGAGCTGTTCCATTAATTTTCTTAGTGTGCTGGCTGGCATATGGCGGGCCGGTTGGCGCGCAGCCAACAGGCACAAACGAGGGGGCTGGGAGGACGCTTGATCGACCGACCAACGGGACGCAATTTGACCGCTTGGCGGATGCTTTGTCCGACGCGAGCCCGTTGGTTCGTCGGCAGGCTGCCGAGGCGCTGGGCAAACTCGGCGATGCGTGGGCGGTGGGATCGTTGATCAAGGCGTTGCATGATGGGAGCCCGGAAGTTCGCTGGGTGGCGGCCGAAGCTTTGGGAAAGCTGGGCGGCGCGCAAGCGGTCGAACCGCTGATCAAGGTGCTGGCGGATGCGGACCGGTCGGTTGGTCTCAGTGCCGCTTTTGCGTTATGCCAGCTTGGGGACGAACGCGGGTTTGATCCCCTGGTAAGGGCGTTGGATGATGAGTATCCGCCGAATCGTGAAGCTGCCATGAGGTCATTAGGCAAGCTCCGCGATGCGCGGGCCGACAAGGCACTTATCAAGGCTCTGGGAGACGAGTCTCCCGGCGTTAGCCAAAACGCTGCCATGGTATTATTACGGATGCCGCGACTGGCAGAGGCAGATCGGTGGGCGGCGGCGCTGGCGGGAGGATCTGGTTGGCCTGCCCGAATGCGGGGTGGGACATACCTCATTGGAGAACCGCGCGTCCTGACTTGGAATTATCTAAGCGCGTGCCTCAAGGTTTTTTTCACTGGGCCAAGTATTGCTTACAGCGGGATCTTGGCGCTGGCCTTCGCTCTGCCGGTCTGGTTTTGGGTTCGCCGGCGCCGACAGGCAGCGTCGGGCATCGGAGCCTGGCTGGCTTGGGGCTGGGTATGGGTGGTAGTGACGCATTATTTGGCTTATGGGCTTCCTGGCCTGTTCTTGGGGTTGGGCCTGGGTTTTGTGCCGGGCTGGTTTTGGTTCCGCAGGTTAAAGTGGCGAATGCCTCGCGGTCTGGTCTGGCTTGGCTGGGCCGGGGCCTCGGTTGCGCTCGGGCTTGATCTAACTTACGGCGGCCCTTTCGGCATGGTCATACTGGCGCTTGGCCTGGGTCTGCCGGCATGGTGGGTTAGCGTCCAACGGCAGACTGAACCAGCTTTGGGCGGTTGGATTGCCTTGGGCTGGGCCTGGGTGCTGCTGTTGCTTTACGGGATAATTATGTGCTGGACGCTGGGGACGGCCGTGTTTCTGACCGTAGGACTGATCCCAGCCTGGAGTTCGCTGCTTTTGATTGGAATTGGATTTGGTGCGCGGCGTTGGCCCCCAGTTCAGGAACGAGTGGCCGGTTTTATCTGCCGGGGTGATTTCCACCGGTTCGTGCCCGGACCGAGGCTGGGATGGCTGTCACGGTGGACTGGGCGTTGGTTGTGGCGAGAGAAGGATGCGCCCAAGGACATGGCCGACTCATGCGTGTGCCGGGTCTGCGGGAAATCCAGCCGTTATGAGGGAGTCAAAGAAGTGGTGGGCGTGCTGGACCACGGGGGATCCTATCCACAACAGAATGCCGGGGTGCTGCGGATAAACTGGCTGGCGAAAAAGCTGCCCTTTGACTTTGACCGCGTCGAGGTCATCGGGGCGACCGACACCGAGGCCGAGGAGTTTGTCCGCCAGATGCGCTATCAGTCCGACCTGCAGATGCAAAAGCGCCTGCCAAAAATGCAATGTGTCGTCAACGCGCAGTGCCGTTTCGAGCGCGAGAACACCATGACCCTCCTCCGTCAAACTTTCTGCAGTGTGACCAAGGATTGAATGCGGCAAAGAATGATAACGTGCTTGCGAAACCCAGTTTGCCGGATGGCACCGTGGACAGGATTTCAACTGTTGGCCCTGGTGTGCTCTCTGGCGTTTGGCCGGCCGGTAAGCGCGCAGACAACGGTCCCAAACTCTGATGTCGGGAGGACCAGTGACCACCAGGCCGACATGGCGGAACTTAACTGCTTGATAAGGGATTTGTCGTCTGTGCGTTCGTCCGATCGCTTTCATTCTGCCGAGGCATTGGGTGAGCTTGGCGACAAGGGGGCTGTCGAACCGCTTATCAAACTGTTGGGGGATGAGGATCTCTCGGTTAGAGAGGGTGCCGCGTGGGCGTTGGGCGAGCTCCGGGATGCGCGGGCAGTTCAACCGCTTATCAATGTTCTTGGGGATGAAAATTCCGTTGTTCAAAGAATTGCTGCCGAAGCGTTGGGGAAATTGGGAGATGTGCAAGCGGTCGAGCCGCTGTTCAAGGCGCTGGGGGACGCGGATTTGTCAGTTCGTGAAAGTGCTACGAGGGCATTATCCATGCTTGGCGACGCGCAGGCTGTCAAACTGCTGCCCAAATCGTTGCGTGGCGAGCCCCCCGTTGTTAGCCAAAACGCCGCCAGGACATTTTCCCGGTTGCTCCGGCCGGCAAAGGCAAATCAGTGGGCGGCGACGCTGGCAGGCGGGGCTGCTTTTTCGTTGCGATTGCGGGCTGGGACATACCTCGTCGGTGAATCACACGCCATAACTTGGAATTTTCTCAGTTCGTGCTTGGAGGTTCTTTTTAGTGTGCCAAGCCTGGCGTACAGCGGAATCCTCTGGATTGTCTTTGCTTTGCCGGGTTGGCTTTGGGTTCAAAGGCGCCAGCAGACCGTACCGGGAATCGGAGGGTGGCTGGCGTTGGGCTGGGGCTTTATGGTAGAGGCGCTTTACGGCCTGATTCTGCGATGGACTTTGGGAACAACCGTGTTTCTGACGCTGGCGATGATTCCGGTTTGGATTTCGCTGCTTATTGGAATTTACTTGGGGCTAGCCTGTTGGCCCAAAGCCAGGCAACGGGTGAACGGCTTTAGGTGCCGGGATGATTTCCACCGGTTTGTGCCTGGACCGAGGCTGGGTTGGATGGTCCGGTGGAGCGGTCGCTGGTTTTGGCGGGAGAAGGATGCGCCCAAAAGCATGGCTGACTCGTGCGTCTGCCGCGCCTGTGGGAAAAACAACCGTTATGAGGGCGTCAAAGAGGTGGTAGCTGTGTTGGACAACCATGGAGGATACTATCCGCAGCAGAGGAACGCCGTGCTGCGGGTCAATTGGCTGGAGAACAAGCTGCCGTTCGACTTTGATCGCGTGGAGGTGGTGGACGCGACGGACACGGAAGTGGAGCAGTTTCACCGGCAGATGAAGTATCAGGCCGACCCCCAGATTCAAAAGCGTCTTCCCAAGATGCAATGTGTCGTCAACGCCCAGTGCCGTTTTGAGCGCGAGAACACCATGACCCTCCTCCGTCAAACCTTCGGCGCTGTGGAAAGGCAGTGACCACGGGTGCGATGCGACGTAAAGCAGAGAGAATTGTTGGATGCCTAATAAATCAGTACGCGCGGTGGAAAACGAAGCAATCCAAAAGCCTTGAAGTAGCTGCCGAATTTGAATACGCTACGCAGCAAAACGCACTGAGCTTCGTTTAGCTCAACCACCGTGAACCGTCCAATCGACAGTCACATGATGACGTCTTCGACACATGCCACAACCGGCTTGGCGAAAAAGGTCTTGGCCGTGCTTGAACAGGGGCGGCTCGATCACGAATTGGGCGCGGCATTGCGCTCGTCGGACAAGTCTGGCCCGGGCCACGACCCCGGGGATATTGCCCCGTACACGGAAAGGGGCATCGCGGAATTGGAACGTCTGCACAAAACCGACCCCGAGAATTTGCGACTGATTCATCACCTTGCAATTGCGCACCACAGCCGGGCTTGGGATTGGGAATTGGCCGGGGATGCGAGAGCGGCAAACGAGTGGAAGGTGGCATTGGATTTCTGGCGCAAACTGCAAACGAGCGGCGACTTCTGGAGGGAGTTGAAGCGCAAGTACCAGTCTTGCGCTCCCGGCGCGGTCGATTTCGCCTGGCTGGATGAGACCAGGGCTGGTTTGCTGGAGCAACTGCTGGATGTTCATGCCGACTTCATTTGTTCCTACGCCGAAACGGGTGCCCTGGATCGCGCCCGGGTTCATGTGGGCATTGTGCGGAAGGCGATGATTCCGCCCGCGGCTCGCGGCAGGTTGCTGGGGAAGGTGTTTCAAGTGATCACGTCGGCGGTACCGGAAGCCCGGGCCCGGCATGCTTACGATTCCGCATTGACGGTTGTGGAACGATTTTTGAAGTTGTTTCCTGACTACCTGCCGGCGTTGCGGCTCGAGGCCGAGGTGTGTGCGCAATGGCTGGCCGGGCTGTCATATGCCGACGACTGGGATCTGATTGTGTCAATTGCCGGACGAGGCCGGCCATGGGCTGAGGCTCAGGCCGTCCACAATGGCCTGGTGGATGAACCGCTTGCAAGAGAGGCTTTGCACGATCTGGGTTTTCGGTTCGCGATGCTCGCGGACAACCGGGGTTCTTCCTTCCTTTCGGCTCGCAGACGCGGGGAACAAGGCCGAGTGAGCCGTGACCAGGCGGCGTTTGCGTTTATGTTGGGTCTGGAATGGGGGCGTCTGACGTATAAAACCTCCTCCCCGGGGGCGGCAGTCAGGGATCGGTTTGCGGAGTGCGTCAAGGGAAGAGCTGTTTTGCTCAGGGAGCTTGCGCAAGGTGTCTCTCCGCAGGAGGCAATTAAGCTTTGCAAAGAGGCAATTTCAATTCTTCATGAAGCGGAGGCCGCCATTCCGGGCGACGCCGGGATTCGCGAGGATTTCCTGGCCCCGATAGAGGAACAATTAAGCACCTTGGAAGACCTGGTTGGACTCGGCTTCTCATCCGGAGGTGGATCATGAACGTTTGGCGGCGGGGACCGTTGAGCCGGAACCCATATTACCATACGGCCTTTCGTTTGGCGCGTGTGCCTCGCGAGACAACCGACCGGACGTTGATTGTGGAACTCGTCAGCCAGACCCGGCAACTCGCCGAAGCCGTTCCCGACGCCCATAGTATTCGAGGCAAGCCGGTGGCGGATAGTGAGATTAACCGGGCGGAACTGGTCTTGCTTGATCCGCGGCAACGCATATTGGAGGAATTGCTCGAACATCCAGAGAGTCTGCCGGCTGCGAGCCCATGGGAGGCCTTGGGCCGTGAAGCATTGGAAATGATGGAGGCGGGCGGTTCCACGCCGCTGAAGTTGACAAATCCGAAGCCATTTGCGCGGTGGATCAGCCAGTGTTACGGCCGTAGTTTGTGTGCTCCCGCCGACGCGGGACTTTTGTTTGGGGCCGCGGAACTGGAATTGCCGCCACCATGGGGCCGTCCTGGCACACGATGAAAACCAAACTTCCACGGCCCACCACTCTCACCTCGGAGGTGGATCAATCCGCGGACCAAACAGCCTCACCTCCGGCATCAAATCCCAAAGCCGACGAACCAGCCCCGGGCACCGGGATTCCAGCGATTTTGTTGCGTGTGACGGATCCGCCACGGCCCCTGCCTGACAGCCTGGATTATAGCCAACCATTGGTAACTTTGTGCTGGCGTGTGTTGAACCGGGAGCGCGAAAAAATCCAGGAGAGTGCGCAAGCGAAAACGGGCCGTCTTCAGCGGGCCATCGCCGAAATGGCTAGGGAGACTTACGGCCTCCGGGAAATCGCCTCCGCCCTGCAAACGGGCGACGCCGCGATGTCGAAAAATTCGCATATTCAACGACTTGAATCCATCCAACGGCGGATCGCCCGGATTTTGGACGAATGCGCAATCCGGGTTCTTGCGCCTGTCGGTCAGGCTTATGCCGGTGAATTAGTGGAGATTTTTGACAACATTGCCCAAAAGCCTGAGGCGGGGCTTCAAGAGCCGAGAATTGCCGAAGTCGTAAGCCCTGCCGTCCTGGTGGAGAATTCACTACTTCTGCCAGGGCGGGCGGTGATCGCTGTCCCCGCGCCTCCCGCCCTCGCCATTCCGCCGACGGCGCAAACCAGTAGTGGCGCGACGGCGGTGGCGAGTGAAAGAAAGGATTCCACCGCCATCAAAAATAACAACCGAAGAAAAAGAACTCGGGAGCAATAAACCTTATGGCAAAAATAGTCGGCATCGATCTTGGAACCTGTTACAGCGCCATCGTGGTGCCTGAAGAATGCCGTGGCGATGGATTTCTAAATCTTCCCGATCATCCAGGCTTCGCTGTGGTATTGGACCGATTTCGCCGCAGGATCACACCCTCTGTCGTGGCGGAGGATGACTCCGGGAAAATCATTGTGGGCTATGCGGCCAAGGCCCGGGCCGGCATGGCGCCCGAGCCGATCATGTTCGCCAAACGTTCCATGGGCGAAGACGTTCATTTTAAGCTCAAGAAGCAGGGCGAGCTGTCGGCTATGGAAGTTTCCGCCCACGTCTTGCGGCATCTCAAAGCAATTGCCGAAGAACGCCTGGGCGAACCCGTGGACGAGGCGGTGATCACAGTGCCCGCCTATTTTTCCCTTAAAGCCAAGCAGATGACCGAGCAAGCAGCCATCTCGGCTGGCCTGCGCGTCGCCCAGATCGCGCCGGAGCCGGTCGCGGCTGCGCTCATGTACTGCGCGGCGGATCCCCGGGATCCTTTGCGGATCCTCACCTACGATCTCGGCGGCGGGACTTTTGACGTTGCCATTGTGGAAAAGCAAAACGGACGCATTAGCCTGGACTCCATCAAAGCTTCGGACGGGGACCGGTTCCTCGGAGGTTATAATTTTGACAAACTGCTGGCTCTTTGGATCGCCCAGCAACTCTGCGAACAAGGGCACAATCTGCGCTTGAATTTGGAGCAACCCGCCGACCGCGTGATCTTCGCGAAGCTGATGATTTATGCGGAGCGGGCGAAAATTGAACTTTCCAAATCCACCGTCTGCGAGATTGTGGAGCCAGCCACCGGCATTGTGGACCATTCAGGAACTCCGGTTTCGATCCAGTTGGAGCTCACCCGGGAACAGTTCGAGAAGATGATCCTTACCAGCGTGGATTATTCCATTCAAATCTGCCGCCGGGCCTGCCTGGAGCAAGCCCAGCCGCCGATTCCGCTGGCCAGTTTTGATGAGATTCTGATGGTCGGCGGCTCCTCCCGGATTCCCCTGGTGGCTAGAAAGTTAGAGGAGGAGTTCGGTCGAAAACCGCTTTTGGTTGAACCCGATCTTTGCGTCGCCATTGGCGCGGCCATGATCGCAGCGACCCTCCGAACCACGCGGATTGGCAATTGTCTGGAACTCGATCCCCTCCCGATTACGACCCCTTTGCCAACGATCATCTTGACCGGGCGCGTGCTGGCGGCGGTTGGCTGCCCTGCCGACGCCTGCAAATTGTCGCTCCGATCGCTTGACGGCGCGTTCAAGAAGGATCTTTCGGCCAAAACCGACGGCCGTTTTGCCTTCGACCGGGTTTCACTGGCCCTAGGGCAAAAAACAGAATTTGTACTGGCTTTAACGGACTCAACCGGGAAAGAACGGGCCAGTCACCGCTTTGCGGTTGTCCAAACGGCCGGAAGCCCGGCTTCGGGCCGGCAGGCGGGCCGGTTGCTCGTTCGCGGAACCCGCACCAATTTTTTGGCCAAGCCCATCGTGGTGGTTTGGCAGGACGGCCCGGAGGTGCTTGCGCCCGCCCGCACGCCACTGCCTTTTGAAACACAGCTAGTGGCAAAGACTTCGGATGTGAGCGGTCGCATCCGCCTACCCATTCGGGAGGACAACACACCTTTGGGCGAGATTATCATGAATGACATTCCCAAGACCCTACCGGTGGGAAGCGAAGTGGAGGTGACCTTGTCGTTGCGTGAAAATTATGAAATCACTGCCAAGGCTTATGTCAAAGCGCTGGCCAAGGGGGAATCCGTCACGATTAGCCTGCCGTTGCGGCCAGTCCGCCCTCTGGTTGAGCTCATCCGGGAGTTTGAAACGCTGACGGCCCGGGCGGACGATGCTTTGCGCAGCGCGCCGCCCGGGGTCTTGTTTGCCGACCGCAAGGCGACGCGACTGAAGGAGCGGCTCGCGGCGTGCAAGCAAATGATGCAGAGCCCCGCTCCCGAACCCTCCGCCATCCAGGACTGCATTGACGAGATTGAGGGATTGTTGCGCGAATTGACTGCTTCTTGGAATCCGGATCCCTCCCGTGATTTGTTTGACAAAATGGTGAAGGAAGCCTGGGAACTTCACGCCCGCCTCATCAAGCAGCAACCGAGCGCGTCTAAAGACGGCTACGACAAGCAACTCGAGGCCATAATTCGCGAAGCGGAGGCGGCGTACAAGCAGCAGAATCCCGCGCTCTGGAAGCAGTCAACCGACCGGCTTCGAAGCAAGATCGCGGACTTGCGCCGACAGATGAAGGACACCCCGGATGACCTTCCCTCCCCCGCCTCGCTCAAGATTATGTTGTTTGGAATGTTGAGCGACTTGGAGAAGTGGGCCAAGGCCAACGGTTCGTTTGAAGCTCACAAAAAAGAACTGGAGGAGGCGTCGGAGGCGCTTAAGCAAATCAAGACCGACGACGAGCGCGCCGCGCAGAATTTGATTAGCTGGTATCAAACCACCTTTCTCCATCTTCAGAACACGCTTCAAGCTCCCGCGCCTGAGGGGGCAAACGGCGGCCTCCTGAATCCAAAACGAGGACGATAAATGTATTGCTGCCCCCAATGCGGTTCGGATCATGTGGCTGGTCTTGCGCAATGCCCATGTGGCGCGGATCTCTCGGCGTTGCGCGATCTCAACGCGGTTGCCGGCGCCTGGTTTAACCGGGGCCTGGAGTTTGAGGCAAAGGGTGAGACAGGCCCGGCGTTGGAATGTTTTTCGGCCTGCAGCATCGCCCGCCCCTCGGATGCCGCCGCGCGCCGGGCGCTGGCGAAACTTTGGCTCCGTCTCGGCCACCCCGGGGAAGCCCGGCGGTGTCTGGATATCCGCCAGTTGGGGGAGGATGCCAGTCTCGAAGACGGCCTGTTGCTCCGTCTGATAGAGGCTGGTATGACCTTCCCCGGCTCTGGGAACGGATGTGCGCCAGCGGCCACCGCCGCCGGCTCCAGTGCTGGCCATTTGCCCCCGTCACCGCTGGATTCAGAAGCATCCTCCCCACCGCAGGAAACTTTATTCCCTGACACAAACGCATTTCCAAAATAACCGCTAACCACTATGAAAACACCACCTCTTGGGATTGACTTGGGCACGACGTATTCGGCGGTCGCCTACATTGACGAAGTCACCGGCCGTCCGACCGCAATCAAAACCATAGACGACAAGAGTTCATTGGCCTCGGTCGTCGCCGTGGACCAAGGTCAGGTTCAAGCCGTGGGCGACCTGGCGCTCAACCGCTGGTTCGCGGACGGCGATCACGTTGCGCGCTGGATCAAACGGAGCATGGGCGATCCGGATTACCGCTTCCAAGGGCTCTCCCCCGAGGAAGTCTCCGCGGCGATTCTCAAGTCATTAAAAGCCAGCGCGGAACTTCATTTTGGATGCCCGGTTACCGAGACCGTCATCACCTGTCCCGCCTATTTCGGCTCCAACGAGATTCAGAGCACCTTGCGCGCCGGCGAGTTGGCGGGTTTCAAAGTGCTTGAAATCATCAAAGAGCCGACGGCTGCCGCTGTCTATTTTGGTGTGGATCACATGCAGGAGGATGAGACCATACTGGTCTGCGACTTGGGTGGTGGAACCTATGATGCCACCATCCTCCATCACTCCAAGGGGACATTTCGACCTCTGGCGACCACAGGTGACCGGGAAATGGGCGGGCACGATTGGACCTCCGACCTTATGGATTTAGTCAGCGACCGTTTTTATGATCAAACCGGAATCGATCTGAAGACAGATTTGGCGGCGGGCCAAATCCTTTATGAGGAGTGCGAGCGTGCCAAACGGGAACTGCAAAAGGTTGCCGACGTGTGTGTCAATTGTGCCAGCCAAGGCAAGTCGGCTTCGATCAAAATCACCCGGCAGGAATTCGAGGACCGCGGCGAATGGAGAATGCAACACCTGGTCACGGTGACCAACCAGGCACTCGAAAAAGCGGGGCTTTCCTGGGACGGCATCAGCCGTATCCTGCTGGTGGGCGGCTCAAGCCGCTTGCGCCGTTTGAGCATGGTCTTGGAGGAGGCTTCAGGGAAAAGGCCGCAACAAAGCAGTGACCCCGACTTGAGCGTGGCCTTCGGAGCTGCCATCTGCGCGGCCGGCAAAGTCCGTCCGAAGAATGCGAGGCCTTCCCTGGTCGAAAAAGGCAAAACCGTCCTGGTAGTGCCGGAGATTAAACGCATCATTGCCCGGGCTCTGGGTACCCGCGTTTTGGAATGGCGGGGAGGGGTGCCACGCATCGCTAATGCGCTTCTCATCCCGCATAGCACTGAAATTCCCGAGTCCGGGTTGGAAACATCCCGAGAAGACTTTGAGATTTCCTCCAACGGCCAGAAGTGCATTGATGTGCCGGTCGTCGAGTTTGAGGACGACGATGATTTTGAACTGCTCGGCAACTTCAGGTTCACATGTCCGGTCAACGCCAAACGGGGCGACCGCATAAAAATAATCTTCCATTATGACAAGAACACCATCGCCACCCTGAAAGCCACGGACGCGCGGAGCGGACGCCTGCTCGATGTTCAGCAGATAAAGTACGAGGAACCGGACCTGGCGGTCTGCCGGGCGCAGCCCAAACCGCGCTGGGTGGTCTTCGCCATCGACGCCTCCGGCAGCATGGACTCCAATAACAAATTTCAGAATGCGAAACAGGCCGTGCTGGCCAACGCCCGTCAACTGCTTGGTTCCGGCGCCGCGGATTGCCTGGTGGCGGTTGTCAGCTTCGCGTCCAGCGCCGAGAAAATCTGCGATCCCACCTCGGACTTTGCTGAAATCGAATCGGCGGTCAAGGGGATGAGCACCGGCAGCACCACCTCCATGGACGAAGGGATTCGGCTGGCAACCGAGATCCTCCTCACGGCACCGCCGGGTACGGACAGGGACATTGTCCTCTTGACTGACGGAGTGCCCGATGACGACCGGCGCTCGGATACGAGGACAGCGGCAGAGGATGCGAAAAGCAGCGCCATTAGCCTCTGCACTTTGGGTATTGGCTCGGATGACGTGGACAAAAACTTTCTTGATGAACTCACGCCGTTATCGCTGGTCATCGAGCGAGGCGGTGATTTTAGCGGATCAATGCATACACTTTTGACCCGCTCCGCGTCCGTGCGCTCGGGAGGGCTGGTAACTTTATAAGGTTCATCCGAATTCCATAATATGACTCCAGACATCACTGAAATTCCACAAATACCAAATGTCGATTCCTCGCCCGAGGATGCAATCCCGGCGGCTGACACGGGTGCCGGCGTCGAAACCGCTAACGATACGGCGAGGCCTGAGGCGGTAATTTCTCCGCCGCCGGACGAATTAGCCTCGCCGCAAGAGACCAACGATGAATGGATCGTCTGGCGGCGCCAAACGGACGAGCGCCTGACGGGGATTCAAAAACTTCTCGAAGCCACCGGGAACCAAATGGCTTTTCTGCCGCCCCAAATTCGCAACTTGAGCGCGAAGTTGGATGGGTTGGCGCTGGTGATCTCCGAATCGAAACACCGGTCTTTGCTCCTGAGCGTGCTCGGTTTGCATGACCTGACGGAGCAGATGTCGGGGGCGACCTTGTCGGCGGACGGGTTGGGGAGCGAGGGGCGGCGCTGCCTCGTGGTTCTTTTGACTCAAATCCGCCAACTCTTGGAGGCAAATGGGTTGACCCAAATCGCCACTGACGGCTTGTTTGACCCCGCGCTGCATCGTGCCATCCAAACGGCCCCGGCCGATGAGGCGACCTCACATGGAAAGATCAAAGATGTGTTGCGCCCCGGCTTCATGGCGGGTAATCGCGTGCTTCGTTATGCGGAAGTGGTGGTCTGGCAGCATACACCCCAGCGCGAACCGGAAGTGGCACTGTCAAAGGAGGACGCAGGCGGCGAGTGAAAAATCTTGCCAAGCCGCCATCTTTGTAAGCGCAATGATCAAAACTCACGACAACAAAGCGGAAAGGTTTGCAATATGAAAGTATGCGGCATTGATTTAGGCACCACTTATTCGTCGATTTCCTGGTACGACGAGGAAAACAACCGGGTGGTGACAGTTGAACTTGTCAACGCGGCGGACGGACAAAAGATTATCCGTTCGGTGGTTTACTATCCACAGGGCGGCTCGCCAATAGTGGGCGAGACGGCTTGGAATGCCGCGCGACAACATCCGGAGAGGGTAGTGCTGGGGATCAAGCGGTCCATGGGCAGCGGCGATTACCGCTTCGGCCCGGTGGATGGCGCAAGTTATACGCCGCAACAGATTTCGGCGGAAATCCTCAAAGTTCTGGTGCAGGAGGCCGAGGCTTTTCTGGGCGATAAAGTTTCAGGCGTGGTGATCACCGTCCCCGCTCATTTTGGAGACAATGAGTGCGCCGCCACGAAAGAAGCCGGCGGGCTGGCCGGCTTGAATGTTTTGGGTCTCATGGCCGAGCCTCATGCCGCCGCGCTGGCCTTTGTGACCGAGAAGGCCGCTAGTTTTCAGGAAAAGGATCTATTGGTCTACGATCTTGGCGGCGGCACTTTTGACGTCACTCTGATCCATGCCAGAGCCCTGTCTCACAAGGTCAAATCGGCGGCGGACCAGGCAGACAAAGAGTTCCCCTCTTTGGAAATGGAAACGTTGTGCAAAGATGGCAACGCCAGCCTGGGTGGCTTGGATTGGGACCAGGAATTGGCGAAACTGGTCGCGGAGAAGGCCCAGGAACAGCACGGCGTGGACGTGATGGCGGATCCCAAGAATGAAGCCTTCCTGTTGGACAACTGCGAGAAGGCCAAGCGCCACCTTGGCCGCACCACCTCCTGTACCATCGTGGCGGACGTTGCCGGGCATTCGGTCGAGGTTTCCCGGCAGGAATTTGAGGATCGAACGCAAGGCCTTTTGTTCCAAAGCGAGAGCCTCGTGGAAAAGGTATTGGAGGATGCGGTCCCCGTCTTCCAGGATCGCGCCAGGAAGAACGGCTCCATGGACCCAAGTCAGGTTGACATTGTTTTCGTCAAAAGCCAGGTGGATGTTATGTTGACCGGGGGATCCAGCAAAATGCCGATGGTCAAAGAGATGCTCAAGCGCGTCAGTGGCAAAGACCCGTTCATGTACGGGAATCCTGAATTACTGGTGACCATTGGAGCCGCCTATTATGCCCACCTGTTGAAATCCGGCCTTGTAACCACTGGACAACCCGCATCGCCAAATCCCAACGGCGGCCAGACACAACCGCCCGCGCCGGCACCGTCAGGGGGTGGCGGGGGTGGCTTGATGATCATCGAGAGAACGTCTGCCTCATATGGAATCGAAGCGCTCCGGCTCAACCAGACTGGAGCCGTTGAAATTGACGGACGCCGATATGACGCGACGTACGCTGTCGTGCTGCCGAAAGGCAGTGAATATGGCAAACGCATGCCCAAGGAATTTGAAAAAGCAAGCGATAATGTCACGGAGATTGACATAGTGATCTACGAGGGAAAATCGGACACAGACCCTTTGAGTGATTGCAGAAAAGTCGCGACCGTCACAATTTCCGACCTGCCCCCGGGTGGCTATAAGGGGGAGATTGTCCGGGTGGAGCTGGAATGCGTTGGCGGCATGCTGTCCGGTTCGGCAACGGACCTTAAGTCCCAAAAAGTCGCGACCATTCAGATTGCGAGGCCGTGTTGAATGGACGCTGGATTTCGATCATGATATTTCGCTTTCACTCTTCTTCGGGGATCCGGGTCGCTGGCCTTGTGGCGCGCTCCTTGCCTAATCGAGATTGCCTGGGGGGTGGGGCGATTTTCCGATGAGCGCGCCACCGTCACCGCCATTCTCGAATCGCCAGGATGCGCCATCCAAAGGGCCTTCCTGGGCCGAGGTCGTTGCCATGTTCAAGGAGTTGGGGCTCAAGGTTTGCGATGACGAATTGGCGATCAAGACCAACTTTGATCAACGAAAAGATGGTTACCTCAAGGGTACCAAGAGTCCCAATCCACTTACCCGCGCCGCCGCTCAAGTTCACTTGCAGAACGCCCAATCCCTGCTGGGTGCGCCCAGCCGCAAATCGCTTCTCGATATTGTCTACCAGGCTTTTTCTGAGGCGGCGAAATCCGTGTTTTTGGTCGGCAAGCAGAAATCAATCAATGCGGAACTTGAGGCCCAACTGGCCAACCAGGCCGAGAAAAACTATTCCCTGCGATCGGATTTGGCGTTTTCCTTTGTGTCGAGGTGCCTGAGCGAAATTAACATTACGGTTTTTGAGAAACCACCCGACCTCCTTAATTTTCGCGCAGTGGGCGGAATTCAGGAAATCCGGTTAAGTTGGGATCCGCCGGCGAAAAAGTCCTGTCGAGTGGTGGTCAAGCGCCAGGGAAAAACCGCGCCGGTATTCGCGGGTTCTGAAGTCACCTGCACCGATGGCGACGTGCAACCAGGCGTCGCTTACACCTATTTCGCGCATGTTGAAATCGGGGATCGTGAGGGCGCTAAATCTTCCGCCAGCGCCGCGTGCCTGGCGGATGTCCTTAATCCTTCCCAGGAATTGGTTGGCGGAGTGGTGAAGTTGGCCTGGAAGCTTCCCTTCGCAAAGGCCAACGTTAGGATTTTTCGCCGACTGGGGGCACGGCCATCCATACGCATGGGTGGCGCCGGTCTGGAGCCCGGCGACAATGAATCCAGCATGGTTCGGCAAGGCAATTTCAGCGCATATAGCGAGCCGGGCATCGAAGGGGCGGTTCATCATTATCTTATTATAGTTGACGAGGGGAGGGGGTTGAACACGCCGGGTGTCGGCCTCCAAGTTGCGGTTCCAAAAGCGCCGCAACCGCCCAGAAATGCCAAAGCAGCCTATCGCTTCGATTCCGGCCGTGATGTGGTCGAAGTTGAATGGCAGCCGGATGGCGGTGTGGCGACCCGCCAGTACGTGGTGGTGCGTTGCGAAGGAGGCGTTGCCCCCAAGAAACCGTCCGAAGGCCAGGTCAGCCAGCCGTTGAAAACGGTTAGCTGGGTGGATAATCTCCCGGGAATGGTCTCGGGAAAGCGCTACACGTACGCTGTGTTTTCATTGAGCGAGGGCATTTATAGCCATTCGGGAAGCGCCACCTGGCCGGTTGATATTCTCAGCGAAGTGACGGCCTTGGAATCTCACGCTGGCGATGCCGAATTGCAGCTTGTCTGGCAGCCACCCAGGAACGTCAGCCTCGTGCAGGTTCGCCGGCTGACGTTGCCCGGCGCGGCGTTGGATGTGCTGGGAAACAGCCGGGCGATGGACAAATCGGTTGTGCCCGGCCAGCCGTATCATTACCGCGTCGAGTGTGTTTACGCAAATAGCCTCACATCCAAAGGCGTTGAGATTATTGCCCAGGCGGGGGGCCCGCCCGATCCGATGCAAGATTTCCTGGTGATGACGGTTGGTTCACAAATCCATTGCACTTGGGCTCCGCCAGCGCGGGGCAGTGTGCGGGTCTGGCGCGCCCGTATGAAACCGGCCTTTGCCGAAGGCAGTCAACTCACTTTTGCGCAACGCGACGCGTTGCTGGCAAGGTGTGGCGCCGAATTGCTTCGCCCGGGGCACCAAAAGGCGGTCGACGCCGTCCCCGAGGACAGTAAGCCTTACTATTTTGGCCTGGCTGAGTCCAGTACTTGTTGTGTGGCCGGCCCTGTTCGGGAGTGCTCGGTTTGCCCGGGGGTTAAGGATCTCCAGGTAATGGAGTGCTTGCCGGGGCGCGTCGTGCTTACCTGGGCCTGGCCGGATGGCTGCACTTCAGCTTGTGTGCTTATGCGCGAGGACAATTGGCCGGCAGGTGCCGATGACCCAACCGCGGCGTCCGAGCTTGTGACTTTAACTGAATTCCATGCCCACGGTAGCCGCGTTGAAATTCCTACTTCGGCATCGCTCAGGCGGGTTTTTATTCTGGTGTTGCTCAAGCGCTTCACCACGGTCGGAACTCCCGTGTTCGCGTCCCCTGACGATCCCAATGCCAGGGCCGGCCCGGTGGTGCTCGGCCCCAAGATGCGGGTGAATTATGACTTCAAACTGAAGGGACTTTTCTCAAAATCGCCAACGGTTGAAATGAGCATTGGCAATTCCTGGCCTGGCTTTGGCGGTTTTTTGGTGGTGGCCGGGGCCGCACCGGATGTGGCGTTGGACAGCGGTGAGACCATTTTGGAGGTGCTCGGCGTGATGGGCGACGGGCGAGTGAGCGAATCCCTGGATCTGGCCATCCCAAGAATGCGAACGTGGACTCGGTGTTATCTGAAGTTGTTCGTCCGCAATCCGGACCAGGCTGACATGGTTGACATGGTTCATCCACCAACCAGAGAATTCAAAATCTAAGCGTATGAAAGTCAAGCGGATCTATAAGCGCGGCATTCCGAAATCGGTCGTCTGTCCGTATTGTTCGACCGAGTTTCCTGTGTCCGAACTGATGTTCAAACCCAGCACGGGCGGGGAAAAACAGCGTTGTGAATTCCCTTTTTGGCAACGGTTGTGGCCCATCCAGCCGCCCATGCCCCCCCGGAAGAAAGGCAATGGAGCCGTGACGATGTGGGATAAAGTCTGCAAAAACGAAAAGTGTAATGGCACCCTGCCCATCACGGCCGGTCGCGTGCCCAGTCTCTTGATTGGCGTGGTGGGTGCGTCCCAAAGCGGGAAAACCCATTACGTGACTTCCTTGATCGAACAATTGCACGGTGTGGTCGGCACCCGCTTCAAGGCCGGGCTTTGCGCGCTGGACGATGCCACCACCAGACGATTCAGCCGAGAACTGAAGAACCCGCTGTTTCGCGACCATCTATCCTTGCCCCTCACCGTTGGGGCTGTTCCACCGTTGCTCTACAACCTTAC
>Ga0206852_1083_pt2 | contig 23141 bp, 21 predicted proteins | sample Alteio_BWOrgCont_14_FD_152849 | JGI IMG/M metagenome (GOLD analysis project Ga0206852, IMG submission 152849) | Enriched cells from forest soil in Barre Woods Harvard Forest LTER site, Petersham, Massachusetts, United States -... | ecosystem: Environmental > Terrestrial > Soil > Temperate forest >... | reverse complement strand
TTCCGGATCGCGGACGGCCGGGTTTGGGGGCCAGGCACGCTCGACATGAAGGCCGGTGTGGTGATGGGCCTGGTGGCAATTCGGGCGCTGCACGAGGCCGACGCCCTTAGGAGGCCGGTTATTTTCCTACTTAGCGGCGATGAAGAGGTGGGAAGCACGGCATCGCGGCCGATCATCGAAGAGCTCGCGATCCAGTGTGCTGCTGTCTATGTGCTGGAGCCGGCGCAGGGTTTGGCTGGCGCCTACAAGACCGCCCGCAAAGGGGTGGGCGACTATACGCTGCGCGTGCGCGGCGTGGCCTCTCATGCCGGCGTGGATTTCGAGCGCGGCCACAGTGCCATCCACGAACTGGCCTGGCAGTTGGAAAAAGTGCGCGGGTTTACGGAACTGAATCGCGGGCTGACCGTAAATGCTGGAGTGATCCGCGGAGGCACGCGGACCAACGTAGTGGCGGCCGAGGCGGAAGCGGAGGTCGACGTACGCATAGCGCGGGCTGCAGATGCCGCCCGCATCGATCGCAAGTTTCGGGCACTGCGCGTGCGGGATCGCGGTTGCGTTCTCGAAGTGGAGGGAGGCTTGAATCGTCCGCCGATGGAAAGGAGCCGGGCTACGGTGGCGCTTTTCCGGCGCGCCGCGACTTTGGCCGCTGAAATGGGGTTTACCCTGGCAGAAGCGGCAACTGGTGGCGGTTCAGACGGAAACTTTACTGCCGCGCTGGGCGTCCCAACACTCGACGGTATGGGAGCAGTCGGTGAAGGCGCGCATGCATCTCATGAATCGGTTCTACTCGAGGAGCTGATCCCCAGAACCGCGTTGCTGGCCGAGATGTTGCGGATCCCGTGACGAAAGGACGATCCAATGCTGAAGCTGATGGAATACGGACTGCTCGCGGTAACGCTGCTGATTGTTCTGGGCCTGGTGCTGCAGGGTCCGCCCGAAGCGCCGCCGGTGGAGGAACACGCCATCGGCGCGCAGGAGCCGGCGGACGATGCGCGGCCCAAAGCCAGCTAAGGCTGCACGCTGGCTCGCGCTCGGTCGATCATGCTTCCGACCCGGGCCAGAGGCAATCCCACTACATTGAAATAGCAACCATGGATGCGAGGCACCCAGCGCCCGAACTGGCCCTGGATTCCGTAGGCTCCGGCCTTGCCGCGCGACTCGCCAGTAGCGACGTAGCCAGCAATGTCTGCGTCGGAGAGGTCGAGCACGGTCACGTCGGTCACTTCGGCGGCTGCTTCGGCTGCGCCATTCGCCAGCAGCGCGACGCCGGTGATGACCTGGTGAGTGGCGCCGGAGAGCAGGCGCAGCATCCGCGCGGCGTCGGCATCGCCTTCGGGCTTCAGGAGGATTTCGCCGTTGGGGGCGACGACGGTGGTGTCTGCGCCGAGGATCAGCGGGGGATCCGGCGACGTGTTCCGCAGGGAGGCAAATTCAGGCGATGCAGCTACGGCTTCGGCCTTTTCTCGGGCCAGGCGCAGGACGTAGGCGATGGGTTGCTCGCCGGGATGGAGGTCTTCGCAAATTTCGGCAGGAATGGTTTGGAACTCGTAGCCCGCCTGCGACAGCAAATCGCGGCGTCGCGGCGAGGCGGAGGCGAGGACGAGCATATTGGGAATTATGGCAGAGGGATCGGTCGCAGGCGGATGCGGCCTCGGTCAGGGATGGGCGTCAGGAATGGGCGTCACGAATGTTCTGGGCTGGAGCCGGGTTCGGGGAAGTCGGAGTCGTTGTCCTTGATCTCTACGTTGGTTTCGCGGTGAGAGAGCTGACCTGCGAGCGAATCCTGCGGATTGTCCTGCAGTGAAGAGGGCCGGTGCACGCCTTCCGGCGCCGTATCTTCCAGAGTGCCTTTTTGCAAATCCGCATCCGGCGGCGACGGTTTCCTGTTTTCCACGCTTCCTCCCATGGTGTCTCTGCGGAGTGGATGCGCGCGCGGGAGGTTGCGATGCTTGCGCGTGATCGGTTGTGCACACTCCGCGTTCACGTGGACCTGTTATTTTGGACGCCGTGGACCTCCTGGCGAATCCGCGCACGCTGCTCGAGGTGGCGCTGCGAGAAGCGCGCACTGGGCTCGCGGAAGGCGGCATTCCTATTGGCGCGGCGATTTTTACGCGCGAGGGAAAGCTGGTGGGAGCAGGACACAATCGCCGCGTGCAGCATGGCGACCCTTCGGCGCACGGAGAGACTGATGCGTTCCGCAATGCGGGACGTCAACGCTCCTACCGGGACCTGATCATCGTGACGACGCTGGCGCCCTGCTGGTATTGCAGCGGATTGATCCGGCAATTTGGCTTCCGCACCGTCATCGTCGGCGAGAGTCAGACGTTCCAGGGTGGGCTCGATAGTTTGCGGTCGCTGGGCGTTGAGGTGATTGATCTTGCGTCGGAAGAATGCGTTGCGTTGTTGCGCGGATTTATTCAGGCTCATCCCGAAGTTTGGAACGAAGATATCGGGGAATAGCAAAGGCCTTCCCGGGACGCAGTGACGACTGTCACCGACAGTCGTTATCGGTCTCAGGCAATCTTTATCCGAGCGTATGCCGACGCTGATGGTCCCGGCAGGACCTGCCGATGAGCATGAGTCAGGCGTCGCACACGATGATCTCTATCCGCCGCCTCTGAACGCCTGTTCGCGGTCGGCGCGTAGAATGGGCCACCACAACCTGCGACTGCGGATTCGCAGCCGGGGAGTACAACATGCCGCTGTACGCAGAACGTCCGCCTCTGCCCTCCGATGACAAACGATGGAGAATTGTGAATGGCACCATGCGCAAGCATGGCTATTCGCGTAACGCGCTGATTGAGACGCTGCACACCGTGCAGTCCTCATTCGGATTTCTGGATGTGCCGGCGATTAAGTTTGTCGCGAATTCGCTGCGCGTGCCGCTGAGCCAGGCCTATGGAGTGGTGACGTTTTACCACTTCTTCAGCCTCAAGCCGCCTGGCCGGCACACCTGCACCATCTGCACCGGGACCGCCTGCTACATCAAGGGTTCAGAAAAACTGGTGGCTGAGACGGAAAAGCTGCTGCACATTAAGGTGGGCCAGACCACGCCGGACGGCGAAGTGTCCTTCACGACCGCGCGGTGCGTAGGAGCCTGCGGACGGGCGCCGGTCGCGCTGCTTGACGGTGAGCTTTCCGGGCAAATGGAAGCGGCCGAGTTGAAAACACAGCTGGAAAGGTGGACGACGCAATGAACCAGGAAGAGCTTCAGCAGATTGCCGCCGCCGCCCACGAAGAGCGCGAGAAATTCGACTACGAAGTGAACGTGTGCATGGGCACCGGGTGCCTGTCGCAGCACAGCGACCAGGTGAAGGCCGCCATTGAGAAAGAAGCGGCGGGCTGCGGCAAACGCTGCCACGTGCGCCGCACCGGGTGCATGGGGTTGTGCGCAGCGGGGCCGCTGGTGCTGGTGGAACCGACGGAGACGCGCTACGGTCATGTGCATGCCGCCGACGCTCCGGCGATTATTGCGTCGCTCGGGGGTGAGGACGCGAGCAAACTCAATCCGCGGCTCGATCCGCACCTGGGTGGTTATTTCGCTGGCCAGAAGCATGTGGTGCTGGAAAATTCGGGCCACATCGATCCGGAAAAAATCGACGAATACATTGGGCGCGGCGGGTATGAAGCGCTGGTGAAGGCGCTGACGGATATGAATCCGGCGTCGGTGATCGAGCAGATCATGAAGAGCGGCCTGCGCGGACGCGGCGGCGGCGGCTATCCCACCGGTCTGAAGTGGGACATGGTCTCCAAAGTCAAAGGTCCGCAGAAATACGTGATCTGCAACGGCGACGAGGGCGATCCTGGAGCGTTCATGGATCGCAGCGTGCTGGAGAGCGATCCGCAGCGCGTGATTGAGGGCATGGCCATTGCGGCTTATGCGATCGGCGCGACCAAAGGCTACCTGTATGTTCGCGCGGAATATCCGCTCGCGGTTCAGCGGCTCACGGTCGCGCTGAGAGAAGCGCGGCGGCGCGGCTTCCTGGGCAACGGGATTTGCGAGACGACGTTTAACTTCGATATTGACATTCGTCTGGGAGCGGGAGCGTTTGTCTGCGGCGAAGAGACGGCGCTGATTGCATCGATTGAAGGCAAACGCGGCACGCCGCGTCCAAGGCCTCCGTACCCGGCGGTTTCGGGACTATGGGGAGCGCCGACGCTGATCAATAACGTGGAGACCTTTGCCAACGTTGCGCCGATTATTCGCAACGGCGGCGAATGGTTCTCCGGCATGGGCACGGATCGCAGCAAGGGCACGAAAGTCTTCGCGCTGACCGGCAAGATCCAGCGCACCGGTCTGGTCGAAGTGCCAATGGGGATGACGCTGCGGCACATCATCTTCGACATTGGCGGCGGCGTTCCCGACGGCAGAAAGTTCAAGGCGGTTCAAACTGGCGGACCCTCCGGCGGCTGCTTGCCGGAAGAGCACCTTGATTTGTCCATCAGCTACGACGCTCTCATCAGCGCCGGGTCGATGATGGGTTCGGGCGGCATGATCGTGATGGACGACACGTCCTGCATGGTTTCTGTCGCCCGCTTCTTTATGGAATTCTGCATGACGGAATCGTGCGGCAAATGCGTGCCCTGCCGCGCGGGCACCGTCCAGATGCACGAGTTGCTCTCGAAGATTTGCCGGGGCGAGGCGACGCATCGCGATCTGGATCGCCTGACGGAGTTGTGCGAAGTGGTGGGCGCGACCAGCTTGTGCGGTCTGGGCCAGACCGCTCCCAACCCGGTGCTGAGCACGCTGCGCTACTTCAAGCACGAGTACCTGGCGCACATTGACGAGAAGCGTTGTCCGGCGGGCGTCTGCGAGTTTAGCTCGACTGAAAAGCCGGTGACGGCGGAGGTGCATGCATGAGCCCGGAACCGCATATTCGCACACTGATCATCGACGGTGTAGACATCAGCGCCAGCGCCGATCAGACCATCCTCGAAGCGGCGCGGGATCACAATATTTCGATCCCGACGCTGTGCCATCTGGAAGGCCTGTCGGAAGTGGGAGCGTGCCGCATCTGCCTGGTTGAAGTGAAAGGCGCGCGGCGTCTGCTGCCGGCCTGCGTCACGCGGGTGGAAGAGGGCATGGAAGTTGTGACCCACTCGCCGAAGATCGATCGCTACCGGACGATGATCCTCGAGCTGTTTTTCGCGGAGCGCAATCATGTGTGCAGCGTGTGCGTGGCCAACGGTAACTGCGAGCTGCAGAGCCTGTCGCTTTCGCTGGGGCTGACCCATGTCGAGCTTCCTTATCAGTATCCGCAGCTGAAGGTGGACGCATCGCATCCGCGGTTTACGGTGGATCACAATCGGTGCGTGTTGTGCACGCGGTGCGTGCGCGTCTGCTCGGAGATTGAAGGCGCGAATACCTGGGGCGTGATGGGACGCGGCGGGCAGTCGCTGGTGATTACGGATCTGAACGAGCCCTGGGGCTCGTCGGAAACGTGCACCAGTTGCGGCAAATGCGTACAGGTTTGCCCCACCGGCGCCATCACCGAGAAGAGTCGCGCGGGGACCAAAGTACACAAGCATCCGGATTTTCTGCCGTATCTGCGCATCATGCGCGAAGGAGAGCAGCCATGAGCGCGCTCACAACCCTGGCAACGGTCTGGCTCGATGGCTGCTCCGGCTGCCACATGTCGCTGCTGGATATGGACGAGCGGCTGATCGAGTTGAGCAGCCAGTTTCGCCTGGTCTACTCGCCACTGGTCGACTGCAAAGTCTTTCCCGACCACGTGGATGTAACGCTCGTGGAAGGCGCGGTGGCGAGCGAAGACGATCTGAAGAAGATCCGCAAAATCCGCGAGCACACCGGCATCCTGGTATCGCTGGGCGACTGCGCTTTGACCGGCAACGTTTCGGCGATGCGCAACGCCTGCGGCGTGCAGCCGGTGCTGCTGCGCGTCTACGAGGAGAACGTCGATCTGCAAAAGCAGGTGCCCACGGTGGGCGTACCCGCGCTGCTCGATCGCGTGCGCCCGGTGCATGAAGTGGTTCCGGTCGATGTCTTTGTGCCCGGCTGCCCACCATCGGCGGACACGATTTATCAGGTGCTGTCGGAGTTGCTGGCAGGCCACGTTCCCACGCTGGGCGGCGTCGCCCACTTCGGCTGAGGCAGGAGAGTCAGGAGAGTTTTTATGTCCCGCACTATCGTCATCGATCCCGTCACGCGGCTGGAAGGTCACGGCAAGATCACCCTGCAGCTCGACGACGCCGGCATCGTTCAGGATGCGACGTTTCACGTGACCCAGTTGCGCGGATTCGAAAAGTTTGTCGAGGGCCGCCCGTTTTACGAGATGCCGAACATTACCGCGCGCATCTGCGGCATCTGCCCTGTCAGCCATCTGGTGGCGTCTTCGAAGGCATGCGACGCGATTCTGGCCGTGCGCATTCCCCCGGTGGCCGCGAATCTCCGCAAAATTCTGAACCTTGCGCAACTGATTCAATCGCATGCGCTCAGCTTCTTCTATTTGTCCTCCCCCGACCTGCTGCTGGGCATGGATGCGCCGCCGGAAGAGCGCAGCATCCTGCATATCGCGCATTCGCATCCTGCGATTGCGGCGGATGGCGTGTCGCTGCGCCAATTCGGCCAGCGCATCATCGAGATTCTCGCGGGACGGCGCATTCATCCGGGCTGGACGGTTCCTGGCGGCGTGAGCGAGCCGCTGAGCGAAGAGAAGCGCGACAAGATTCTCGGCATGATTCCGCCTGCTGTTGACGCCATTCAGCGGACGCTGACGTGGTTCAAAGGCAGCATCGAAAAATTCTCGGCGGAAATCGAAGTGTTCGCGAATTTCCCTACGCTGTTCATGGGTTTGATCGACGATCGCGGCCTCGCCGAGTATTACGACGGCAACCTGCGCGTCATCGATTCGGAAGGCAACATCATCGCCGGCGAGCTTGAGGCCGCTCACTACCAGAGCTTCATCGGCGAAGCGGTTGAGCCGTACACCTACATGAAGTTTCCGTATTACAAGCCGCTTGGGTATCCGGGCGGGACGTATCGCGTGGGTCCGCTGGCGAGGCTGAATCTGGCTGGACGCTGCGACACGCCGCTGGCCGATGTGGAATGGCGCGCTTTTCGCGCGATGTCGCCGCGGCCGCTGCTCAGCTCGTTCCATTACCACTACGCGCGGCTGATTGAGATGTTGCACGGGGCCGAGAAGATTGAAGAACTGCTGGAGGATCGCGCCATTCTCGATACTCACGTGCGCGCCACGGCTTCGGTGAACAATCTTGAAGGCGTAGGCGTGGCGGAAGCGCCGCGCGGCACGCTGATTCACCACTACAAGGTGGACGAGAACGGGCTGATCGTGTTGGCCAATCTCATCATCGCGACGGGGCACAACAACGCGGCGATGAACCGCGGCATCCTACAAACAGCGCGGCACTATGTGCAGGGCGATCAAGTTAAGGAAGGCATGTTCAATCGTGTGGAAGCGGTGGTACGGACCTTTGATCCCTGCCTGAGTTGCTCCACGCACGCCATGGGCACGATGCCGTTATCGGTGGAATTGCGCGCTCCGGATGGTACGCTGGTGCGTGAAGTACGGAGGGGCTGAAGCCGAGAGCGATGCGAAAGATCAAAGCCAATGCGACGCCGTCACTCGATGTCGAACCACCGCGCGCCAAAATCAGGAACATCAGCGAACCAACGCTAAGATCCCAGCCAGCCGAGCGGACCGAATGCCCAGCGCTTTTACTGGCCTGCGGCAACACACTGCGCCAGGACGATGGTGTTGGAATGCAGATTGCGGAAGCCGCGGAACATCTCTTTCCCGTTTCACGTCTGCGGATCGTAGCAGCGCAGCAGTTCACGCCGGAAATGGCTGCGGATCTGGCCGCCACGGAACTCGCCATTTTTGTAGACGCGAATGCATCGGATGAGCCAGGCGCGATTCGCTGCGCCCCGGTCTGCCCTTGCGCCGATGTGCCGGAAACACACCGGCTCGACCCGGCTGCGCTGCTGGCCATGGCGCAATCCATCTGCGGCCATACGCCGGCGCATGCTTTTGAGCTGACCGTGGGAGCCAGCCATTTCGGATACGGCGAAGATCTCAGTGGTCCGCTGCGTCAGGCAGTGCCCCGCGTGGTGCGCCTGCTGACCAGCCTGGTGGGAGCTTTCGCGAAAACCGCGTAAGCCGCATCAACTCCGCCCGCACAAATGAACGAAATTAGAACGACTGCGGCTGAATCTGCGGCTGCGGCGTTCCCTGCGGCACAGAATACTGTGGTGGCTGGCCCGGCTGCGGCGCTGGCTGCTGAACCGGCTGCGCACCCGGCGCCGGAGATTGTCCCGGCTGCTGCTGAGGCGGCGCGGATCCACGCGGCGGCGTGTAGTGCGGACGGGTGTCCAGCTTGAACCCATCGTGAATGATGTTGAAATTCTGTTCGGGCAGATCGGCTTCGAGCAGAGAGCCATCGTTGGTGTAGTAAAGCTCGACCGTAATAGCGTTTTGCTCGCTCACCGCAACGCTGGTGTGGTGCACGAGGACGGCCTGTCCCTGCAGAGTGCCGTGCGTGTCGGCCTCGGCGCGATAGTCGGCCGGAACCAGCAGGCCTTGCTCCTTGGGAATCACCACCCACGTGGTGGTAGGGTGGTCGAGGGCAAAGTGCGCCATCTCCACATAGGCCGCGGGGTCCAGATCGGGCAGCAGCACAGTGTGCTGGTGGCGATCGAAGTTGTTGGTGGTGTTCTTCCCGCTCGCGGCAATGTTTACCAGGAACTGCCGGCCGGTCGCGTCGGAACCGAGACTGAAGGTGACCTCGGTGCCATTCACGGTGCCGCTGAGCTGCTCGCGAACAACGTTCAGGTGATCGTCGAGCCGATTGCTGTTGGAGAAGGAGTAGGCGAACTTGCCCACCTTCATGTCGCCCTTCGAATCAATCTGGTAGCCGGCAGAGAGCGAGCCGACGTTGCAATCCGCCGAACCGACGGTTTTGCCGTCGTTCGCCTGGACGATGGCGAAGTGGCCCGCGCCGACCGGGACGCCGGGGGTTTGGGCGAAGGAGGAGACAGAGGCAGAGGCCGCGAGGGCCGCAGAGAGAAACAGGCTAAATGTGTGAAACCGCATCGTTGCAAAGACCTTCCTGCCTAATTAGACACGGTTTTTCTGCAAAAGCTTCGGCAAGCTGCACCGGTTTTGCAGCGAAGAGCCCTGCCGATGGACGGACGGTCCGGGCCCGTTTACCGGAACAAACTCAGGTCGATAGAATCCGCCATCGCTGAGTAACCCGCGTCCTGAGGATGCAGGTGGTCGCCACTGTCGTATTTGGGCAGAAACGCGTTGGGATGGTCGGGGTCGCGTGTGGCCTGGTCGAAATCCACCACGCCGTCAAAGACGCCGCTGGAGCGGATCCAGGTGTTGACCGCTTCGCGGATCTGCTCGCCTTTGTCGGTGGAGTAGCCTGCGCCCCCATACGGCGTGAGGGTCGCTCCGAAAACCTTGACACCGTGCTCGTGAGCGCGGGCAACGAGCTGACTCAGTCCAAACTCGAGGTCCTGCGCGGTTAGCAGGTAGTCGGGACGATTGGGATTGTGGAGGGTGCCGATGTCGTTGATGCTTTCCAGCACGATGACGTATTTCACACCTGCCTGGGCTAGCACGTCGCGGTCGAAGCGGGCCAGGAGGTTGGGGCCGGCGCAGGTGATGAGCACGCAGTTGCCGCCAATGCCTTCATTCAGCACCGAGAGATTCGCGGTGGCCGGATTGTTGTGCAGTCGCACGGCCAGGTAGTCGGGCCAGCGGTGGTTCTGGTTGTCGGTGGCGTACGCGCCGTCGGTAATGGAGTCGCCATATGCGACCACGGCTGCGGCATGCGGCGCGGTGGGTTGGACGTCCACGCCTTTGACGAAGTACCAGGAGGTCACGGTGGTGGGCGCGCTCAGCGTGGGTGCGCTCACTTCGTTGCTGCCGATCTGGATATAGTTGGTCTGCTGCGCAGCCATGTGCGCGGAGATGTTGCTGATCTGCTGCAGAGGCAGAAACAGGCTGATGGTGAGATCGGCGAAGGCCGGGGTCGCCATGTCGACTGGATCGCTCAGGGCCTGGGCTCCGGCAGGAATCACGATGGAAGGCTGGCCGTTGAAGGCCAGGGCGTGCAGCGATTCAGGCTGGACGCTGCTGGTGCCGGCACTGAGCGCTACGCTGGCTGCGTCAACGCGCAGGGGCTCGCTGCCGAACTCGTTGGTCAGGCGCACACGCAGTGCCTTGCCGGCGATAGAGGTGTGGACAATTTCGCGCATCGTCGAATCCACAAGGGTGGGGGTCGTGTGCCAGGCATCGCCGCTCAGCGGAGACGCAGCCCATGTGCCAACCCACTGCGGGGCAGCCGGCGCGGCTGGTGCGGCGTGCGTTTGAGCCTGAACCACGGAAGATGAGGCGAGGCAAACGAGAGCAGCGAGCAAGACAGGACGCATGAGAGGGGTTTCTCCAGGAGGAATGCGGAACGGTCCATCATAAACTCCGCAGCGGATCGAAGGGTGCTTGCAGGATGCTCGCCTAACTAAGATCGCGAAGCAGCAAGGCGGGCGTGCAACTCCACGCGTGGCAAAAGCTGTTGATGTGGACATCGCCGTAGGGGGAGGCGAGCGAGTCGGAGGGGCTGTAGACCTCCCAGAATGTGTCGGCGCCATCGAGCACCATGCCGCCCCAATACTTGTCGATAAGGGCGAGCGCCTCGGTTTGCATGCCGCAGGCGAGCATGGCGCTGACTACGTGATGGTAGAGATAGGGGCAGGCGGGAACGACGTCCTTTAGATCGGCGAGCGCGTTGCGCAGGGCAGTGGCTCCGGCCTCTTTCGTCGGCACGCCGGCGAGCACGAGCCATGCCTGCGTGGCGAGCGAAACCTGGTGGGCCGGGCCGCTGACGTAGACATGCTTTGCAGAATCGAAAAAGTTCCGCTGGGCGGCGGCTTTCATGCGGTCGGCGATCTGGTTGTAGCGCGCGGCGTCGGCGGTGTTGCCCAGCAGCGTCGCCAGCAACGTGGCCTGCCGATAGCTGTAGAGCAGGACGCCATGCATCGATGCGGTGCGGTCTAGATTCTGCGCCCAGTCGATAAAGTTCCAAACGTTGTGCGGATCGACGAACAGGCCATCGGCGTTGACACAATCGCCGACGATTTCGAGTTGGCGCTGGGCGACGGGCCACAGGTCGTGGCCGCAGGCTTTGTCACCGGAGGCCAGCACGTAGTCGTAGAGAGCCGCAACGTACAGCGCGGCGTAGTCGAGGATGACGTCACCGGCGGGAAGGGGCCGGGGCTTTTCAAAGACGCAGGCGTGCAGCAGGCCATCCTCGCGCGGAAACGCGGCGAAGAGATACAGGCAGCGCTTGACGAGTGGGAAGTTGCGGAAGGTTTTGTAGTTGGCGAGCGCCTGCAGCCGCATGTCGCCGATCCAGAGGCGCTGGTCGCGGCGCGGACCGTCTTCAAAGGTGGTTTGCATGCAGTCGCGCAGCGTGGCGAGCGAGACCGCGTCGATGGTGTGCAGTGATTCCGGTAACGATGCGGGGATCGGCGGAGGCGTTTGCACCGCTGACGTAACAGCGTGGGCGCGGATGTTGCGGAATTGCGCGGTGTACCCCGGCGAGGTGCCGATGATCTCGACCTTAACGTAGCGGAAGCAGTAGCGGCGCGGGAGGCGCACGTCCTGCGGAAGATAGTCGATGGTTACGGTGTCTTCGGGCAGCCAGCCTTCTCCGAGCGTGCCCGTGTAGGGGTGCAGCGGCTCCGCGACATCGCCGGGAACTTCACCGAAGGTGAAGCGCAGGCGCGCGGGCGCGTCGACATTGCGGCCCACGCCGCTGAGCGAGAAGGAGAGATATCCGGTGCGGTGACCGCCGAAGTCGAGGATGAATTGCTCGCCAGGGTGGAAGGAGCGGTCTTCGATCGAAGCTGCGGGGCCGGCGACTTCCATGCGCCAGCGCAGGTAGACGGATGAGTCCGCGACGGGGTGAACGACGGTGAGCGGCGACTGGATTTCTTCGTGCAGGACGGGCTTCAGGGATTCAGCCAGCGCGACCCAACGCGCCTGCTGCGGCGTGGCTGTTGCCGGCGCGACGTGCGACGCCTGGGGCTGGGCTACACGCGTCGCGCCTGCAGGCAAGACGGCGGCCATCAGCACGTTGCCTGTCCCCAGCAGCACTTCTCTTCTGGAAACCATGCGGGCCCTCAGCAAGAAGCTATCAGCGATAAGGCTGCCAGCAAAGGATTGTCACCAAAGAAACTGTCAGCAAACAAAACGGCCAGCGCAAGGCTGCCAGCAGTGCAAACTCCCGCTGGCCGCATCATCGCTGGCCGTTCTTCCGCTGAGCGTCTTACCGCTGCTCTACTTCTTCGCGTGCTCGAACCGCTTGTTAATCTCGTCCCAGTTCACGGTGTTCCACCAGGCGGCGAGGTAGTCGGGGCGCTTGTTCTGGTACTTCAGGTAATACGCGTGCTCCCACACATCGTTACCGAGGATGGGGAAGTGGCCCTGCGACAGCGGGCTGTCCTGGTTCGGGGTGGTCACGATCTTCAGCTTGCCGTCCCAGATCAGCCAGCCCCAGCCGGAGCCGAACTGCTTCGCCGTCGTCTCGTTGAACTGTTTTTTGAAGTCGTCGAAGCTGCCGAAATCCTTCGTGATCTGCTCGGCAATTGCGCCGGTGGGCGCTCCGCCGCCGTTTGGCTTCATGATGTTCCAGAACATGGTGTGGTTCACATGCCCGCCGCCATTATTGCGAACCACGGCGCGCACGTCTTCGGGCACGGCGTTCAGGTTGCGGAGCAAATCTTCGGCGGAGTGTTTGCCGAGATCGGGATGCTTTTCGATGGCGCCGTTCAGGTTGTTGACGTAGCTCTGATGGTGCTTGTCGTGGTGCAGCTTCATGGTCTCGGTGTCGATGTGCGGCTCCAGAGCCGAATAGTCGTAGGGAAGCGGTGGAAGTTCGTGTGCCAAAGCTATCCTCCTGGCGAAAATGTTGGTGGTTGGAAATTCCCGAGGGGCCGCGCGGGCAGGGTTCAGAATCCCATGCACGGGCCCGCACCTTTTGCGCCTTCTGATGATACTGGATGCGCGATACCGGCCGCAGGGTGCAAGCCGCGGGGAACCAACCGGCTATCCGCCAGGAAATCCTCAGGGAGGAATCGGCCCAGACGTTCCCCGATTCCCGTCGCCCATTTACAGTGGGGACAGGGCAGATGCCGGGCGATGGCATCTTCCTGCACGTTTGGTGCGTCTACCACGGGGCGGGCCACAATTCAGCTGAATTCCTGACGAGAAGAATCGATCTGCGTTGGCTCCATTTGGAATAACCCGAAGAGATTTGCTGAAGCGGGCAGGAGCCTCCGGCATGCTCGCGCTTGGCGCGCCCGCACTGGGCCTTGGCCAGAACCAGACCCAGGCGCCCAAGGTAAAGCCGGGTCAGGAGCCGACTTCCGAATCCCAGGCCGCCCAGAAGTATCCGCATCCGCCCGGGGTTTTCATCAACCGGCCGCTCACCCAGATCACCAAGGACGCGGATGCCCTGTTGGACGATCTCGAAGGCCGGGCCAGCGATTTTTTTTACAACGAAGCCAGCCCGCGAACTGGCCTGGTGCGCGATCGCGCGGCGGCCGCAGGGCTGTCCCTGAGCCGCGTTTCCAGCATTGCAGCTACGGGATTTGGGCTGACCGCGCTCTGCATCGCGCACAAGCGCAACTATCTGCGTCCCCTCGACTGCGAGCAGCGCGTCGAAAAGACTCTGGCGTTTTTGCTGGAAGACTGCCCGCACGAGCACGGCTTCCTTTACCATTTCATCGATATGGAGAGCGGCCAGCGCATGTTCGGCTGCGAGCTCTCGTCGATTGATACCTGCTGGCTTCTCTGCGGCATCCTCACCTGCCGCCAATATTTCGCGGGCAACACGCGGATTGAGGCGCTCGCCACCACCTTCTACCGCCGCATTGACTGGGAGTGGATGCTGAACGCCGGGCAGACGCTCTCGATGGGCTGGCTGCCCGATCAGGGATTCCTGAGCCATCGCTGGGACATTTATTCCGAGCTGCTGGTGTTGTACCTGCTGGCCATCGGGTCGCCGACGCATCCCATTCCCGCGACCACCTGGAACGATCTGCAGCGCCCGGCGGTGCAGTTCGGTGGAATCGACTACATCAGTGGCGTGGCACCTATCTTCATCCACCAGTACGCGCACGCGTGGTGCGATTTCCGCAACATCGCCGACCTGCACGCGAACTACTTCACGAATTCCATCGCTGCCACGCGCGCGCATCAGCTCTGGTGTCTCACTGAGGGGCGACGGTTTCCGTGGTTCGACCAAAATCTGTGGGGGGTTTCTGCGTCTGATTCGCGCGACGGCTATCGTGTTTGGGGTGGTCCGCCGGCGATGGGTCCGCTGGATGGCACACTCGTCCCCAACGCCGCTGGCGGTTCGCTCATCTTCCTGCCTGCCGAGTGCTCCCATGTGTTGCTGAGCATGCGTGACCAGTTCAAAGACAAGGTTTATACGCGCTATGGATTCGTCGACGCGTTCCAGCCCAAGGCGAATTGGTATAACACGGACATTCTCGGCATCGACCAGGGCATTACCATGCTGATGGCGGAGAATGTGCGCACTGGCTTTGTCTGGGAGCAGTTCATGAAGAACCGCGAAATCGGTCACGCCATGACCCAGGTCCAGTTCCATCCTGACCCCGACGCCATGTCGCAGGTCTTTTGACTCACTGAGCGGCTACCGATCCGAAACCGGTTCCGTCTATGATGTTTGCGGAGCCGGCCGATGCACGTTTTCCGAGTTTTCTTCTTTTCCTGTGCAGTGATTCTCTTCGGAATTTCAGCCGTGTGCGAAATGTCGGCGAAGGCGCAACAGTCCACGCCGCCGCTGTCCGCATTACCCAGGGGCGATTTTCAGTTCACCGGAAACTGGACCTGCGAGGGCGCCTTTGGCAATGGGAAGCTGCATAAGTCCACCTATACCGGCGCGGTCATTCTCGGCGGCAAGTGGCTCGAGCTCACCGAACAGGATGTCCTGCCCTCGAGCGGCTATCTGGCGAAGTACCTCATCGGCTGGGACGCGCAGCAGAAGCGGCTGGTGGAATTCGATGCGAACAACTTCAGTGCTGCTACGTATTCGAGCGACAGCGGCTGGAGCGGCAATGTGCTCACCATGACCTCGGCCGTCACGCAGGATGCGCGAGCTCCGTATGCCGCCAATCGGTTTGTGTATTCCATCACCGACCCGGAAACCTTCACGGTCGACTGGCAAATCAGCCGGAGTGCTACGCTCAACTGGATCACGAGCGATCATCTGGCGTGCCGTCGCATCCCGAAGGCCTGAACGGTCCCTTTTTAACCTGGCCGCGAATGGGTTTGCGACGGGCCTTCTGTTGGGGGGACGGACATCCGGTCATCATGAGTGATCCGCTCGAATTTCATCGGTCCAGCAAATTTTTCGAGCATCGTTTTCTCTGCCGATTCAAAAACAGTTTACAAAGGTCGCAACCTCAGGCGGCGCGGGGAATCTCATACAAGGACGACCACCTCCTGGCGCGTCGGCTATAATCGCGCCCTGATTCCCTGGATGCTCCTCAACTCGATTTCTAAGGGACAGCAGTTACCTCAATGACAGACTCCACCTCCCGTTATCGCTGGATTGAAGGCGATGGCCCGGCATTTGGCGCGCCTGGGCTCGAACCCCGCTGGACCTCGAGCGCCAAAGACGCCGTCAGCACCGCGTATGCCGCGTCCAGCAAAGTCTGGTTCACGGTTTCCCATGGGATCCTGAACGAAATCTACTGCCCCACGATCGATCGCCCCCAGATTCGCGACATGCAGTTCCTCATCACGGACGGGGAGACGTTTTTCCACGAGGAGCGCCGCGACCTGATCCATGAGTTCGAATACATCGACAAAGACGCGCTCGCCATCCGCGTGCGCAACTGCGACAAGAACGGACGCTACACCATCGTTCGCGAAATGATCAGCGACCCGCACTACCCGGTGGTGCTGGTCCACGTCACCGTCGAGGGCGATGAAGAATTGCTGCCGCGCCTGCGTTTGTATGCGCTGCTCTCTCCGCATCTGGAAGGCGGCGGCATGGAGAACAACGCGCGCGTGGCCGATGTGGCCGGCAAGCACGTGCTGGTCGCCTGGCGCGACACCATGTCGCTGGCCATGGCGTGCGATCAGGGCTTTAGCCGCGCCAGTTGCGGCTTTGTGGGCGCCAGCGACGGCTGGCAGGATCTGAAACAGAATTTCCAGATGGACTGGGAATTCGGCTCGGCGCTCAACGGCAACATCGCCATCATGGGCGAGATTCCGGTGGAGCATACGCGCGAATTCACGATTGGCATCGGCCTGGGTGAAGGCCATCATGCGGCGCTCGCTTCCACCATGGGCTCTGTGGCCGTGCCCTTCAGCCGGCATCTCACCCGGTTCATCGAGCAGTGGCACCGCATTGAGACGCCGGTCAATCTGGCGGAGCACGCCAACGACGGCGGGCGGCTGCTTCACATCAGCCACAACGTGGTGCTGGCGCATGAGGATAAGACTTTTGCGGGCGCTTTCATCGCATCCGCGTCCATTCCGTGGGGTTATGCCAAAGGCGATGACGACCTGGGCGGCTACCACCTGGTGTGGACCCGTGATATGGTGCAGACGGCGACGGCCATGCTGGCCTGTGGCCGGGTCGAAACCGCCCTGCGCGCCCTCGTCTACCTGGCCTGCACGCAAAAGCCCGACGGGGGCTTCTCGCAGAATTTCTGGGTCAATGGCGAGCCGTATTGGACCGGGATCCAGCTTGACGAGGTCGCCTTCCCCATCATCCTGGCGTGGCGTTTGTGGAAGCTGGACGGCCTCAATAATTTCGAGATTTTCCCCTTTGTCGAGCGCGCCGCGGGGTTTCTGGTCCGCTATGCGCCGGTTACCCAGCAGGAACGCTGGGAAGAGACGCCCGGCTATTCGCCCTCCACACTTGCGGCGGTGATCGCCGGGCTCATTTGCGCGGCCGACATTGCGCGCGCGCACGATGCGCCGGAACTGGCGCAGTTCCTCGAGCAGCATGCGGACTGGATCGAGAGCCACCTGGAAGACTGGATGGTTACGAACAGCGGCGTGCTGGATCCGGACATCCAGCGCCACTACATGCGCATTCGTCCGCCGGAGTGTGGCGAGCCGTATGCGCGCGAGACCTGCGGGCGGGAGATTGTGCACATCAACAATCTGGGACCAGGCGAGCAATCGGAATTCGAGGCGCGCGAGATTATCGACGGCGGATTTCTTGAGCTCGTCCGCTATGGTGTCCGCGCCCCGAACGATCCGTTGATTGTGGACACGATCAAAGTGATGGACCGCGTGCTGAAGCGCGATACTCCGAAGGGTCCTTGCTGGCTCCGCTATAACCACGACGGCTACGGCCAGCGCGCAGACGGCGGCCCTTTTATTGGGTATGGGCAGGGGCGTCCGTGGCCACTGCTGGTGGGTGAGCGCGCCCACTACGAATTAGCCGCGGGCCTGGACATTCGCGAACGGATCGCCACCATCGAGCGCTTTGCGTCCGACGGCGGCATGTTGCCCGAACAGGTATGGGACGAGCGGGACGCCTTCGGCTTGTGCTTCGGCGGTCCCGCCGGGTCCGCGATGCCTCTGGTGTGGGCGCACTCTGAGTACCTGAAGCTGCTGCGCTCCGCGGCCGACGGCAAAGTGTTCGATTGTATCCCAATCGTCCAGGAGCGATACGCCCAGGGAAAACACGAGAAGAGCCACATTGAAGTGTTCAAGGTGACGCGTCGGCAGATACGCCGGATCGATGCGGGCAAAACTCTCCGTATCACCGCGGCCGCCCGGTTTCGAGTGATCTGGTCGGACGACAACTGGCAATCCAACCACGCGCTCGACAGCACGCAGTTGGGCTTTGCCGGCTCCTGTGCCGATTTGCCCACCACGCCGGAGCAGACTGGCGCGCTTTCGTTTACTCTGTTCTGGCCCGACGAGAATCGCTGGGAAGGCCGGAATTTCGACGTCGCCGTGGAACCGCCAGCCTGACACCAAACAGCGGTTTGCGTCATCCAAACCGCTAGAGAGACAATCAGGACGGAATTGTGCCGGACGCCGAACTGTCCCCCAGCCCTTAAAAAGAGGAGTGACCAGGTCTATGAGCGAGCTCGACCAGCTGTCGATTAACGCGCTGCGATTTCTTGCAGTCGATGCGGTGCAAAAGGCAAACAGCGGGCACCCCGGCGCTCCGCTGGGCTGCGCCCCCATTGCTTATCTCCTGTTTCACAAATTCATGCGGCACAATCCGAAGCATTCAAAGTGGAGCAACCGCGATCGCTTCGTGCTCTCGAACGGACATGCGTCGGCGTTGCTTTATTCCGTGCTGCACCTCACCGGCTACAAGGTTTCGATTGAGGACCTGGAGCAGTTCCGCCAATGGGGATCGAACACTCCCGGCCACCCGGAATACGGCGACACCGACGGCGTGGAAGTGACCACCGGCCCGCTCGGCCAGGGCTTCGCGATGGCTGTGGGCATGGCGATCGCGGAAAAGCACCTGTCGGCGGTTTATAACCGTCCCGGATTCGATGTCGTCGATCACTACACCTACGGGCTGTGCGGCGACGGCGATCTGATGGAAGGCGTATCGCACGAGGCAGCCTCGCTGGCCGGCACGCTGGGCCTGGGCAAGCTGATTTTCCTCTACGACGACAACCTCATCTCCCTCGACGGACCCACGGAGCTCTCGTTTACCGAGGATGTGCTGAAGCGATTTGATGCGTATCACTGGCACACGCAGATTGTGCAGGACGGCAACGATCTGGAGGGCATTGCGAAGGCGATTGAAGCCGCTCAGGGCGTGAAGGACAAGCCGTCGCTCATCGCGGTGCGGACAGTGATTGGCTACGGCAGTCCCAAGGCGGGCACGAACAAGGCCCACGGCGAAGCGCTTGGCGTGGAAGCCGTGAAGGAAACCAAGCGCAATCTTGGCTGGCCGGAAGACAAATTCTTCTACGTTCCCGACGAAGTCGCTGAGAACTGGCTGCAGGCCGTCGATAAAGGCGCTCAGGAAGAATCTGACTGGAACGCGCTGTTTGCGAATTACAAAAAAGCGTTTCCCGATGTGGCTGCGCAGTTCGAGCGCGTGCAGGAAGGCCGCCTGGCGGATGGCTGGGAGCAGAGCCTGCCGAAATTCCCCGCGGACGGCAAACCGGTAGCGACGCGTACTGCGGGCAATACCGTGATGAACGCGATCGCGAAAGCGGTGCCCGAACTGATGGGCGGCGCTGCCGACCTGACCGCGTCGACCAAGACGGTGATCAAAGACAGCGGCAATTTTCACATCGATCCCACGGGCCGCAACGTCTTCTTTGGCGTGCGCGAATTCGGCATGTGCGCCGCGGTCAACGGCATGGCGGTGCACGGCGGCATTATCCCGTTTGGGTCGACGTTTTTTGTGTTCACGGACTACTGCAAGCCGGCCCTCCGGCTCGCGGCCATCATGCAGTCCCACTCTCTCTTCGTGTTTACGCACGATTCCATCGGCCTTGGCGAAGATGGTCCAACCCACCAGCCCATCGAGCACCTGACCATGCTGCGCGCGGTTCCGCACCTCACGGATTTCCGCCCCGCCGACGCCAACGAAACTTCGGCGGCGTGGGGATTGGCCCTCGAGCGCAAGGGCCCGTCGTTCATGGCCCTGTCGCGTCAGGATCTCCCGCTGCTCGATCCCGTGAAGCAGCGCGTTTTTGAAGGCGTGCGTCACGGCGCCTACATTGTGGAACAGGGCAGCGACTCGCCGGATATTGTGATTGTCGGCACCGGAGCGGAGTTGTGGCCCGCTATCGAGGGTGCGAAGCAGTTGAAGACAGAGGGCATCGTCGCGCGAGTTATCTCCATGCCCAGCACGCGCATCTTCGAGGAACAATCCGACGCGTACAAGGCGTCCATCTTCCCTGACCATCTGCCGAAGCTGGCGATCGAAGCGGGTGCGACCCTGGGATGGTGGAAATACGTCGGCCGCCATGGCGATGTGATCGGCATCGACCGCTTCGGCGCATCGGCTCCCGGCCCCATCGTCCTTGAGAAGCTCGGCTTTGGCGCTGACAGCGTAGTGGCCCGCGCGAAAGCGCTGGTAGAGCGCGCCCGGAAAGCAGAGCCGGCGCTGGCGGGGAAATAAAATCATGAAACTGGCCATCGGCGCAGATCACGCAGGCTACACGCTCAAGGAAGAGGTGCGCGGTTATCTTGAGCGCCTGGGGCACGAGGTTATTGACCTCGGCGCTTTCAACACGGAACCCTCTGACTATCCGGACTACGCGGAAGCGGTGGGCCGCGCCGTTTATGCGGGGCGCGCCGAGCGCGGCATCCTCATTTGCGGCAGCGGTGTCGGCGTGTGCGTCGCGGCCAACAAGATGCCCGGCATTCGCGCCTGCATGTGCCACGACCATTATTCCGCGCACCAGGGCGTCGAACACGACGACATGAATGTGCTGGTGCTCGGTGCGCGCATTATCGGATCGGAAACCGCCTTCGACCTGGTTGCCGCATATCTCAATGCGCGCTTCCAGTCGCAGGTGGAGCGCTATGTGCGCAGACTGAATAAAGTGAAGGCCATTGAAGCTCGTAACATGCCAGAAACAGCGAAACCTTAACATCAACAACTCAATACCCCAGGCTTTCGTTCGGTCATTCACAAATTCGACGTGCCAGGAGTTGCATGGAGAGCATCAGCACCATTCTGTGGGACGTGGGCGGTGTATTGCTCACCAATGGCTGGGATCACCAGCAGCGCGACGCCGTGCTTACGCGCTTCGGTCTCGACCATGCCGACTTTACGCGCCGTCACGCCGAGGTGGATGAGGCCTGGGAGAGAGACGAAATCTCTGCTGACGAATATCTGCGCCACACTGTTTTTTTTCAGCCGCGCAACTTCACGCAGGCAGCGTTTCTTGATGCGGTGCGCGAGCAGTCGACCCTGCTCCCTGACAGCGCCATCGGAATCCTTCGCGAACTGGCCGCATCGGATGAGCAGGAATATGTGCTGGGCACAGTCAACAACGAATCCCGCATGCTGAACGAATACCGGTTAGCAAAATTCGATCTGCTCGAGTTGTACGACGCCTTTTTCAGTTCCTGCTATGTGGGATTGCGCAAGCCGGACCGCAAAATCTATCAGCTGGCGCTGGATGTGCTCCAGCGCGACCCCGAAGAAGTTGTTTTCATCGACGATCGCGCAGAGAATGCCGCTGCTGCCGCATCGCTGGGCATCCACGCCATTTGCTACAAAGGCTCGGCGCAGCTGGCTGAAGAACTGACGCAGCTCGGCGTCGATGTTGGGCAAAACCGAATAAACGGACGTCAGCTGCGCGAAGCCTGACGGCTGCAAGTCATCCCAAATTTTCGCAGGAGGAACACGATGGAACTTGGACTGATTGGATTGGGCAAGATGGGCGGCTTCATGGCCGAGCGGCTGCGCCTGGGCGGCCACAAAGTCGTCGGCTTCGACTTTAACCCGGACGCCGTGAAGCGTCTCACCGATGCCGGTTCCGTTGGCGTCAACAGCCTTGAAGATTTGGTAAAGAATCTCGCCGCGCCACGCGCCATCTGGATCATGGTGCCGCAGGGCAAGCCGGTCGACGACACCATCGCCAAACTAAAGCCGCTCATGCAGAAGGGCGACACGTTCATCGACGGCGGCAACTCGAATTACCAGGACAGCCAGCGCCGCCACCAGGAGCTCAAAACGGAAGGCTTCAACTTTGTCGACGTTGGAACCTCCGGCGGCGTGTGGGGCCTGAAAGAGGGCTACAGCATGATGATTGGCGGCGATGACACGGTGGTCGAGCGCCTCTATCCCATCTTCGAAACTCTTGCGCCGGCGAAAGATAAGGGCTGGGGCCATGTGGGTCCCGCTGGATCCGGCCACTTCGTCAAGATGATTCACAACGGCATTGAGTACGGCATGATGCAGGCCTACGCCGAAGGATTTTCCATCATGCAGGGGAAAGAGGAGTTGCAACTGGACCTGCCGCAGATCGCACAGATTTGGCGCTATGGCAGCGTGGTGCGTTCGTGGCTGCTCGACCTGACCGCCGATGCGCTCGCAAAAAATCCTGAGCTCAAAGGTTTGGAACCCTATGTTGAGGACTCGGGCGAAGGCCGCTGGACGGTCTTTGAAGCCATCAACCTCAACATCGCCGCGCCGGTCATCACGGAGTCGCTCCTGCGCCGCATCCGCAGCCGTGAAGAATACAACTTCACCGACCGCATGCTCGCGATTATGCGCAACGAGTTCGGCGGTCATGCCGTGAAGTCAGAGAAAGACGCAGCCGCCTGAGAAACCGCGCCACGCGCATCCCCGCGCGGCGCAATGCGAGAGAGGATTCCCCATGGCCACCACGGAACTGAGAATTTCACCCGAAGATGTAAAGCAGGCGTCATCCCAGGTGAAGGAGCACATCCCCGAGCCGACCGTCGTTGTCATTTTCGGCGCGTCCGGCGACCTGACCAAGCGCAAGCTGCTGCCAGCCCTCTTCCATCTGGAGGAGTCGGGCCTGCTGCCGAAGGAGTTCCGCATCGTCGGAGTGGCCCGCCGCGATCTGGGCAAGGGATTTGCCGACGACATGAAGCAGGGCATCATCGAGTTTGGCGGCGTGAAAGCCGGCGCAGACAAGCTCGACGACTTTACCAGCAAAATCGGCTACCACGCGATGGAGTTCGACAACGACGACGGCTACGCGTCGCTGAAAAAGTTGCTCGAGCAGTACGACCACGACTACGGCACCCGTGGGAATCGCTTGTTTTATCTGGCCACCGCTCCTGAATACTTCGCAGACATCGTGCATCGCCTGGGCACCCACGGCATGGCCAAGCCGGAAGTGGGTATGGCTCGCGTCATTATCGAAAAGCCTTTCGGCCACGATTTGGAGAGCGCGCGCGAACTGAACGACGACGTAAACACCGTCTTCAGCGAAAACCAGATTTTCCGCATCGATCATTACCTCGGCAAAGAAACCGTGCAGAACGTATTGGTCTTTCGCTTCGCCAACGGGATCTTCGAGCCCATCTGGAACCGCAATTTTGTCGATCATGTGCAGATCACGGCGGCGGAAAACATCGGGATCGAAGGCCGCGGCCCGTTCTATGAGAAGGCGGGAGCGCTGCGCGATGTGG
>Ga0206852_1084_pt1 | contig 23175 bp, 23 predicted proteins | sample Alteio_BWOrgCont_14_FD_152849 | JGI IMG/M metagenome (GOLD analysis project Ga0206852, IMG submission 152849) | Enriched cells from forest soil in Barre Woods Harvard Forest LTER site, Petersham, Massachusetts, United States -... | ecosystem: Environmental > Terrestrial > Soil > Temperate forest >... | reverse complement strand
CGCCGACGCGTGATACCGAAAGGCCGACGTTGACGGCCGGGCGCACGCCCGCGTAGAACAGGTTTGATTCCAAATAGATTTGGCCATCCGTAATCGAGATCACATTTGTCGGAATGTAAGCGGATACGTCACCCGCTTGTGTTTCGATGATCGGCAATGCAGTCAAAGAACCGAAGCCATTCTTTTCGGAAAGTTTGCAGGCGCGCTCCAACAATCGGGAATGCAGATAGAACACGTCTCCCGGATAAGCTTCACGGCCCGGCGGACGGCGCAAGAGAAGAGAAAGCTGCCGGTAAGCCTGAGCATGTTTGGACAGATCGTCATAGATGCAGAGGACATGCTTGCCATTCCACATGAACTCTTCGCCAATCGCGCAACCGGAATAGGGGGCGAGATATTGAAGCGGCGCTGGGTCCGAAGCCGTGGCGCAGACCACAATCGAGTATTCCATGGCGCCCATATCGGTAAGCTTCTGAACGACTTGGGCGACGTTGGATTGTTTTTGGCCGATGGCGACATAGATGCAGATGGGACGGCTGGCGGCCGGTTCGGCCTTCTGGCTGATGATGGCGTCGATGGCAACGGCGGTTTTGCCGGTCTGGCGGTCGCCGATGATGAGTTCGCGCTGACCGCGGCCGATGGGAATCATGGAGTCGATGGCTTTGAGTCCTGTTTGCAGCGGTTCTTTAACGGGAGATCGTTCGACGATGCCGGGGGCGATGACTTCAACGAGGCGGGATTTTGAGGTTTTGATCGGGCCTTTGCCGTCGATGGGCTGGCCCAAAGGATTCACGACCCGGCCGATCATGGCGTCCCCGACGGGGACTTCCATGACTTTGCCGGTCCGTTTCACCGGGTCGCCTTCCTTAATAAGGCGGTCCTCGCCAAAGAGCACGCAGCCGACCGTGTCTGTTTCAAGGTTCATCACCATGCCGTAGACATTGTTGGGAAGCTCGAGCAGCTCGCCGGCCAACGCTTTCTTCAGTCCGTATATGCGGGCGATGCCGTCTCCGGCGGACAGAACATAGCCGACTTCGGACAGTTCGAGTTTCCCCTCGAAGCCTTCGAGTTGTTTTTGAATGACGCTGGTGATTTCTTCAGATTTTATGGCCATTTTTGACTCCTGATAGTATGGATCCCCGACAGTGACACTCGGGGATGACGGCGCTTCACGCCGTCAATTGTTGTTGCAGCTGCTTCAGCTGCCCTTTCAAACTTTGATCGATCACATAGTCCCGTGTTTGAACGATGAGGCCCCCGATGAGCTGAGGATCCACCTGAACATCCATCCGGACTTTGGATTTGAGCCATGCCTCCAGTTTTTTCTGGAGCTCGCTCTTCTGAGCTTCGGACATCGCAAATGCGGTGCGCACGCGAAGCGACTGCACATTCATAAACCGGTCGACGTCCTCTTGAAACTCGAGTGCGATCAGAAACAGAAGATCCAGCCTTCGTTTGGAGACCAACAAATAGAGGAAGCGTTCCAGAAGCGGCGTCGCATATTCCCCCAGCGTTGAACGAATCATTCGCTTCTTCTCCTCAGCAACGATAAAAGGATGCTCCAAAATTTGTTTAAGCGAACTGCGCAGACGAGCCACGCGAATAAATTCCTCCAGCCCCTGCTGAGCGGCCCGCAGCTCATTTTTCACCTGAGCTTCATCGAAAAGCGCCTGCGCGTATTTTTTGGCGACGACGATATCTTTCATTTAGTTGGCCTTGGATTCCCTGTCCAAATCCTTAATGAAACCGGCGACGAGCGTTTCCTGTTCTTTGGCATTGATGGTGTGACGCAGAAGCTTCTCCGCCACGCGGACGGAGAGTCCGGCCACTTCCTGCCGGAGTTCGCGAGAAAGCTTGGATTTCTCTTCTTCCAATTGACGTTTGGTCTGCTCGATCAAACGGTGAGCCTCCGCTTCGGCATCTTTCATCATCTGCTCACGAAGTTTCTGAGCTTCCGCTTGAGCCTGAGAAATCATGCCGGCGGCTTTGTCCTGAGCCTTGGATAAATCCTGCTCCAACTGGGCTTTAAGCTGCTCGGCCGAGGCGCGCGCGCTTCCGGCATCGTCAATCGCCTTGCGGATGCCGTCTTCACGGTCTTTGAGCGCCTTGATCAACGGCTTCCAAGCCACTTTGCTCAAAAGCAGCACCAAAACAGCAAAGCTGACGATCGTCCAAATGATGAGGCCCTTATCGGGCGTTAAGAGGTTTTCCATAATAAAATTCCTTTAGTCGACTGCCCTTTCCCCCAGACATCTGGGGGAAAGGGCACTATGAACTACTTCGACTGTGAAGCTGACGTCCCGCCTTCGCCGCCGCTTTTGGCGACCGCGCCGTTCAAGGTCAGAGCGACCAAGAGGCAAATCACGAGCGCAAAAAACCCCAGTCCTTCAATGAGCGCCGCCGGGATCAACATCGACGTGCGCAAATCGCCCGCCGCTTCCGGTTGGCGCGCCGTTCCTTCGAGAGCCGCCGCAGACAACCGTGCAATCCCTCCAGCCGCCGCGAGCATGATGATGCCCGCGCCAAAACCTGCCGCTAAGTATCCTAAGCCAATGGCCAACATGTGTAGTCTCCTTCATGTGTAATCACGGGCGCTGATCCATCCCGCCCCCGTGGTGCAACCGCCTGTTAATGCTGCGGGTTCACCGCTCCGCCGACAAAGACGGCGGTTAACAGGGTAAAAACGTACGCCTGCAGAAAAGCGACGAAAAGTTCGAGCAGCCCGAGCCCCACCGCGGCGGCGACGGAAATGGGCGCAATAAAAATACTTTTGAAAATAAAAATCAGGCCGATAAACGCCAAAATCACGATGTGTCCGGCGATCATGTTGGCGAAAAGCCGGATGCAGAGGGCAAAGGATTTTGTGAAAAGACCAAGAATTTCGATGACGAACATCAGGGGAACGAGCCAAAACGGAAGTCCATGAGGAATAAACGTCTGCGCGTAATGAATAAACCCATGCTCGCGAATGCCGGAGATATTAATCATCAGGAACGTCGTCATTGCCATCCCCGCCGTCACCGCGATGTTGCCGGTCGCTGTCGCCCCGAAGGGCACCATGCCGAGGAGATTGCAGAAGAGAATGAAAAAGAAAAGCGTCAGGAAATACGGAAGATATTTGTCACCGGCATCGCCGAGATTCGGCCTGACAATTTCATCCCGGATATACACGATAAAGATTTCAAAAAAATTGGCCCAGCCGGTGGGAGCGGAAGCCTCTTGCCTGCCGGCAGGCAGGGATTGCCGCCGCGCAAGCAAAAGCAATGCGAAAAGAATGAGACTGGCGATGGCCATCATGAGGTTATGGGTGGTGAGATAGAACGTATGGCCTCCCACCGTAAAGAGTTTGGCAATTTTATGATCCAACAGGTGATGTTCGAGAATTTCGACGAAGTCCATCAGCGCGCCTTATAGAGGAAGGGAATTTGAAGCATCGACATGACCAGATAGCCTGAACCCATGGTAAGCAGCGGTACGACAAACGGTAAATGTCTGTACAGAAGCCATCCCGTGACTAACCCTAGGGCCGTTAAACGCAGAAAGGCATCACCCGCAAAGACAGAGAAAAAAGCGCGGTCGGATTTCGGCAATGCCCATTTCAGCGCCCAAATAGCGACGGCGCCTTCAAGACCGACTCCAATAAGGATCCAAGGTATCATTCGTTTGATTTACCAAATTCCCGTATAAAGTTATAGAGTCCCGAGCCAATTCCAATGAAAGCGCCTGCGACGGTTCCCAAGGGCCTCGCGCTCCAATGGCGGTCGATCCAAATGCCCGCGAATGTGAACAATAAGATCGTCAGCGCCAAACTGGTCCCTGCATACAGATGCCGCCAAATGGAAGAGCCATCAGGAGGTTGGGAAGATGGTGAAGCGCTCATGGATCGTATTGTACTGCGGCGAGACGCAACATACTATCAAACCTCGACTTTGAGGGTCAACGAAAGGCGGCCGCGGCGTGGATGCCGTACCACGCGGCAAAAGCGAGAAAAAGTACGATCGTAATCCACTTCACCACGTTCTCAGGGATCTTTTTACCGAGAGATCGGCCCACCCAAACCGCTAAGCCATCCGAAGCGACCATGCCTATCGTCGTGCCGATCCATACCGGAAACCAGGCATGCGTCGTCGCCAGGGCGGCCGCGGTCAGCATGGTTTTGTCGCCCAATTCCGCCAAAAAGAATGTCCCGCCAATGAGCAGAATCGGATGAACGGCGACGTCTTGTATCTTTTCCTCATCCTCTTTCTCAAAAAAAGTCCAGACGGCAAAAACGAGAAAGCTCAGCGCGGAAACGGCCTGCACTACCCCGGGCGGGAGCCACGTTCCGATCAGACGACCTAAGCCGACAGAGACCAGATGCACGGCAGCCGTCGACCACAGAATCCCGAGCAGCACATCCCGCAGCGAATAGCGGGTCGCGTAAGCCATCGCGACAAATTGGGTTTTATCCCCCATCTCGGCCCAGAATGTGAGGCCTAAAGATAACCAGAATGCGTTCATCATTCTGATATCTAGTATGCCTTATTTTTTCCTCTTGATATTTTATGGAGCGCGGCTATGCTTGGCTTGCGATGAAGAAGAATGAATTGAAAGATTTTCCCTGGATCGATCCCTGGGTGCCCGTCTCAGAACGCGGGCGGGAAGCCTATGACAATGAATTACGCATGGAGCTCGGGCTGGATCATCCGCTGTATGGAGTAAAAGCTAAAGCGGTCGCCCGGACCTGTCACACGGACGATATCCTTTTCCAACTTAAAGACCATCGCATCGCGGAATACGCGGTGGTGCATTTGACGTTCCGGGGAAAGCCGGAATCCGACCCTCAGTGGCCGAGCGTCATTCTCTACCGGGATCTGGAGCACTACGTGACCCAGCGCATGCTCCGCGACGCCGCCGCCTACGAAATCGACCAATCCAACCAGGCCGCTTAGCTTACATCAAACAAATATCGTGACCTCGTACGGTTTTACGGCCATTCGCTTTGGCGCGCTTGGTTGCCTGATCAAGATACCACTCCACAATTCCGTTTAACGCATCCGCCAAATCAGACGAGCTGTGGCATTTCGCTTTAGCAATCCGCGCCTTCACCATGGATTTCACCACATAATTCATTTTGCCGGCCATAGAAAACCTCCTCAGGATAATTTAGAACCCCGTAAGTATGGAAATGATTCGCGGAATTTTCAAGCGATAGAGTAGACTTATGTCGTGATGCGAAGTGAGCGCCGCGGGGCTGTCTTCTGGACGCTGTTCGGCGTCATTATTCCTTTTTTCCTCCTGTGTCACACCTGGCCACCGGCTCATATGGCCGGGACCTTTGATCCGATCGATCATCAGGAAGAAGGTGTGCGAGCGGCGGCGGCCAATCAATATCTTCACGGCAAACGACCCTACCGCGACATTTACTTGCTCTACGGCGTCGGCAATGAAATCATTGAACCGGTCGCCGTTTTTCATCTGTTCGGCATGCGTCTTTCTTCGCTGCGCCGCTGGGCGTGCGTTCAGGAAGTCGTCGGTCCCTTAGCCTTGTATGCATTGGGATTGATCCTGCTGGAAACGCCCGGCGCGTTACTGGCGTTGGCTCTGCTCATCGCCTATCGCAATCCCTTCTGGATATCCTTTCGCGCGGCATGGGCATTGGGCGCCATGTGTTTTGTCATGGAAGCGCTGCGCCGCCGTGACCCCAAAGCGTGGATCCTTGCGGGAAGCACCTGCGCGATCGCCTTTTTGTACAGCAAAGAGACCGGCATCATTCCGGCGTTGAGCGTGGGGGTGCTTCTAGCCTACCAAACGCTTCGCGAAGGGTCGCGGGACATCCGTTTATCTCTCGCGCCTTTTGCGATCGGATGGAGCATCATTTTTCTTCCGCTCTTGCTCTGGCTCGCCGTCACAGGCGGCCTGCGATTTCTCGTTCATGACCTTTTGCATCCTGCCGCGGGCTATCTTTCCATATGGGCCACCGCGGCGCCGCCGTTCGCGGCGCCCTTTCGCCGTTTTTTACACGATCCGTTTCTTTTTTATCATCCTGCAGGAGTCGGACTGCGATGGTGGTTTCCCGTGTTCTTTTACGCGGCAACACTCGTGTGGTCCTTTCAGAAGCCTCCCGCCCCCCAAATACAGCAATTCCGAGTTCTGACAATCTTTTGTGGGCTTTATTTTTTGGTGGCGCTCGGCCGCTCGGATTTCGAACATTGGCTGAAAGCCACAGCCGGTTATTGGCTTTTGCTGGTAGCCGCGATAGAGCAAGGATGGCTCGCGTGGTCCAAAGCTCCTTGGTCGGGAGCAAAAATAGCCCGCATGATCATCGGAGGCCTTATCACGTGCGCCCTGGCGCCGATCGCCTTTGAGGGTGCGCTTTTGGCTACATCAGCCGATCATCTCAGACTGTGGCGCGCGGCGCTCCATCATTCCCATGACTCCCCCAACGCTTCACTGGCGCGTCTAGGACCACGCTCTCTGGCGCCGGGGGAGCTTCAGCGATGGGCGGGGATCGCGGACCGCATCCGTCACTGGGCCAAGCCGGGCGACTACGTGTATGTGTACTGCGATTATCCGACGCTTTACTTTTTGTGCGACGTGATCAACCCCACGCGCTACGCCGACCTCAACTACATCGTGGACCCGCGGATGGAAGCGGAAGTGATCGCCGATCTCAAACGGCATCCGCCGCGCGTGATTGTGGGGGAATGGGTGAATGGACAGCTCATCATTCCGGCTTACGGGCAAAACATCGCCCGTTATATCCAGACCTATTTCCATCCTGCAGACACATTCGGAGGATTTGCTTTTTATCGGCCAACGGAGATCAAGGCCAAGCCGGACCAATCGTGAGAAAGGAATGGTGAAGATCCGTGGTCGCCCAGAAGGCTGCGGCTTCCCGTGGAGGAACAGGCGACGTGACGCCATCCTGCCACGACTGCTTATAAAAATAATCCACGAAACGCCTAATTTGCTCCGGCGTCATTCCCGCTTTTCCCGTCTTCTGCCGTAACGTTTCTTCCTGTTCGATGCGCTGAGCGACAATGTCTTCTAACGCCGGAGGCTCAAAAGCCCACAACGCATCCACACGATCAAAAATGGGTTTGTATTTTTTTAACGCCGTGGCGACCGATCGTTTAAGTCCCGGAGACGTCCTGGCGAGATCGACGGTTGTGTTCGCACCGATAAACCAACCTTCCAAAACAAGCACGCCGACTTTTCCTTGCACATGATAAGGCTGAGGCGCTCGGTCATCGTTCTGTTTTTCAAAAGCAGGCAATTCAATGTTCGATGAAGGCCCGCTCTCTTCCAACATCCGAAGATCGTGGAGCAGCCGTTCAGTATCATGCGTTCCCGCCGGACCGCGGTTCGAGATGCCCTGCGGGTTGTAGCCGAGGGCCAGAAACTCCGGACGATACCGTTCGGCCTTGGGCAAGTAATAGTCATCCAGAGATCGCGTGATGGCTTGTCCTTCTTCGGGTTTGAGAAGGGCGTTGAGATGGGACGTGATGGCTCGGCTGAAAAATGTTTTACCCTGGCCGACAGAACCGAATACACCCACGACATAAAGCTCAGCAGGGCGTAGTCGGCGTTTTTGGGCGAGAATCCATTCCGAAAAAATCCTATAGACGGATTCCGACTCTAACAGTGGCGAGCCTCGCCCCGAAAACGACTCGGGACTGGCGCCTGTTGAATTAACAATGACGCGCCTCGTAATACACGAGATCTTTCTCAAGATCATCGAAGGTCCAGTGGCCGGGAGAAAAATAATTCCAGAACATTCCGTAGCGGTCCACCACATAGGCTCCGGGCACAACGTCTTTGGGCGCCTGATCGAGGATTAGGATTTTCGCGTTCAGCCAATCCCATTGCTTCCGGTCGGCCTGCACGGCTTTTTGCCAATGCGTGAGCGTCTCCGGCGCGGCTTGAGGATCGTAAAGCAAAAGCAGGTGTGATTTTTGACGGTAATCCCAAAGATCGTGAGCGTTCCCCTCCAGATCTTTCACGTGCCAATTGGGGATGCGCTGACCTTTTTCGAGCATCGCTAATGGGAAAGCTTCTGGAAAATCATGCCTGAACCCAAAACAATTTTATTCGGATCGCTGATGAGAATGGTGGTGTAGCCAATCTTTGTTGATTCTCCCCCAATCGAAAGGGTGGTGTCCAGGCGGGACACGGTGGACTTGCTGATCAGCGTTTCCTGAAGCGTTTTTAAAAACCAAGGCAGGTCCTTAAGAACATCGTCGGCGGACTTTCCCACGTAATCGGCGGCCCGGAGCCCGAGAATAGAGGCGGCGGACGGATTAAAGATCGTGATTTTATTTTTCAGATCCATCGCCATCAGACCTCCCGAGAGGTTGACGAGCAGGCTTTCCAGCAGCATTTTGGTATGCGACACTTCATCGAGCAAAAGAAGATTTTGATACGCGATGGCCGACTGCCGGCCCAAGAGCGTCATGAATTCCTGATCCTGGGGGCTGAATTGGCCGCCTTTCCGATTTAATACTTCGAGCACGCCGTAAGTCCGCTTTTGCGAAAACACGGGCACGCAGAGAATCGAGCGCGTGGTGAATCCGGTGATGAGATCGACATGTTTGTTAAAGCGATTGTCCTGGCGCACATCCGGGACGAGCGCCGGCTGGTGAAATTGAGCGACCCACCCGCCGATCCCCACCCCGACCTGAAACGGAACTTCGCGGAGCCTTTTTTCATCCATGCCGTAGGCGGAGCTGATGTACATTTCTTTTCCGTCATCCATGACTTCAAAATAGGTCCCCGCTTCCGCCTGAACGGTTTTGCAACCCTGTTCAAGCACAAACTGCCAGAGTTTTTGAGGCTCGTAAACAAAATGCAGTTTATTGAGGATCTCGAAGAGCGCGTTGAGATGATAAGTGCCTAACATGTCGATATAAATGATATCAGTTTCATCGCTGGTACCGAATGAAGCGGGCCTGCGGCACCTCAATGCGTCCGCCGGTGCCGTCCGCGCTCATCACATACAGGGGATCTTCTCCGATCACCAGCGTCAGAGCTTCCACCGCGGTGGCCATGGGGTCCCAATCGTCATGAGACAAAATCTGGAGCCTGCCGCCGTGGGCGTCGGAGACCACCATCGTTTGTTCGCTCACGTCTGTTGCGTCCGGACTTTCCTTAAAAAATAAAAACTGATGGCCGGGGAAAGAATTAATTTCGCGTTGGGAGGAGCAGTGTTTCATCCGCCGGCTGCCGGTGGAAACCGAGAAAGGAACAAGCGTATTGCGCCGCCGGTCCCAAAGCTGAAACTCGTCGCACACTTTGGCTTCTTTGGCCGTTTTTAGAACGATGAAATCGGAACTATCCGAATAGACCGCTTCAGCCACCGGCTCGTTCAAAATGAGCGTGGTCGTCCCCGTGTCCACCCGGTACTCCGCGAGCCAACTCGGCAGAGAACCGGGGATCTGCAAAAAAAGAAGACTCTTGCCGTCACTGGCCCAATCCGGAGAAAATCCTTGTCCTAAAAGCGTGGTTTTGGAATTTTCCCAATCGTGCACCGCCAGGATCGGCCAAGCGGACGGCCCCATCACCTGCAGCGCCAGTTGCCGGCCGTCGGGAGAGAGCAGGAACCGAAAGGGCCCCAGCGGGTTTTCATAGATCACTTTTTCTTCTCCATCCGGCCACGCCTTCAGGTAAACGCGATAAGGATCCTTGGGCGTGGCTCGGGCCGAGAAAAACACGCGCCCCTGTTCCCGGTCCCAGGTGATATCGATGAAATTGGCATACGCCTGATGGAAAACAAAAGGCTCGAGCGCGTGCGTCTCAAGGTTATAAAAGGCGGGAACGGGAGGCTTGTGCCGCAGATCTTCTACGAAAAATCCGCGCGGGAAATCGGCATGCGCAAAGGATGGAAGAAAAAGAACCGTGAAGAGAAGAGTCTTATTTAGGCTCAACAATCTGAACGTCCGCATCCGAGGATTTACGTTCAGTGCCCACCCCCGGAACTGTATGAATATCGCCCACGGCCTGAGCGTTTTCTCCGCGAAGGACTTTGCGGTCGTAGGAGTCGGTCAAGGGATGCGTCAAAAGGCTGTCCGCCAACTTCTGTAAATCAGCCGCCGAAAGCGCAGGGGCGCTGGAAGCGGGGCGCGGCTTGCTTGCCGCCGTCGGTTGTTCTTGATTTTGCGGAGCATTCCCTTCTTCTGCTGCCTCGGGCGCCTGACTCTTGCGTCGTAAAGAGGCCAAAAGCTGCCGCACTTTGGGAGCCACGGGATCATCCGGACGCGCGCGCAGGAATCCTTTGAAATCTTTTTCAGCCGCCGCTAAGTCTTCACGCTTCAAGAGGATCACGGCGCGCCCTAAGAGCGACTGGGCGTCATGCGGATTTTTATCCAAAACATAGTTGAAGTCCTCGAGCGCCGCGTCCCACCGGTCGGCTTCATAGTTGACCGCGCCGCGAAGCGCGCGGGCGTCCAAATAATCGGATTTCAGGCGCAGCGCATCGCTTAAGTCCAAAAGAGCGCCGTCCAAAGATTTCAGGTAATACTTGCAGGCGCCGCGCGCGAAAAAGGCTTCGGCGAAATCCCCGTCGTTGGAAATCGCGTCATCGAATTGCGGAATCGCTTCGCTGAATTGTTTGGCGTTGAACAGCTGGACACCGTTGTTGAAGGCGCGAATGGCGGCATTCGGTCGTGCCCAAACAATTGAAACGACCGAAAGCGAGAAGCACAAAAACGAGAAGCCAACACAGAAATCGAGAAGCCGTCTTTTGGGTCTCGCGGATGGCTTTTCGTTTCTCGTTTTTCGCCTTTCCGGTCTCTCAAACATCAAATGATCGCCGCGTCTTGCACTCATCGCACGCGCAAACCTCCCTCAGAAAATCGTACGTATAGATGCCCGTATTATGGCCGTCGGACCAGTCAAAGTGAAGCGCGTAGTTGCCCATCACCTCGATGTTTTTGGGTTTTAACGTGACGGGCACAAGATCCGGTTTGATCAAACTCTGATGGGTCCATTCATCCACGCAGCCCGCGCAGCGGCAGGCCAAACGCAGGTCGCGCGCGGAGTAACGGCCGAGATGCCGGTCGCTCCAGCTGATGGTAATCGTCTGCCCCGTGGTCTTGATCTCAAGCGGAACCGGCTTCATCAGAACTCCGCTTCGACCCATTGTTTGGGATCCACCGGAACACCGTGTACAAAAACCTGAAAATGCACATGCGGGGCCGTCGCCATTCCGGTCGAACCCACTTTGCCGATTTCCTGGCCTTTGGTGACTTTTTGCCGGATTTTCACGGATATCGAGGACAGGTGAAGATAAATCGTCATCACGCCTTGGCCGTGGTTGATCAGCACCGTTTTCCCGTGCGCTCTAAAATTGGCGGCCAAGACGACGGTGCCCGCGTTGGCCGCCAGCGCCGGCGTTCCTTTTTCCGCGCGAAGATCGACGCCTTTATGAAAGCCGGCATCGATGGTTCCGTTGCGCATGCGCTTTAAACCGAATTCGCCGATCACCTTGCCTTCCACGGGATACATAAAAACACCTTCCCACTGCTGATCGCGGGACAAATACTGATCGGCCTGATGAATGAGGACGCCTTCGTGATGTTCGGACGTCATGAGCGCCGTTTTTTCCGGAACAAAATTGACATTTTCGACCGTGAAGACTTTTGTCGTGATCTCGATCACATAAGGCTCCCCGGGGAGCGCGTCGGCGGGGAGCGCCTCCGTCGCCGGGGCTTTAAAAGTCAGGCCGTAGGAGCCGGGTTTGGAATCCAGATTGATCCCGATGAGCGCGCGCTGAGCATTCGGACCGATGGCAAAAAAAGGATAAGCCTTTCCCAGGAACAACGCTTTGAGCCGGGACGAAGGTGCGAGCCCGTCAAGTTCCACGCGCAGCGTCTCACCGGGCAACAGCGTCGTCGTGGAAAGCAAAACTTTGGCGGGAACAGCCGCACACGGCATGGCCAAAGGCAAAAGACAAACGGCGAGTTTAAGGTTCACGTGGGGACAACGCGCACGAAACGGCGTTTGCCGACCTGGATGAGGACCGGGACCTGCAAATCCAACGCGTCTTTCTCGCCTGCGCGTTTGCCGTCCACGTCGACGGCGCCCTGGCTGAGGAGACGCTGAGCTTCTTTTTTACTCGGCGCGACATTTGAGGACGTCAAGATATCCACCAAACGGTGTGTTCCCCGAAACGTTTGGAATTCCGGGACCTGCTCAGGAATTTCCTTCTTCGAGAACACACGCTCAAACTCCGAGGCGGCTTTTTCGCCCGCTTCCGGGCCATGGAACTGAGTGGTCAGCGTCTTGGCCAAGAGGCCTTTGGCGGCGCGCGGATGCATTTCTTTTAGAGCGTGCACATCCAAATCGGTCAAGAGCTCGGCGTATTTCGGTAAGAGCGCGTCGGGAATCGACATGGCCTTGCCGAACTTGTCCTGAGGAGAATCATTAAACGCGATGTAATTTCCATAAGACTTGGACATTTTTTTGACGCCGTCCAACCCCTCCAGAAGCGGTACGGTGATGACCACTTGGGGCTCCTGGTCATAATCGCGTTGGATTTCACGCCCCATCAAGAGATTGAACTTCTGATCGGTGCCGCCCAACTCGACGTCGGCCTGGATGGCGACCGAATCATACCCCTGAAGCAGCGGATACATAAATTCGAGCAGCGAGATATCGATATCCTCTTTGAACCGTTGAGAAAAATCGGCTCGATGAAGCATCTGCGCCACCGTCGAATGACGGGACAGCTCCAGCAGGCCGGCAATTCCCAGCGCATTCAACCACGTGCTGTTGAACCGCACCTGCGTTTTCTCACGGTCCAGCACCATAAACACTTGATCTTGATACGTCTTGGCGTTCTCCCATACTTGCTGGGGTTTTAGCGCGGGGCGGGTTTCGGAACGGCCGGAAGGATCCCCAATGCGGGCGGTAAAATCTCCGATAATGAACTCAATCTGATGGCCCAGATCTTGAAACGTTCTTAACTTGCGCAGAACAACGAGGTGGCCGAAATGCAGGTCGGGCGCCGTCGGATCAACACCCAATTTGATGTGCAGCGGTTTGGCTTTCTCAAGCTTCGCCTTAAGCTCCGTTTCGGAGATGATCTCCGAACACCCGCGAGTGATTTTTTGCCAATGTTCCGTCGAAACGCTCACCGGCTCATCGTATAAAACCACGCTTCATCGACACAACCAAGCGCCGCCCTTTAAGATGGACGCGTAAGCCGGAGAGTCCGATGGCGATCACGCGGCCGCCGGCCGCTTGAATATCGCACTCCTGAGTCTCGTGCTCCATCACCACGCGGTCGGGACGCTTAAGCGCTTCTTGAGCCGCCTCTTTGACGCGCGCCAGATTCGCTGCGGTGAGCACCAGCGCCGTGCGCCGCGCAAAAGCAACGATGAGGTTCTGCGCGCCGTCGATTTCGATCGCATGCCCCGATTCCGCGACGAGAATGGAATCGCGGACATCGCCCTTCAGACCGACATTCCCGACTCGAATTGTTCCGCGACGATCCGCCTTGAGCACATTCTTGAGGGCGTCCCACTGACCCAAGTCCGTCCAGCGGAAACCGGCGTCACACACAGCATAAGCGCCGAGATTCGCGTCGGCGCGGCTGACCAAAGGCGTCATCACGGCATAATCGATGGAGTTGTCGACGTAATGCCCGGGATCAAGCGGGTGAGGAATTTTATCGGGAAAATCCTGATATATGAAGGCTGCTTCGTCTTTCTTGCCGGCCTCTATCGCAGACATCATTGCCCTGTAAACGCGGTGCATTTCCGGCTGCAGCCGCTCAAGCGCCGTCTCGGCGGTAGAAATCCGGAAGAAGAACATTCCTGAATTCCAGTGCCACCCTCCCTGATCAATCATCTGACGCGCAAGCTCGGCACTCGGCTTTTCCCGAAACTCGACCACCCGGCCATCGGCGTCAGCGCGCAAACAGCCGAATCCCCGCCATTGTTCGGGGTCCTCTTTTGGAGGAATCCCCAGCATCACGATCGCCGCTTGATCTTCGGCAATGCGGAGCGCGCGGCGCATGGCTTGGGAAAAGGCGCGGCTCCCTTGAATCACATGATCTCCCGTCAGCACCGCCAACACCGCATCGGGACCCTCGCGTCGTAAGTGCGCCATCGCCCAGAGAATCGCCGGCCACGTTCCGCGCCGCGCCGGATCGACAAAAAAATGCGCCGCAGGAAGTTTCAATTGCCGCCGGATCGGCGTCACCATATCCTTCACCGTGAGAACGTAAATGTGCTTTTTAGGCCAGGGCCCCAAGCGGTCATACGCCTGCTGAATCAAAGAACGCCCCGACCCCGTCAAATCGGCCAACACCTTATTAAAGGGAAACAGCCGCGAGCTTTGCCCGCCGGCCAGAATCAAAGCATACCGATGACTGTTCTTCACGAGAGCCATCGTATAAAACCTCCTCCGACGGTACAACTTGTAGACCTGATGCATTTCTGGGCCCTTTAGCCCAAAATTATTGCCCTACTGCCTTATAGGAAAAACGACCGTACCAGGCTAGAATGAAATGTCATGAACTTGCCATTAAAACAAGCTGTTGTTATTCTTCTCACATCCGCATTGACAGGGAATTCACTTGCCATCAACGAAATAACTCATGGCCGGCTCGGCCCGCAAAATGTGAACGGCCAAAACCTCTTAACCTGTCAAGCATTGGCAGAAAAAACTCTCTCTGATTCGCGTGCGACTATTCCTCTTGTTGGCTTGTTGCGGAACTCTGTAATGGGCGCGGCGATGGCAGGAACATATTGGAACCACGCCGCTCTGCTTGTTGCCGGAGTTCCGCTTCCTCCCTCTGACCATGATCGTATTTTCGGACCTCTACAGGATGGGACCATTGAATTTACCGGCCAAAATACGGGGCACAAATATCGCGTTCGGGTGCGATCCGAACGCGCCGCGCGGGGCGAGGGATGGTTTCGGCTGGAATTGTATGAACCCGGGACGAGGAAACAGCGGAACGTCGGTTATTTGTCGGTGCATTATGATCCCGCGTGGCCGTCCTTGACGATTCTGAAAACAAAAATCGAACATCCTTATCAGGAGGAAGCGCTTCGACGACAAGTTATGGTTTACCTTATTAAGCACCTGAAGCCTTTGACGCGGCTTTCTTTGGGATTGGAAGGCAGCGAAACGGTAGATTCATTTATTTCACAGCTCCACCTCGGCCTTCAAATTCCCTTCGACCGAGATCCAGCCGAGCGCTACCAGTTGTTGATTCAAGAACTCACCGCGAAAATGAAAGTGGCGGCCCAAAGAGGCCAATTGCCGGCCGAGCTTTCGGGTTTTGACTCCAACCTGCAGATCATTTTTGCGCAAAGCCAACTCGCGCCTTTGCTGAAGGAAGCGGGCATCGACATCCTGCACGATCTTCATCTCATTGTGAGCCAGGACCATTTGACAATCGAAACCGTCGTCGGTCTTAAAGCATTTGTTCAAGAACGCTATGGGGCGGCCGCCTCTATCGCTTCCCTTGCCTCATTGCGCGCATTCCTCAATGCTTATACGGTCCGGCTGCAAATTTCTCCGCCTCCCGCCGTGATCGTCGAAGCATTAAACAGTCTACAGAACGGTACGGCGGAAATTGATGACCTTTATAAATATCTTGAATTTTTACAGAGAAAATTGCAGAAGTCCGAGACTGCATTTGCCGGACAACCGGAAAAGACGCGCGAGCTTTTACAAAACCCATCCTATCACGCCATTGAATTAAGCAGTTTTCTGGGAAGTCACGATGCGATGGCGAAGATTTTGCGAGGACAGGCGCCTGTTTTGGAAGACGCGCTAGCTCTTTCCTGGGTTTTTAAAGCAAAAGAATACGATGATGCTCTGATTGCCCTGCTTGATCAAATCGAAAGCTTCTTCAGGCAAGCCGGCGACAATCCTCAGCCTAACTTTGATCAGTGGCCTCTGCTGCAGGAGGCTTACAGGAATCATCCGGAAGAACAAAAACTGTTTATTCCAATACTGCAAGCGGGTCTGACCATGGCCCGTGCCGGCATAGGAAACGGATTTAAAAATTTACCCATACTGATGGATCTTTATGCCCAACTGCAAAAAGACAAACCACGAAGAGCAAAACTTCTTTTATCAAAAGCTCAAGCCTATTGGGCGCATCTCCTTATTGTTCATGATGGTTTCTTGACTTCGGAACTCTTAGGAGCTGTCGATGAAACAAGAATTTACCGCCACAAAACGAAAAAAGAAGCAAACGACGAGATGCTTGAGGTATCCCAGAAAGATTTCTGGTCCCTCGCAGCATTCAAATTAATGGGTTGGCGAAGAAAAAATGAACGGATATGGCAATTTATTCAGAATGAAATAATTCCTCGGCATCTGACCGCCATTGAAAAAGACCCTCGCATCGTTTTCCGGATTCTTGGTCTTTTTACGGGCGAGGGTCTGCTCTCCGAAAGCGAAGCGATGCATATGGCTTTGTACCACCTTATGGCGCAGCCTGAATTTTCAGACGCTCAGTTAGCGTCTCTTAAGATCATGCAACGAGTGCAATTCCAAGAGATCCTTGATAAACTTTCGGAGAAGTTAGAAACCGGGGATAGAGCTATCCTGAGCTGGGCGTTTAACGCCATTCGAGATATCGCGCAGGGCCGCGGCGAAAACGATAAGGAACGCCGCAGCGCTTAATCGCTTTTTAGCGGATAGCGACGCTGGGGTTTTTGGCGATGGAGGCGAGGATGGATACCGCTTTGTCGATGTCCTGGGGCGTGTTGAAGTAGCCGAAGGAAAAGCGTGTGGTTCCTAAAGGGTAGGTGCCGATCGCCTGGTGGGCGCCGGGGGCGCAGTGGAGGCCGGAGCGGGTCATGAGGCGGCCGCGCTCGAAGAGCCGGTGGGAAAGCTCGAGCGGCGCAAATTCTCCCAAGCGCACCGACACGACAGCCACTCGTTTGGCCGCGCTCGCGGGACCGTACACTTTAAGCGTTTTGATTTTGCTCGCGCCCTCGATAAATTGATCGGTTAGGCGCAGTTCGTGAGCGCGCACTTTGGCGATGGTTTCCTTGGCCAGGAACTCGAGGCTGGCTTTCCATCCCGCGATCCCGAGCGCGTTGTGAGAACCCGGCTCGTATTTGTCGGGTAAAAAATCAGGCTGAACTTCATGTTCCGATTGACTGCCCGTGCCGCCTTCGCGCAGCGTCTCCAGATCCAATCCCTCCCGGATGTAAAGAGCTCCCGTTCCTAAAGGCCCCAAAAGCGCCTTATGACCCGGGACCGCCAGAAGATCGATCTTCATCGCTTCGACATCGATCGGGAGAACTCCCGCGGATTGGGCGGCGTCGACAAGAAAGGGAACGCCTTTACGCCGGCAGATATCGCCGACTTCGGCAATGGGCTGGATGCCGCCCGTGACATTCGAAGCATGCACGAGAACCACGAGACGCGTGTGGGAATCGATGGCCTTGGCCACTTCGATCGGATCCACCACTCCGTCGGCGTCCGCTTTGACCTTGACGATCTTGATGCCTTTGCGGTTCTTCAGAGCATGGAGCGGGCGCAGGATGGAATTGTGCTCCATCACCGAAACGACCGCGTTGTCCCCCAAACGCCAGTCGAGGCCTTTGATCGCCAGATTTAAAGCGTCGGAGGCGTTGAACGTGAAGATGATCTGACTGGGTTTGCGGATGTTAAAAAGGGACGCCAGAAGCTTACGCGTGTCTTCCAGAAGCCGGCCCGTCAAAACCGCGCGCGGATAGGCGCCTCGTCCTGCAGACGCTCCGAGGTGGCGATGAAAATGCAGAAGACCCGCTTCCACCCCGTCCGGCTTGGGGAAACTGGTCGCCGCATTATCAAAATAGATTTCGCGTTTTTCAGACACGGTCGATCACTCCTCCGCCCAACACCACCTCTCCATTGTAGAACACCGCGGCCTGTCCCGGCGTAATGGCAGATTGAGGTTGGTCGAACACAATTTTAATTGTCGTCATCCCCGAATGCCTCTGTCGGGGATCCATGGATTCCCCGCCAGCGACCGCGGGGAATGACGAAAGAATGGCAGTAGCTCCTGCATGCTTAGACCTAATCTTAACAGACACTTCACAAGGCAGGTCGGGCGCCGTTCCGCTCACCCAGGAAAGTTCGCGCACCACCATTGACTGCTCCAGAACATCCTGCTTTTCTCCGACGACCAAGGTGTTGCTGCTCATATCCAGAGATGTCACATACAAGGGATGCCCGACGGAAAGGCCAAGCCCTTCCCGCTGACCGATGGTGTAATAAGGAAGCCCCTTGTGTTGGCCCAGCACGCGTCCATCCACATGGCGAATCGGACCCGACGGGCGCTCTTCCGCCGGGACCTCTTCGGAAATAAACTGGCGATAATCTTCATTGGGCACAAAACAAATTTCATAGCTGTCCGGCTTATCGGCTGTGCGAAGGTTGTGCCGCCGCGCGATCTCGCGGACTTCGACTTTGGTTAAGTCTCCCAAAGGAAACAGAAGACGCGACAGTTCTTTCTGGCCTAAGCCATAGAGAACATAGGATTGATCTTTGGAGGGGTCGACGGCTTTCTTAAGTAAGAACGTCGTTTGGACGTTTGAACGTCGTTCAGGTTCTCGAACGTCGTTCAGACGTCTGAACGTCGTTTCTTTCTCGCATCGTTCAATGCGCGCGTAGTGCCCCGTCGCCAAATAATCCGCTCCCAGCGCAACCGCTTGCTCCAGCAGATAATCAAACTTCACATGCTGATTGCATGCGATGCAGGGGTTGGGAGTTTCTCCCTTCAGGTAGCTGTCCTTGAAATAACCGATCACCGACCCGCGGAACTTTTCCACATAGTCAAAACTGTAATGCGGGATTCCCAGAGTCTGCGCGACCGAGCGGGCGTCGTAGAAATCCTTGGAGCCGCAGCAGCCGCCGAAGGTACGGCCTTCGCGCGACTCCCAATTAGACAACTTCATCGTCACGCCAAAGACCTCATAGCCCTGCTCTTTTAAGAGCGCGGCGGCGACAGAACTGTCTACTCCTCCGGACATGGCCACAACTACTTTTTTTCGCATATAAGTTCTTTCAAACGGAATTGAACATTTACCATTTCAAAATTACGATTTCATATTTGAAGTGTTAAATTTGAAATGGTAAATGTTCAATTCCGTTACGCCGCCTTTCCTGTAATCACAGACTTGCGTAGGCCCTTCTTATAATCGCCCCAAAGCGGCGAAAGATTACGCAGCCGCTCGACAACTTTGGGAAACACCTCGATCACCTTTTCGATCTCCTCATCGGTATTTTCCCGACCCAGCGAAAACCGAACGGATCCTTTGGCCAGCTCGATCGGAACGCCGATGGCTTTGAGAACGTGTGAGGGCTCTGTTTGACCGGAAGAGCAGGCGCTGCCGGAGGACACACAAATGCCCTGCATATCCAAACCGATGATCAGGCCTTCACCCTCGACAGCCTCGATACTCAGATTGCTCGTGTTAAACATGCGCTGATCGGGATCGCCGTTGAGACGCACGCATTCGATATCGCACAAGAGTGCCTTTTCCAGTTTGTCCCGCAAATGGCGGACATGCTTTTCATCATGCTTCATCTCTTTGCTTGCCAACTCCGCCGCGACCCCAAGGCCTGCGATACCGGCAACATTTTCCGTACCCGCGCGGCGATTGCGCTCATGGCTGCCGCCGTGAATCAGCGGATGAATTTTTGTCCCCGGCCGGACGTAAAGAGCGCCGACCCCCTTGGGTCCATAAAATTTGTGCGCGCCGACGGACAAGAGATCGCATCCCAGGGTCTCCACAGAAACGGGAATCTTCCCAACCGTCTGCAGGGCATCCACATGCAACGGGACACCTTTCTCCCGGCAGATTTTGCCGATGTCTTCCACGGGCTCAATGGTGCCGATCTCATTGTTGGCGTGCATGATGCTGACCAAAACGGTGTCCTTCGTGATCGCTTCCCGAATATGGGCCGGGTTCACACGCCCATGCCAGTCGACCCCCACATAAGTGACTTGCCATCCCATCGTTTCGAGAAACTGACACGTTTTCATGACGGCGCTGTGCTCGATCTTGGTCGTGACGATGTGCTTCCCTTTTTCGCGACGGGCAAACGCCACACCTTGGATCGCCCAGTTAATGGATTCCGATCCGCCGCCGGTGAAAACGATCTCGTCCGCGTTCTGAACGCCGATCAGTTTCGCCAGTTGCTCGCGCGCAATATCAATCGCCTTGCGCTCTTCCTGACCGAGCTGATAAATGCTGGACGCATTGCCGTAATGCCCGCGCAAATGCGGCAGCATCGCCTCGACCACTTCGGGCCGGGGCTTGGTCGTCGCGTTATGATCGAGATAAATAATGTGCTTGCTCACTCGTCTTCCTCTCTTAACTTGGCCAGCACAGAAAGGTCTTCCAGCGTCGTGGTGTCGCCGACCGTCTGCGCGCCGGCGGCGATGTCGCGCAAAAGCCGACGCATGATCTTGCCTGAGCGCGTCTTCGGCAAGGCGTCGGTAAAACGGATCTCATCGGGCTTGGCGATTGATCCGATTTCTTTGGCCACATGCTGAACGAGCTCCGTCTTTAAGGCGTCCGTCGTTTCTTGGCCGCTCTTGAGCGTCACGAACGCGGAAATCGCCGTTCCTTTCAACTCATCGGGTTTGCCCACCACCGCGGCCTCGGCCACGGAGGGGTGACTGACCAGCGCGCTTTCAATTTCCATCGTGCCCAGACGGTGGCCCGCCACATTGATGACGTCATCCACGCGGCCCATAATCCAATAATAGCCATCCTTGTCGCGCCTGGCGCCATCGCCGGTAAAATAGCAGTCTTTGATCTGACTCCAGTACTGCTGTTTGTAACGCTCGGGATCGCCATAAATTCCGCGCAGCATGGACGGCCAAGGCTTTTTCAAAATGAGAAAGCCGCCCGAACCGGCGGGAACGGCATTTCCTTCGCGCGTGACAACGTCGACCTCGATTCCCGGTAAAGGAAATGTTCCGCTGCCCGGCTTTGTCGGCGTGGCCCCTGGAAGCGGCGTGATCATGATCGCGCCGGTTTCGGTCTGCCACCACGTATCGACGATCGGACATCGCCCGCCGCCGATCACGCGCTGATACCACATCCAGGCTTCCGGATTAATAGGTTCTCCGACCGATCCGAGAAGCCGCAGGGACGACATATCGTGCTTGCGCGGCCAATCCTCGCCCCAGCGCATGAAGGCGCGAATGGCCGTCGGCGCGGTGTAGAAGATCGAGACTTTGTGCCGTTCAATGATCGACCAGAAGCGGTCCGGCTCCGGAAAATTCGGAGCGCCTTCATACATCACGCTCGTCGCCCCGTTGGCCAAGGGGCCGTAGACCACGTAACTGTGTCCCGTGACCCAGCCGACGTCGGCGGTGCACCAGTAGGTATCCGTGTCTTTCACATCAAAAACCCATTTGGTCGTGAGCGCCGCTCCCAAGAGATATCCCGCCGTGGTGTGAAGAATGCCTTTCGGCTTTCCCGTAGTGCCCGAGGTATAAAGAATAAAAAGCGGGTGTTCGGAATCCAGCTTCTCGGGCGGGCAAACAGCGGATTCTTGACGGACCAGCTCGTGACCCCAATGATCGCGGCCGGCGGTCATGGAAATGACCTGCCCGGTACGCTTAAAAACAATTACGTGTTCCACCGTGGGAGCTTCCTTCAACGCTTCATCGACATTGGACTTGAGCGCGACGACCGCGCCGCGCCGGTATCCGCCGTCGGCGGTGATCACCGCTTTGGCTCCCGCGTCATTCATGCGATCGCGCACCGCTTGGGCGGAAAACCCTCCGAACACCACGGTATGCACAAGACCCAGGCGCGCGCAGGCGAGCATGGACACCGCGGCTTCCGGAATCATCGGCATGTAAATGCCCACCCGGTCGCCCTTTTTGAGCCCCAGTTTCTTAAACGCGTTGGCCAGCCGGCAAACATCCCCGTGCAACTCCTGATACGTCAGCGTGCGCCGGTCACCCGGTTCCCCTTCCCAAATGATCGCGGCCTTGTTGCGCCGCCACGTCGTCAGATGACGGTCGAGACAGTTATAGCTGAGATTGATTTTGCCGCCCACAAACCATTGAGCGAAAGGGGCTTTCCAAATAAGCGTCTTTTTCCAGGGGGCAAACCAGGACAAAAACTCTTTGGCCTGTGCGGCCCAATAAGCCTCCGGGTTCTTCTGCGCTTTGCGGTAGAGCGTCTGATACGCGGAAAAACTTTTGATGTGGGCCTTCTGCGAAAAAGCCTTGGACGGCTTAAATACTCTTTTTTCTCTTAACGTGGAATCGATATCAGGCATAGGCCGCCTCTTGAGGAAAATCCATCGCTTGTTTCGCCACCAGTTTGGCGCAGCGGTGACCGCTCAAGCAAGCGCTTTCGATCGTCGCTGGAAGCCCCGTGCGTGTCCAGTCGCCGGCAATCCAAAGATTTTTAATCGGAGACTCCCAGCCCGGTCGCAGCGATTCCGTACCGACCTTGGGCGAGAGCGTCGCCTGAGACTCCTTGATTACAAGCGAGCGCAACAGCACCGCGTCCGCGGCTTTGGGGAAAAGCCGGCGCAGTTCTTCCAATGCCATGCTCAAAATCTTTTTGTCCGACCATTCCGCGAAATCGTGCGCGCCGCTGATGACAAGCGACACGTAGCCTTCCTTCGTCTTGGCATCGCGATGCAGGCGCGAGCGGTTAAAGAGCCACTGGATGTGCGTGTCGAGCAACCCCACGAAAAGTTCCTTGGTGATGGCCCGGTCAAACCAGAGATGAATGGAAATGATGGGCGAGTAGCTCAGGTCCTTGAGGCGACGGAAATAAGCGTCCTTTTCCACCCAAAGCTCCGGCAATAATTTGATCAATGCCCAAGGAGGGACCGCCGCGATCACGTCGTCGGCCGGCAGCCGTCCTCCGTCGCGCAAAACGACCCCTTCGATACGTCCGTCGCGGATGTCCAGGCGTTGGACCGGACATTTCAGCCGGACCGCGGCATTTTTTTCCTCCAGGTAACGGACGGCCTCATGGACATAGAGATCGCTCAACCCCACGTTCGCAAAAGCGAGACAAGACGATTCGGGATCTTCGAAAAAGGCCTGCTTCAAGACCGCCACGAAGGTGGCTGCCGACGCGATCCGCGCGTCTTCATTCAGGCACGCGATCGTGATTAAATCCCACAGATGCCGTTTGGCGCTGTCCGATTGATGACAGCGCGTCAACCAGTCATCGACCGTCATCCGAT
>Ga0206852_1082_pt1 | contig 23575 bp, 23 predicted proteins | sample Alteio_BWOrgCont_14_FD_152849 | JGI IMG/M metagenome (GOLD analysis project Ga0206852, IMG submission 152849) | Enriched cells from forest soil in Barre Woods Harvard Forest LTER site, Petersham, Massachusetts, United States -... | ecosystem: Environmental > Terrestrial > Soil > Temperate forest >... | reverse complement strand
CCAGCCAGGCGATCTATGCCTTCTTCGGGCATGGCATTATAAATGCTCGCGCGTATACCACCGCTGACGCGATGACCGCGTAAATTCGTCAAGCCAATTTTTTCTGCTTGCTCAAGAAAAATCGGTGTTAATTTTTCATCATGCAAATGAAACATCACATTCATCAATGAACGACAATCAGGTTGCACGCGATTAAGATAAAAACCATGATGCTCATCAATAATCGAATACAGTTTATTTGCCTTGCGAACGTTTCTTTCATATATCACTGGCACACCACCCTGACGTTTCATCCATGCCAAAACGAGACCCGTCATATACCAGGCATAAGTTGGCGGTGTGTTATAAAACGAATGATGTTCAGTCTGCAATTTATAGGAATAAAGTGATGGTGTTTGCGGTAATGGATCCTTGATCAAATCTTCACGAATGATAACGATATTCATGCCAGCCTGACCAAGATTTTTTTGTACGCCTGCATAAATGATGCCAAAATCATTCACATCCAGCGGTCGCGATAAGATCATGGAAGTCATGTCAGCAACTAATGGAACCTTACCCGTTTTTGGTACCCACTGAAATTCCAGACCATCAATGGTTTCATTTGGCGTGTAATGCAAATATGCTGCATTTTCATTGATAGACCAGGTATCTTGCGCAGGAATATAAGCGAGATGATCTTTATGTTCAGTATGCGCAGCAATATTGACGGTGCCATAACGCGCTGCTTCTTCAATGGCTTTTTTCGACCACACACCGGTATCGATGTAATCAGCAGTATTGTTCGCACCAAATAAATTAATTGGCACCATGGCAAATTGTGTTGAACCACCGCCCGCTAAAAATAATACCTGGTAATTTTTTGGAATAGACATGAGCTCACGTAAATCTGCTTCTGCCTGTTCCGCCACAAGCTTGAATTCCGGCCCTCTATGACCTAATTCAGAAATCGACATGCCTGTGCCATGCCAATCCAGCATTTCGGCTTGTGCCTGTGATAAAACTTCTTCCGGTAATATTGCCGGTCCTGCACTGAAATTAAATACTTGGCGCATAGTTTACCTGATTTTCAATTTTTTGTGACAGCATCATTCCCTGGGTCCTATCATTAATTCTGGTTTAACTAAATCCCTGAATTCCTTTTCCGACAAATATCCCAATGCCAATGTTGCATCCAGCAAGCTGGTACCATCATGCCATGCTTTATGCGCGATTTCTGCTGCCTTGTCATAACCAATTTTGGGTGCCAGTGCAGTGACTAACATCAGTGAATTATGGACAGCAGCATTGATTGCACGTTCATCTGCCTGTAATCCAGCAACACAATATTTGTTAAACATGCGTGCTGAATCTGCCAGTAATCTCACCGAATTCATGAAATTATGTATGATGACAGGCTTAAATACGTTTAATTCGAAATTACCTTGTGAATCTGCGAAACTAATCGCGGCATCATTTCCCATCACTTGCACACATACCATCGTCATCGCTTCTGATTGCGTAGGATTGACTTTGCCAGGCATGATGGATGATCCTGGTTCATTCGCCGGTAATACCAATTCACCCAAACCACAACGTGGGCCCGATCCTAACCAGCGTATATCATTTGCTATTTTCATTAATGCACACGCAAGTGTTTTAAGTCCACCGCTTGCAAAAACAAACGCATCATGTGCAGCGAGTGCTGCAAATTTATTGGGAGCAGATACAAATGGCAAACCAGTTAATTCTGCAATTTTGCCAGCAGCTAGTTCTGCAAAACGTGGATGCGTATTTAATCCTGTGCCAACTGCAGTACCACCTAATGCAAGTTCATATAATCCTGGTAAAGTTTTTTTGATGTTATCCATCGCTGCATCAAGTTGTGCAACATAACCAGAAAATTCCTGACCGAGAGTTAATGGCACAGCATCCTGTAAATGCGTACGACCAGTTTTCACAATATGTGAAAAAGCTCTTTGTTTGGCTGCTAATCCATCACGCAATTCTGTAATCGATGGCAATAAGACATTAACGACTGCTTCTGCAGCTGCAATATGCATGGCAGTTGGAAAAGTATCATTCGATGATTGTGATTGATTGACATGATCATTCGGATGAATGGGAGACTTGCTGCCGATTACACCATTGGCCAATTCAATCGCACGATTGCTGATAACTTCATTCACATTCATGTTGGTTTGTGTACCACTGCCTGTTTGCCAGACGCGCAAGGGAAAATGTTCATCGAGTTTGCCAGCAATGACTTCATCGGCAGCTTTGACAATCAATTCCATATTTTCCTTGCTCATCAAACCCAATTCATAATTGGTGAGCGCTGCAGCTTTTTTTAATGTGCCAAAAGCATGAATCAATTCTCTGGGCATCAAATCTTGCCCAATTGCAAAATGGCCGATGGATCGCTGGGTTTGCGCGCCCCAGTATTTATTATCTGGAACCTCGATTTTTCCCATGCTGTCAGATTCAGTTCTGCGATTTGTCGTTGTCATGTACACCCTCAAAGACTTTTGGAAACAAGCTCATACAAGTCCGTGGAAATTTTAGTATCTTGCAAAAGCACTTCCAGTTGTTTCTGCATTAATGCCTGACGTTCTTTATCATACCGTTTCCAGCTAGTCAAAGGGTTTACCATTCTCGCGGCAATTTGCGGATTGAGTTTATCCAGCTGATGCACAATTTCCCGCAAAAATGCATAACCTTCGCCGCTCGCTGTATGAAAATTGACAGGATTGCGTTGACCAAATGCACCGATTAGCGCATAGACCTTGTTAGGGTTTTTGATGTCGAATGCTTCATGTCGTACCAGTTTTTTAACCGTTGCCAGCGTGTGTGGCAATTTGGAAGTTGCCTGGATCGATAACCATTTATCGACCACTAACGCATCATGTTTCCAGGCTTCATAAAAAGCTTCCAGTGCTTTTTCACGATGTGGATTATCAAGATTAGCGATGGCTGTTAAAGCAGGTTGTAAATCAGACATATTCGTTTTTAATGACGTTTCAAATTGTTCCAAACCCAGTTCCTGATATTTGGGAAGTAACATCAAATACATCAGACAACGATTTTTTAATTGTCGCTTACCTACCTCTTCAATATTAAACACAGCTGATTTTGCAGATTGATTAGCCTGATAAATTGCCAGTAACGTTGTTTGCAGTTGTGTGGCAATTTCTGTTATCAGAAATTCGCGCGCTGCATGGATTGCATCGACATCGATAATGTCCATTTGTTCGCCGATATATTTTTCAGAAGGAATTTTTAGCATTTCGGCAAGCAGGAATTTATCCGCATTTTTTTCTTTTAAAATGTGTTCAAACATGGCGATATATTCAGGATCAAGCTGTAAAGGCTTATCATGCTGATAATCACGAATCAGATTTAACAATAAACGTAGAGCATATTGCTGTCCTGCTTCCCAGCGATTAAACGCATCTTTATCATGCTTGCAGAGAAACTGCAGGTTTGAATCCGAATAAGGATAATTCAATTTTACAGGTGCAGAAAAATTGCGTAACAAGGATGGAATCGGACGCGCTGGAATGTTTTCAAATGTAAATGTTTGTGCGGCGGCCGTCAGTTGTAACACCACTTCTGATTGCGATTCAATGGGAATTTCCTTGCCATTTTGATCGAGCAATCCCATGGTGATGGGAATATGCAAAGGTTTTTTATTCGGCTGATTCGGTGTTGGCAAGGTTTTTTGCTGAATGTTAAGACGATAAATCTGTTGTTCTTCATCATAATCATCTTCAACGCTGACAATCGGTGTACCTGCCTGACTATACCAGAGACGGAATTGACGCAAATCAATTCCCGATACATCTTCCATGGCTTTAACAAAATCTTCAATCGTGACAGCTTGTCCATCATGACGCGTAAAATATAAATCCATTCCCTTGCGAAATAATGTTTTACCAAGAATAGTTTGCAACATGCGCAATACTTCTGCGCCTTTGTTATAAATTGTCGAGGTATAAAAATTATTGATTTCAATGTAATGATCAGGACGCACAGGATGTGCAAGTGGACTGGCATCTTCAACAAATTGTACTTCACGTAAGGCAATGACATCCTGAATGCGCATGACAGCATGTGATAAGGTGTCTTCCGAAAAAGACTGATCGCGGAAAATAGTCAAACCTTCCTTGAGACTTAATTGAAACCAGTCGCGACACGTTATGCGATTGCCACTCCAGTTGTGAAAATATTCATGTCCAATCACAGACAGGATTTGAATATAATCTTCATCAGTTGCAGTTTCTGGTTTGGCTAAAATGTATTTGGTATTAAATATATTTAATCCCTTGTTTTCCATGGCGCCCATATTGAAATCGCCAATGGCAACGATCATGTAAATATCGAGATCATATTCACGCCCGTAAGTTTTTTCATCCCAGCGCATGGCTTCCTTAAGTGAGTACATGGCATGATGTGCCTGCTCGCCATAACCTTTTTCCACATAAATGCGTAACTGAATTTCATTGCCAGATTGCGTAGTAAAAGTATCTTTCAATAAATCAAAATCACCAGCGACTAATGCAAACAAATAACAAGGTTTATTGAACGGATCTTCCCATTTTACCCAATGACGTCCATTTTCCAGCTTGCCGGATGCGATGAGATTACCGTTGGATAATAAGGTTGGAAATTTTTTTTCATCTGCTGCGATGGTGGTTGTGTAACGTGCGAGTACATCAGGACGATCAGGAAAATAAGTAATGCGTCTGAAACCTTCTGCTTCGCATTGTGTGCAATAAGTAGTGTGTGGACAATATAAACCAGTCAAGGCTGTATTTTTTTGCGGATAAATACGCGTTGTAATTTGCAATTCAAAATTATCAGGAACATCATGCAGGATTAGCATTTTATCGGTTAATTCATAAGCTGAATCTTTTACTGCTTCACCATTTAATAATAATGATTCCAGTTTTAATTCTTCACCATTCAATAACAAATCATGTTTTTTACTGGAACTGAAACGATTATGTCGGATACGCAAGCGTGAGGTAACAATGGTTGCATCATCATGCAAATCAAAATGCAAATCTACTTCATCAATTAAATAATCAGGAACCTGATAATCTCTTAAATAAGTCGTATGTGCATCATTCATTTTTTCAGTCTGCATTGCTGTTTCAGACATGCGTATCTCCCAATAAAAAATTAACGGCGTGGACGGATGACCTCAGGTGCTGCATCGTTTCTTATAACAGCTGAATTATCGGGCGCTGCATCATTTCTGATAACAGCTGCATCATCAGGTGCTACGACATCAGGTCTGACAACTGCTGCTGCATCATCCGGTGTAACAACTTTAAGATTGCCACCTGGATCAACAACCGTTGTTTGTGCGGTGCCAGATGCATCCCTGCCCTGAATTTCTGTATTTCTGACAGCTACTGCAGCATATGTTTGCGCCGCCAGGAAAAAAGCAATTACACCAATCATGGTTTTCATTTCAAATTCCTTTTAAAACATATAAATGAGCAATCATAAATCAGCTATATTGAATCTGCTAGCAATATCACGCAAAATGGCGGCCAATCATTATTAGTGCGATCACATATGAATCAGAATTATGACCCTCAGGAACTTGCCAAATTTGCGACACTTGCCGCGCATTGGTGGGACAAGAATGGTGAACTTAAAACCTTGCATCAGATAAATCCTCTAAGGCTTTGTTATATCGATGATATTGTCAAACTCAACGGCAAATCCGTGATTGATGTTGGTTGCGGTGGCGGAATTCTTGCTGAAAGCATGGCATTTGCTGGTGCAAAAGTAACTGGCATTGATATGAATAAATCGGTGATTGATGTCGCAAAATTACATCAACTGGAATCCGGTGCCAATGTCGAATACCTGCATGTCGCGACTGAAACCATCGCAGAAGAACGCAAGGAACAATACGATGTAGTGACGTGTCTTGAAATGCTCGAGCATGTTCCCGATCCTGCTGCAATCATTGCAGCGTGCGCACAACTGGTCAAACCACAAGGTCATGTAATTTTTTCCACACTGAATCGCAATCCAAAATCATTTTTATTTGCGATTGTTGGCGCAGAATATTTATTGAAAATTTTACCGAAAAATACGCATGATTATGCGAAATTTATTCGGCCATCTGAATTGGGTAATTGGTCGCGGCAAGCTGGTCTCATTCCAAAAAATACCAAAGGAATGAGTTATCATCCGTTTTCGCAAACATTCAGTCTGACTGATGATGTTTCAGTTAATTATCTTTTTCATGTAACCAAGGGATAAACCATGCCAATTCAAGCTGTTTTATTCGATCTGGATGGAACACTGCTAGATACAGCACCTGATCTTGTCACTGCCCTGAATCAAATGCGTGCAGCAGAATCCTTGCCTCCCATGCCTCTTTCTGAAATTCGTCAGATCGCGAATCTGGGATCAAAAGCGATGATAAAACTTGCTTTAGGCATGGAAGAATGTGACCCGCGTTTCAAACGCATGCGCGAATATTTTTTTCATTTGTATGAAAAACATCTTGCTGATGCAACACAATTTTTTCCGCAAGTGGAACGTTTGCTCGCTACACTGGATGAGCAATCCATTCGCTGGGGAATTGTCACGAATAAATTGACACGTCACGCAGAACCTTTGTTAAAAGCGCTGAAATTTGATCATAGACCAGCCTGTCTTGTGTGTGGCGATTCTGTTGCAAAAGGAAAACCAGATCCTCTGCCGATTAAACATGCGTGCGAATTATTAAAAGTGTTACCAGAAAATTGCATTTATGTGGGTGATGCAGCAAGTGATGTAGTTGCCAGCAAAGGTGCTGGTGTGCTGTCGTTAGTCGCATTATATGGCTATATTCATGCTGATGATGATCCAAAGTTGTGGAATGCAGATGGTTATATTGATGAGCCAATGCAAGTGGTTGAGTGGTTGAATAATTAAGTTGTCACAATCTTCACCCCTGCTGCACGCATTTCCTCAATCGCACGTTCTACATCACCTTTTTGTAATTCCACACCGCGACAACCATCCATCATGACACAGACATCAAACCCTGCTTTTTTCGCATCCAGCGCAGAATATTTCACGCAGTAATCCGTAGCCAATCCCATCATATAAATTTCATTCACCTGCTGTGCTTGCAAATACTCTCCCAAACCCGTTGAACGCAAATGCGCGTTATCATACAACGCACTATAACTATCGATGAATTTATCAGTACCTTTGTAAAAGATTATTTTAATCCGTTCCGTTTGCAGCTCAGGATGAAATTCCGCACCATGCGTTCCCTGCACGCAATGATCTGGCCAAAGAATTTGCTCAAGACCACTCAGCATTACAACATCACCAATCTTGCGATCAGCATGATTCGAGGCAAAACTTAAGTGATCTTGTGGATGCCAATCTTTGGTCGCAATGACGAGATCGAATTTTTGTTGCAAGCGATTGGCGATGGGAATGACTTGATCTCCCTCGTGGATAGCCAGATTGCCGCCAGGACAAAAATCATTTTGTAAATCAATGAGTACCAATGCTTTCATATTTCCTCTATACAATCTGCCTGCTTCGTAGCACAATTAGCGCCTAATCAAAAATGCGGGGAGTGAAGATGATTTGCGAGCTATCTGATCAGGGGCTCATAAAAATTCAGGGAAATGATGCAAAAAAATTTCTACAAGGTCAATTGACTTGTGATGCTGAGCGAACCATTAGTCTGGGCGCGCATTGCAATCCTCAAGGCCGTGTTCTCTCATTGTTCTATCTTTTTCAATATCAGGATGCTTATTATCTTCTCATGCAGCAAAGCATGGTGCCGATTGCCTTATCTGCATTAATGAAATATGCCGTATTTTTCAAAATCACACTCACGGATGACAGTAAAAATTGGCACGTGTCTGGCGTGATTAATGATGATGTATCACTTGAACAAGCTGTTCGAATACCTGTTACAGAATCGTTGTATATTCTTGCGGGCGAAAATAATAAAATTCAGGCAACACATGAAACAAATGTCTGGCACCAACACAGAATAAAATCTGGTATTCCCGCTATTTATCCTGAAACATCCGGTAAATTTTTACCGCATGAATTGAATCTTCCCGCTCTTGATGCTGTTAGTTTTGATAAAGGTTGTTATACCGGACAGGAAATTATTGCTCGCATGCATTATCGTGGAAAATTAAAAACGCATTTATATCATGTCAATATTTCCAGCGCGCACAAGCCAGAATTAGCTGCAGATATATATGGTGAACAGGGAAAAGCTTGCGGTATGGTCGTTGATATGGCACACGACGTGTATAATAATCAATATGATCTTTTAATAACGGCAAATGGATTTGATAATAAAATCAACATTAACAACAAAATAAAGGACGGAATACATGTCCACAAATCTTAGAATTGTACTAGCCCAGTTAAATTTAAAAGTTGGTGATATTGCCGGAAATTTACAAAAACATCTGGATGCGGCGAACACAGCGCGAGAAAAATATTCAGCTGATGTTATCGTATTTCCTGAATTAAGTCTGACAGGTTATCCTCCCGAAGATTTATTGTTGCGTAAATCATTTGTTGCAGAAGCATCAGGTGCGTTAAATCAATTAAAAGCTGGAATTAAAGATATTTATTGTGTCGTTGGTCATCCATATACTGACGAACAATATTTATATAACGCATGCTCGATGTTACATAATGGAAAAATTCTTGCGCGATATTGCAAACAGAAATTACCGAATTATGGTGTATTTGATGAAGCGCGTTATTTTGTTGCTGGTCATGAGTCCTGTGTATTGACTATTAAAGATGTGCAAATTGGCATGGTGATATGTGAAGACTTATGGAAATTAGGTCCAACACATGATGCCGCTGCACATGGTGCGTCACTCATCCTCTCCCCTAATGCTTCACCATTCGAAATGGATAAGCATGAACAACGCGTCTCGGTTTTAACCAAACGTGCGAAACACGATCATGTTGGCATTGTGTATGTGAATCATGTTGGTGCGCAGGATGAAATTGTATTTGATGGCGGTTCACTCGTGCTGGATAAAAAAGGTAAATTGGCGCAATGTGCAGGATTTTTTAATGAAACATTGTTTCCTGTTGATATTAATCATTCGAAAGTTGAAACAGCCACTATCATTGTTCCAGATAAAATCGAGCGAACGTATTCTGCATTAGTATTAGGTTTAAAAGATTATGTTGCGAAAAATAATATTAAAGGTGCGCTTATTGGTGTATCTGGTGGCATTGATTCAGCACTGACACTTGCCATTGCTGTTGATGCGTTAGGCAAGGAAAATGTGCATGCTGTGATGATGCCATCGCAATATACAGCTGATATCAGCATGAATGATGCGCAACAAGTAATACAAAATCTTGGTGTATCTTCTGAAATTATTTCGATAGAACCTGTTTATAATCAATTCCTGCAATCACTCGAGCTTGAAAATAAATCTGATATTACTGAACAAAATATTCAATCACGCTGTCGTGCGGTGATACTGATGGCCTTGTCCAATCAATATGGAAAAATGGTTTTGACGACAGGTAATCGCAGTGAATTGTCAGTGGGCTATTGCACAATTTATGGTGATATGGCAGGTGGATTTGCGGTATTAAAAGATGTGCCGAAGTTGCTGGTATACGAATTGGCGAAATACCGTAATGCACTTTCCCCTGTTATTCCGCAAAATACCATTGAGCGCGCACCGACTGCGGAATTAGCGCCGAATCAAAAAGATGAAGATACATTGCCACCTTACACGGTGCTGGATGGAATATTGGAAGCTTATCTTAATCAGTCATTGAGTATTGATGAGATTGTGGAAAAAGGTTTTGCGCATGACGTTGTGGTGAAGGTGGTAAATATGGTGCATCAATCCGAGTTCAAGCGTAAGCAAGCAGCTCCTGGCCCGCATATCAATCACAAATCATTTTGCAAGGATTGGCGTTATCCTGTGACGGATGGATTTAAGGGCTAGTAATATGTTTCATGGTGAAAATGGTGATGTATTAAATTATTTTATTGCAGATATTGAACCTGCATCGATGATCAATCTTTCACTTGCTTCCAGCTATCTATTTAATTCGCTGAATAATCATACTGATTACTGGATAAACAGGATAAGTAATGATTTCAATATATGTAGAGATTATTTATCTCAACAACGAGAAGTATTGAAAACGCATTCAATTAAATTAGTGCTTGTTTATAAAAACCTGGGAATTCTCGCAAAAAATAAAAATAGATTACCTGCATATCTCAAATTCGCTTATGAAGACGATGATAATTATCCTTTTATTTTCGCGGCCTGCACGGATAATATTCGATATTTTAGCTCAATCATTCCCTATGAGGAGCTTATGGAATGGGCAGAAATGTCATTATTTGCAGGGTGCAAGGAAATTATTATTTACAGTCTAAATTGTCATAGCCATACTGCACCTGAGGAAGGCAAAAAAGAATATTTAAATATTCTTCAAAAAAAATATCTTGATATTGCATCACGAGCAGGCAGAAAAGATATCCTTATGCATTTTTTAAAGCAGGATAATTTTTTGGCAAAGCCAGATATATCCACCCTATTGGATGCTGCTTGTTCAGGCAACATATCATTATTTTTATACCTGATTGAGCCAGAAAATAAATTTAATTTGAGTGTGACAAGTTATTTGAAGGATGAAAATGATCCAGATAACAAGGAAAATAGTCCATTAAATAGCGCTGCATTTAATGGCGATATCAAATTGGTTCAATTAATATTGATAGAAAAGATAAAACCCTCTCAAGTCACATTATATAACGCGATCCAATCAGGATGTTTGGAGTTGGTGCGATATTTAATTGATAACTATGCGTTTGAACTGAAACGGAGAAGTTCCCGGGAACGTTTGGTTGCATATGGCATTCATTCGGGAAATATCGATCTTTATAAATATTTAACGCTCGAGTTAAAATTATTAACAGATATTGAAATCTATAACCTGGACTCTGCAAATTTCGCTAAATCTCGTAATATCGCTTTACACTCACTTTATTGGGAGAAAAGAAAGCATATTTTAAGCGCAGATGATATTAATCTAAATATTTTTTTTGGCAGATCAGGTAATGTTTCCTTGTTAAAACAGCTTGCTACAGATAATGATTTGATAAAGAAAATTGGCTTGCAGTGTCTTGATAATGCGGTAGAAAATTCCCATTTCAACATGGTCAAATACTTGATCGAAGTTTTAAAAATTAAGCCTTCAAATGATACATATTTCTTTGCACAGCTATGTAATAGCATCAGCATTGTTAAGTATCTTGCGCAAAAAGATATTTATTCATACGCACTTAATGATGTATTTCATACAGGATCAACATTTGCAATCAGAAAATATGTTAGTGGCACAATATCTTTCGTGAATTTGCTTTATTCCAATCAAAAAAGACATGAGGAAAGCCAAAAAGATTCATTTGACGCACCAATTAACGACGCTTTAATGAATGCCTTCAAGACTGCTCCATGTTTTTATCTGGATTATATATCCCGCATATTTAACAGTGCTGATAATTTAGGTTTTGACGAAATGGAAATTCAAATGTTACGTCAGAATATTGATATTCTGTCAGAGATGGATTTGGGTAAATTATTTTTACCTGAGTACAAGGCGATTTATGAAAATCGTATCCGGGAAATTGTTGCTGAGATTAACAATCAGCCTGGTAAAAAGCTATCGATGTAAGCTGGTCTGATAAAGCACGCCATGGTTATTTTAATGCCACATTTATCTTTCAGATTATTGAATAGAGCAATTATTATTTTCCTTAACTTCAATCGCAGGTTTATTATTTGTATTTTCTTTCTTATACAACCCATGTTGCGAGAGTAAGACCATAGCCCTGCAATTTTCTGTATTTTGCTTTGTCTTTTTCTCGGCAAAAATTGTTATTTGCTTATTAATATCTAATTTTGTAGTCGCACAAAGCTTTTCATCACATAATAATTTCAGCTCTGAAACAAATGATTGCGACTCTTCGCTTTTAAAACCAATAGACTTATTGTAGCTATTCACGAAACGCATCGTCTGTATTTGAGCCATTTTTCCAAAGAGCAAATTGGAAAATAACAGTTTGTTTTGCCACGGTGTCAACAAAATCAAAATTTGCTGGAGAATATCAGCCGTTAACAATCTTACATTCGATTGGCTTTGGTTTGCTCCTAGAAGAAATGTAAGATAACGGTAGTGTCGTGTTACAAAGTCGAAACTACCAATAGCGGATAATAATTTTTTTGAAATAGATTTATTTGTAATATCGTATATCTTTCTATTATTTTCTTCATTGTCGAATTTATTAGCCAACAATTCCCCACAATTTATAAATAATGCTTCCAGATTGTAGCCAGATAGTGAATTTACCGCAGTTACGTAATAAAGATTTGGTTGCAAAAAGTCAAGCAAATCCCATGGCTTAATCACTCTATTTTCGTCCCCAAGCTTTGTTCCAACCACTAGTGTTATCACATTTTCACAAGCAAAACGTTCTATATCCATAATATCGTGCCGGAGGTCTTCAAGTGCGTTTTTATTTGTCATATCAACAGCGACTAATATTGCATGTACACCTTTTAAATTAGTATCGCGGTGTGGAAATTTATAAGAGTTTTGCTCCCAAATGTGGAATTTAATTTTTTTATTGTTTGCGTTTATCATCTTGACTGAAAAATATGAAGATGAAGAAAGATGAAAATCTTTGGCTTTATTAATTAAAGTTGATTTGCCGGAGTTCACTGGACCAATCACTTTTATTTTGTATAGGTAGTCGTATTCTTTAATGTCATTCCTATTATTCATCATATCTAAATTCCTCGATCTCAATTTTAAACAATCATTTTTTGCCAAAAAAATTTGGAGATGATATTTTTATTTCCTTCATATCAGCAATCAAATTAGCTTTTTTATGGATTGAGTAAATATAATCACCTAGTGTAAAAAGTACATCACTTTTAGCGCCATATGGATACGGTACAGGGCAATTTCCAATATCATACGAACCGGTGCATAGACAATTAAACGTTCGCTTCGAAAGAGCAATGCTATCAAGATAATCATCTGCTTCAGCGAAATACTGCAGAGAAGCACGAGCATGTTCTCTTGGAGAGTCATAATCATTAGCATCACTAAAATTAAAAACCATACTGCCCAGCTGATATTGTGCTTTTTTATAAAGATTCATATCTTTCGTGGTTATTAACTCGTAGCAACTGGCAGCATCTTCATATGCTTTTTTCTTGAATAAGATATCTGCCAAAGAAATAATATATAAATCCTTGTTACTGCAATCATCAGCTAATTTTAATGCGTGCTTATATCCTTTTTCAGCGATAATCTGTTTAAATTCTTGTTTAGATGGAACGAGTGGGAGACCACAAGCTAATTTAAGCTCATCGAGTATTTCAAGTGGAATGGTTGAATCATATTCATTACATAATTGTATATATGGGCCTAATTCAGCTGGATTAGTGAATTTAGGCGTTCCGAATGTAATCCAGTTATCCTTGCCATAATCACCATATTGCAAGGATAAATTATTCTGCGATCCAAAGTTTTTAAAATCGTTATAAATATCTTCATTGTGACTATCACTTGCCAAGAGTAGCTGAATGGTATATTCATCTTGCGATTTTTTATCAATTTCCAGGGCAATCATTACAATTTTGTGGTTTATCCTACTTTTTTTGCTGTAATTAATTTCATAATGATCTTTACCTGGTTTTTTCAATCGTGTTAAAAAATCATTTACTGATAATGTGAATCTTTCGATTTCCGTTGTTTTATATATACTCCATTCAGATCTTGCACTTCTCATAACCACCTCGTATATTTATTTTGTATAAATATTAAACTTGAAGCAATATAATCCATACGTCTATAAAAAGTAAAGGTCAAAATTGTCAGAAAATTAAACAATAAATTCTTTTTCAAATAGTGGCTTGATTTTATTAAATTTTATTTTTATGCCACCGCTACGGTCACCCGGGCGAACTTGCGACGTGATTATGATATTTCGATCGCAACAAATTACGCTAATAAAATCCGTGTGAAACCTCTAAAAGCAGCTTGAAGTTATAAAATAAAAAAATAAGGTCAATCTTGTGCAATAGCGCTTTTAATTGAAAAGCATTCTTGTTCAAGTCTGACCTCATCATACACACATCTATAGCTATGTAATTAATATTTTAATGATTTTAAATTATTGTCATACGTGTTGGTTTCAACATTATTGTTTGGTGACAACAAGGATAATGTTGTCCAGTGCGAATTACTCTTTTCAAATTTTGGAGTTTCCATTTTAGTAAAATCAATTTTTTCTGCCTGCGCAATTGAATTGATATGCAAATTTTCCAATGATGAAATAATGGATACCTCAACTTTTTCCATTAATTCAATCCTGCTTTCCCATGCGACAAATTCAGATTCTATAAGTTTAATTTGATCATCTGTTAAATTGGATTTTTCACTTTGCGCGAAATTGATCTTCTGAGTATTAAAAGATAACTTTAAACTCTCCAATTCACACCAGATTCCTTTTTCATAAAAGGAACGGCCTTTATTAATCACTATTTTTTCTTCAATTTTATCCGTGTATTTCAATTCCACATTTGAATCACTTGATAAATGAGCCGCATATATTTTCTGAGTCGTCATACCGCGTTTAGCTTTAACTGCCTGTGGTGGAATATCATACATCTCAATTAATGAATTCAGATTTTTTCCGCCATTTATTCGAAGATCAGTACCATTCTCTTCGTATGTTTCATGAGCCGCTGTTGCGAGCATATTTTCAAGATAAATTTCATATCCGTTTGTACTAAGGCAGGAAAGAATATCCTGATAATTCTGACCGCTAAAATTTTTTCCGACATAGGGTTTAAGAAAATCTTTTTGCAGATCTGGAAATGGCTTTGATGCTTCGATAGAAAAACGCTCTTCATCTTTTATGATGATAATATCCTGAGTACCGGCTGGAGGTTGAGTTGAGCTAATGCCAACACGATTCGTCTCAATACATCCCCAAACAATCTTGTTTTCGCTATTAATAAAGAAAGGCAAGATTCCACACGGTGTATTTGGAAATATATATTGATCTTGCTGGTTTTTTTCTAACTTGATTAACGGGTAACCTGATGTACTATCGATTGTTGTGCTGTTGTGCTGTTGTGCTGTTGTGCTGTTGTGCTGTTGTGCTGTTGTGCTGTTGTGCTGTTGTGCTGTGAACATATTACATTCCTCGCTCTTTTTGTTTAATCAAAAATATCTATAAATACTGTAATTTACAGGCTTTTAATAAAATAAATACAAGTTGTATGAATATTAAACGTGAGTAATTTAATCAAAGTCTCTATAAAAAGTAAAGGTGAAAGTTGTCAGAAAATTAGACAGCTTATTTCGATTAAGCCTTATTTGCCTGACAATTCTTTGAATATCAATTAACTAGATAAGCTTTTTGCTGGTTCTCATGTACTCTATTCTCATTTTTATACGCTTTAGCTACCTTGATCTTATGAACTTTGATCTTAACTTTTTCGCCGCGCGCATGAGCAAGGGCTTCCTTGGCGCCTTTTAATAAACTTTTACCTATTTTACTCATGTTTTATCCTTTATATGAGATGTTAAGCCACTCATAGAAATTATTTAATTATTTCTTATCTCGCAAGAGACGCTTAGTCTGTGTGTTAATTATCTATTATTTTGTAAAATAAATAATAATTTAAACTTCACTTATTTCCAGTAATCACTTGATTTTTTTAAGATTTGTCTTTATCTTAAGTAACCCTGCAATTTGATGCGTGTTGCGCAACGGGATACATTAATATATGATTAAAAGTTGGAATCATAAGGGTCTTAAAAGGTTTTATTTGTTTGGCGATAAATCCGGAATCATCGCTATTCATGCAAAAAGATTACAAGTAATTTTACAGCTATTGGATGCCGCTGATTCTCCGGAAAAATTAAATTTTCCAGGATTTGGCTTTCATAAATTGAAAGGTGATTTAAAAAATTACTATTCAGTTACTGTAAAAACCAACTGGAGGATAATTTTTCAATTTGATAATCAGGATGCTATTCTCGTTGACTATGTTGATTATCATTAATAAAGTGGAGCTAATATGCCTATACATAACCCCTTACATCCCGGCGAAATAATCTACGATATTCTCATGGAAAGTGCTGGGCTTTCTGTAACAGATGCTGCTAAACAATTAGGAATCAACCGTACTACGTTATCCAGACTTCTTAATGGACATGCTGGTATTAGCGCAGAAATGGCTTTACGTTTATCAAAATTGTTACCTAATACTGATATGGTCTTCTGGATGAACTTGCAACGTGATTATGATATTTCGATCGCAACCAAATACGCTAATAAAATCCGTGTCAAACCTCTAAAGGCAGCTTGAGGTTATAATCATTTCCTACCTCGCGGGCGATGTTTACGCTGCGCTGGTTTATGCGTTGCAACGCTTCCCAAACTTCTGGCTGGTGCTGGTGCAGAGTAATTAAAATTCTCTAATTTACATTGTTCGATTTTCTTTCCCAATACACGTTCAATCGCACGCACTTCAGAATGATCTGCATCTGTAATAAATGTAAATGCCTCGCCTTCTTTTGCAGCGCGCCCTGTTCTGCCGATACGATGTGTATAAGTTTCAACTGTTGCCGGAATATCATAATTGATCACATGCGAAATACTTGAAACATCAATGCCGCGTGCAGCGATATCTGTTGCAACTAAAATTTGCAAGGAACCATCACGAAATCCATTCATCGCCTGCTGTCTTTTATTTTGCGATAAATTGCCTTGCAAGGATGCTGCGCTAAAACCAGCATCAACTAATTTAAGCGCTACTTTCTTTGCTGTATGTTTAGTGCGTGTGAAAACCAGTACAGATTCTTTGGCGGTTTTATGCAGTATATGAACTAATAAAGCTGTTTTAAGATGCGCAGGAACAGGAAATAATACTTGTTTCACTAATGTCGGCGGCGCGCTATGACCCACTTTAATTTTAACTGGATGATGCAATATTTCCTGTGCAAGATGATGAATAGCTTCCGGCATGGTAGCTGAGAAAAGCAAGGTTTGACGTTTCTTTGGTAAATAACGCAGAATTTTTCGAATATCAGGCAAGAATCCCATATCAAACATTTGATCTGCTTCATCAAGCACTAATGTTTCCACGTGCGATAAATCTATTGTGCGTTGTTGCAAATGATCCAGTAAACGTCCGGGACAGGCGACTACAATTTCGATGCCATGTTTTAAACTTTTAATTTGCGGATTGATATTCACGCCACCATATAGTGTCACGCTATATAACTTTGTTCCTTTCGCCAATGCAGTAATTGCATCATGAATTTGTTGTGCTAATTCGCGTGTGGGTGCAATGATTAATGCACGCACGCGCAAACGCGAGCCTTGCATCAGGCGCTGCAAAATGGGTAATGCAAATGCTGCTGTTTTACCTGTGCCGGTTTGCGCTAAACCCATCACATCTTTCCCAGCCAAAATTGGTGGAATGCTTTGTTTCTGAATCGGAGTGGGACTCGTATATCCTAACGATTTTATATTGGCCAGGATAATTGGGTTTAAATCTAAAGTATCAAAATTCATTGAGTTTTTCTCATAAGTTTAATTAGGTGTGGCATTAACATTTCCAATCTAAATAGAGTTGGTATTACTTGTTGAACTTGCTCAATGCCAATTCTTTGTTGATCAATATTTTCGGGATCATTATTGCATGCACGCTCAATATTATAAACTAGCCAGTTTATCCAATTTCCTAATACTGCATAAAATGCAGCCTGGATGTGATTTGTATTTAACCCAGCGCCAGCCTGTTCATAAACTTCAAGCATTTTAATAAAAAGTGCTTCATTAAAATTATCAGTAGTAATACCGCTCCAGTTTAAACTGACATCAATTATTTCATACATGGGATTGAGTTTGCGTGCAGATTCCCAGTCAATCAGAAAAGGCGCATTATGCGCATTCCATAAAATATTTTTTTGATCCAGATCACCATGACTAACAACCGTTGTTTGTTGTAAAACTGGAATATTTTTATGAAACTCTTCATTAATCGCTAAAATTCGTTCCCGATTATTTTTTAAATCTTCAGCAAATACACATCGATTAGCTATCGCTTTATCTATCATGCTATTTATTTTTTCTGAGGTGTGTGTATCAAATGTGGGCTCAGATAATTCAGGCACATCCAGATTGATAAGATGTAAGCTTGCCACTAGTGTAGCAACTTTCACTGCCTGCTCTTCAGAGATGGTTTTTTTGTCAAGTGTTTGTGCATGAACCCATGGATAAATCAGAAATGCTGTGCCTGAAATTTCAAGCAGATGTTTTCCCGCTATTTCCATTGCACTAATGGCTGGAATATTTTTTTGCGAAAAACGATAAGCAATCATTTCTGTTAATTCATAATTATTCTTAACTTCTTCGGTTAATTTTATATCTTTTGAGAGCTGCTTAACGGCATACGAACAATTGTTTATATCCAGTTTCCACATGGAATGCAGCAACCCTCCTTCAACCCTGGTGGGTTTATTAATTGGAAGCGGTAAGTTTAATTTATTACACATTTCTGTGAGATGATATCTATCCATGAGCAACAACTCTCGCTGGTAAACCATCCATCCCATGCACATTCAGCGGCATGATATAAATTTCATATCTTCCTGGCGGAATATTATTTAGCTCCAACCCTTCAACAATCAGCACATCATTTGATAATAATAATTTATGCACAGGAAGATGTTTATCTTCATACCGATCAATGCTCATATAATCAATCCCAACAATTTTTACACCTTTACTGATGAGTTCATGAGCTGCTTCCAGTTCAATATAAACATAATTATCAGAAAAATTATCTTGTGTGGATAATTTTGAGTTGGATGTTTTAAAAAAGATGAAATCATTGGGTTGAATAAGCTGACTTTCAATAAATGATTTAGTAATAGTTTTTTCCGTCTCAGGCACTTCAACAATCAAACCTGATCCAATCAGATTTTCTATCACATAATCACTGCTTGTTTTGCCATCTTTAATGACATGAGCTGGGAAATCAATATGCGTGCCGATATGATTTCCCAAATGCATTTGACATAAATGAAATTGGGAACCGCTATTCAAAGAATAAACATCATCACATCTAAACGCAGGATCACCGGGATATACGATGCTTTTTTCTGAAATGACTGCTGTTAAGTCATACCATTTTTTCATTTTCTACAAATCATATCGTGCATCATAATCAATTCGCGCATACGGATAATTATACTTAAGCACAGCGACAGTATCTTCTTCCAGCTTGATCATGCCTAATTTGCGATAAGCTTTTGCCATCAATTCAAGACCAGGTACAACACTCGGTGCGCCCTGATAATGCGCTACCAGATTGCTGGCGCGATTGGCAGCAGCAACATAAGCCTGACGATTGTAATAATATTCCGCTACATGTAACTGATGATCTGCAAGCACGTTACGTAAAAAAACCATGTATTGATGAGCAGATGGTGCATACATGCTATTGGGGAAACGTGTGATTAATTCATTAAAATCATTATATGATTTTTGTATTTGCGATAGATCACGTGTCGCAAGATCGACAATGAATAAACGTTCCATCAATCCCATGTTCTGATAATAATTGGAAATGCCACGCATGTAATAAGCATAATCAACATGCGGGTTGGTTGGATGAATGCGGATAAAACGATCTGCCGCAGCGGAAGCAAGAATGTAATCTTCCTTCATGTAATAGGCGTAAATAATATAAAGCTGGGAATTTTCTGTTTCTTCACCATAAGGATATTGCACATCCAGTGCTTCAAAACGCTTGATCGCTTCAGAATAATCCTTCGAGCGCAAATCTCCTTTTCCCTTGACGTAAATTTCATGAGCGGATTCATTTTTAAAAGCATCAGCAGGATCAGTGGGAGTTGCGCAAGATGCTAAAAAACCAGAAAAAAGAACCACGCCAGCAATTAACTTTATTTTTTTATTCATATCTATCATTTAACCTTATGACTGAAATGCTTCAAGGAGGTGCATTGTAAACGAATTTCTGTCATCATTCACCGCCTATGACAACAGATACTAAAAAAAATTCTCAAACCCTTGAGCTCGATCAGACCCATGCCAATGAGCGGCTGGATCTGGTATTAGCCAGACTTTTGCCGGAATATTCGCGCACGCAAATTCGTGAATGGATTGATGACGGCAGAATTTTGGTCAATGGCCAATCGATCAAGGCCAAAATGAAGGTGAAAGGTGGTGAAACAGTTTCCATTAATCCGGTTTTTAAAATGGAACAACAATGGCAAGCACAGGCAATTCCTCTCAATATCGAATATGAAGATCAAGCCGTCATCGTGATTAACAAACCAGCAGGTCTGGTAGTGCATCCAGGTGCTGGCAATGCGGATAACACGCTGCTTAATGCGCTGCTACATCATGCGCCTGCCTTGCATGCGTTACCACGCGCGGGCATTGTTCATCGTCTGGATAAAGAGACATCGGGTTTGCTGGTGGTCGCGAAAACACCAGCAGCTTATAAACATTTAACGCTGCAATTAAAAAAGCGCAGCTTTTTGCGTGAATATCAGGCGATTGTCATGGGAACAATTATTAGCGGCGGCAGTGTCGATGCGCCACTCGATCGCCATCCGCGTGAACGTACGCGACGCGCAGTTATTGACACAGGCAAGCCAGCACTCACTCATTACCGCGTGATGGAAAAATATCGCGCGCATACCCGCCTGAAATTAAAACTGGAAACCGGTCGTACCCATCAAATTCGCGTGCATATGGCGCATATTCATCATCCAATTGTGGGTGATGCAGTATATGGCGGACGTTTGCAATTAACCAAAGGTATGACAACAGAATTACGTGAAGCACTGAAAACATTCAAACGCCAGGCTTTGCATGCGTTTGCACTTGGATTCATGCATCCGGAAACTGAGGAAGAAAAATATTTTACGATAGATTTGCCAGATGATATGCAAGCATTAATTCAGTTGCTAAAGGATGATTGCAAATGAAATATATTCAACCTGACTGGCCAGCGCCTGCCAATGTGCGCGCATATACAACCTTGCGCACCGGCTGGCAAGGACGTTATAGCGGCGACAATATTGCTGCCGTATTAAATCTGCCTGAGCAACCTGTCTGGCTTAAGCAAACGCATAGCGATATTGTGCTGGAAGCAACTTCTGACAACATCGACAAAATAGGCGATGCTTCTTATACATCCACTCCCAATCGCGTGTGTCTGGTGTTAACGGCAGATTGTTTACCGGTATTAATTACCAATAAGGAAGGCACCACTGTTGCTGCTGTTCATGCTGGATGGCGTGGACTGGCGGCCGGTATCATTGAAAAAACCATTGCAACATTCGAGCAGCCAGCCAATGAATTACTGGTTTGGCTAGGCCCTGCCATCAGTGCACGCAAATTTGAAGTGGGTCGCGATGTGTATGATGTATTTACCCAGCAACATGCAGAATCTGCACAAGCTTTTGTCCCGCACGCAGAAAATAAATGGCTGGGAAATTTATATGAACTGGCAAGGATTCGCTTGCGATTAAAAAATATTAATCAGATTTATGGCGGTGATTATTGCACATTTATTCAGGAAGATATGTTCTATTCCTTTCGTCGTGACAAGGAAAATTGCGGACGAATGGCGAGTGTGATCTGGATAGATGGATAAATTTTTTGATATCATGTACGACTATTTTGCGAGAGGAGCTTTCTGTATGAAAAAAATATTTCGCATGTTTGTTATTACATTTTCACTTGTCACTTCAGCTTTTGCTGCTACACCCATTGATACAACACTTGCACCCATGCTGGAAAAAGTCTTGCCGGCAGTCGTCAATATTAAAGCAGATATTAAAGTTACTGATGTAAATGTATTGCGCGAATTACAAAAACAGCGCACTGAACAAGGCTCACAAGGTAATCAGGCACCTGATGTTTATTCCTCAGTTGCATCTGGTGTGATTGTCGATGCTAAAAATGGCTATATTTTAACGAATGCGCATGTTGTCGGTGATGCACAACTGGTAACAGTAACATTGAGCGATGGACATCATTACACAGCAAAAATTATTGGCATTGATAAACCATCTGACGTTGCGTTATTAAAAATTACTGCAAAAAATCTGACTGCAATTCAAATGGGTAATTCCAATGATGTGAAAGTCGGTGATTTTGTTGCTGCAATTGGCAATCCATTTGGATTAAATCAGACAGTCACATCAGGAATCGTCAGTGGTGTTGGTCGTACTACACTGGGTATCGAAAATTTCGAAAACTTTATTCAAACTGATGCATCGATTAATCCAGGAAATTCTGGTGGTGCGCTCGTTGACATGAAGGGATTTCTGATTGGTATCAACACCGCTATTCTTGCTCCTGCCCGCGGCAGTATTGGCATTGGTTTTGCGATTCCATCGAATATGGCAAAAAGTGTGATGATACAATTGATTGAATTTGGCAATGTCAAACGTGGTGCGTTGGGAATTGGTGTACAGGATATTACGCCTGATCTTGCTGGTGCTTTTAAAATTACTGCTGGCAAAGGTGCAGTGGTAACACAAGTCATCGATAACTCGCCTGCGCAACAATCCGGTTTGCAAGTTGGCGATATCATTACCAATGTGAATGGAACTGATATCAAGAGTGCAAGTGATGTAGTAAATACCGTTGGCTTTGTACGTGTTGATTCAAAAATTAATATGAATATTGCACGTGGTGGTAAACCAATTACTGTGAATGTCACATTAGCTGATCCAAAAAAACGTCTTGAGCTTGTGGAAAAAATGGATCCATTTTTATATGGCGTGGGTCTGAAAAATTTCAGTGTATTCAGCCCAATTCATGGCAGTATCAAGGCTGTGTTGGTGGTTTCCGTAGAGCGTGACAGTAATTCGTGGCGTTCTGATTTGCGTCCCGGTGATGTCATTACCTCAGTGAATCAGCAAAAAATTTCCAATATAGATGAATTAAAAGCAGCGGTTGCAAAATCTTCCGGTGAAGTATTGTTGAATGTGTTGCGTGGCGCTAATGCTGTGTTTCTGGTGATTAACAAGGAACCGTAAACTTATGTTCAGCAGGATGCTGTTTATTATTTTGATTGCCTGTTTGCCAGTACGTAATGCATGGTGTGTGATTCAGACTGTCGTACCTTTTCAGAATATTACCCTGCAATCAGGCGATTATATTTTTGCGAGTTATGTATTTGGCAGTTTTCCTGTGATTTATTGCTTTGATAATAATGTGCAATTCGATCCACCTGTTGCAACCATGCAATGGCCTTTGGGTGGAGTGATGCAAACGAATTATCTTTCCAAATTTCCGCTGGTGATTAATAACAATTTTAGCGGATTAGCTGCTGATCCTGCGGGGTTGATTATTATTCAGAACTTTTCTGCGACGCAGTTAGTGGTGAATTGTCAGTATGCGTTTTGAGTGGGTTGCGAAGAGCTGTCATCCTGAGCGCAGTTCTTGCTTTTGCGCGAA
>Ga0206852_1081_pt1 | contig 23650 bp, 10 predicted proteins | sample Alteio_BWOrgCont_14_FD_152849 | JGI IMG/M metagenome (GOLD analysis project Ga0206852, IMG submission 152849) | Enriched cells from forest soil in Barre Woods Harvard Forest LTER site, Petersham, Massachusetts, United States -... | ecosystem: Environmental > Terrestrial > Soil > Temperate forest >... | reverse complement strand
GCTGATAAAAAAATACAAGACGCTGGTAATAATTTAAAACAATTAATTAATAATAATTTACTCGAATCTGTCGATGTACCCACTGCTAAAAAATTAGTACATATCAATCAAGCCCTGGATAATGTCAAATCCCAGAGTCAATTGAATGAACTTACCAGGGATGTTGAAAATACGTTGATCGATTATATAAACAATAACAGCCATGATGTTACTGGTATCCTCAAGCAACTGGATAATGCGCCGTCATCAGGTATTGATCATTATCAGAAGCTTCAGCAAATAGATAAATTGATTATCGATCAATTACATTCTCCTGAGCGATCTCCGCAATTACTTGCAGCACTCGCTATACAATCCTCTGCCAATCGCCATGAATTATCCGACTGGCACAAGGTTACCATTGAATCACTTGCTTCCAGCCAGCAAGAGCAATTGCGCACTTTTCAAAAGCAACTGGATTATACGAATGGTTTGCAGCTTTCCTCTAAAAGTAACAAATCCAATCTGAAAGATGATTTGGGAGTTGAACTGCAAAATATCAAAGACCAACAGTTCAATACCAATCGTTATGATGATTTACAACAACGCCAAGCATTACTCGATGAGTTTGCAACAAAAGTTAATATTGAAAAATCACGCGCAGAGCTTAGATATGTTATCAACAGAGAAGTTCTTTATCTGAAAAACCTGGAAGACAATAAAGTTCCTGTTGCACATATCAGAAAAAAATATGATGCAGCAATAAATAATCTGGAGAATTTGCGTAACCTTTCCTTGCCGCTGCAAACAAAAAAAATCTCGCAATTACAAAAGATGATTGCAGAACCAACGCTAGCCAATATGAAAGCAACGTTAAATGATGTCGCTGTCACTAACGACACTGCATCGGAAGCCAGCGATCAAATACTGAGATTTTATGATCGTGCCACAGGAAAAATACATGAGCCTTATGTTGCAACCCTCAGGAAAAACAAAGATTACAAAGCCATTACGACAATGGCGCGACAGGCTGGCAAACAATTCAAGACTGATACTGGCATGAATGTTGCACGTACACTGATCGACAGACCTGATCTCGATCGGGAAAATAAATCTGCTAACCAACTGGATAATTCATTTTCCATCGAACAACAAATTGAAGCCTGGCAGAATGATTTCAACAAAATCAAATTCGATCTCGATGCAGTAGAAATTCCATCCATCAATAGTGAAGATACTGCGCAAATCAAATTTGCTACTGACTATCAGGAACTCAATTTAGCAGCAGATGAAATTAAACTGGAATTGAAAGATGCGAGCGAGCAACCTGATCTTCTGAATGACACGTTCAAAAAAATTAATACCAATATTGAAAAATTTGGCACGAATGCGAAAAAACTGTTAGCCATGCATCGATTATCTTTTGCACCACTTGAAGAAAACATGATTGTTGATAATGCAAAACTTGCTGATCTACTTGTACGCTCCATTAATAATCTGGAAACACGCGCCAAAATGAGCAGACATTCCAATGCGCCACATGCGAAAGAGCAGCTCGATGCGCTATTGCAGGAAAGTAATAAACTGCTTGAGCGCACGCAATCAACAATCAAAAATATGGCATCAGCATCAAAGCCTGAAACAAATAAAATTGATGAGATGAAAACAGCGGTTAGCAAGCTGGAAAAAGCGATTGGCAAAATAAATCAGCAAAAACCACAGCCTGTCAAAAGTGTCATGACATATTCGCAAGTAAAAAGTCGTTACATTTCGTTGAGTCAGGATGTAAATGCGAACATGCAACTCATTGATAATGAATTACGAAAAAGTTTTGCCCCACAATCAGTACACATTGCTGGCGCGACTATTCCTCTTCACAAGGCAAAAGACAGTGAGTTTAAACAGACGCAATATCGTATTGATGAAGATACCTATGCAGTTAAAAAATCGGACAATCATTTATTTCAGCAACAAACCTGTAAAGTAAGGACAGGTTTAGGTATCAATGGTGGTGAATATTCCGCTTCATTTGCTTATACCGATGACTTCAGGCAAGTCGAGAGGAAACTCCGTCTGGTCGCAGCGATTCGTTTTGTCGAAAGAATTTATGCCAAGTTACCTGCGAGTGAAAAAGATAATATCTTCACCATGGATGAACATATGCCGGAAGAAATGGCGCGAGATATCAAAGCTTATTTCAAACTGGCGCAAGATTATCAACGTTATCCTGAACCGGATGATAGTGCTGTCAAATACAAGACTAAGCTGAGCGAAACTGACAATAGGGATCATGAAGAAAGCGTGGAAAAAATGCTGCGTGATCCAGAGGTTATCGAAAAGATTATGGGTAAAAAAGATTTGGTGTTATCCGCAAAACAGGCTGAGGAATTGAAACAGCAGCTGGAAAATCCAGATGAAGGTTCATTCAAGCCGCATAATTGAGTCCGTCATTGCGAGGCACTTTTCAGCCGAAGCAATCCATTCATATACGGAGAGCTGTCATCCTGAGCATGTTGCGAGAGCTGTCATCCTGAGCGCGCGGCTCTTGCTTTTGCGCGAAGGATCTCGTGATGGAGTCATGCGCACTCCTCACGAGATCCTTCGCGCAAAAGCAAGAGCCGCGCTCAGGATGACAGCTCTCCGCTCCACCCCCTCACGCCTGCAACGCTTCCTCGATCTTCGTACGCAACTCACTCAACTGCCCATGAAAATAATGACCAGCATCTGGAAACCGAATCACCACCGGCTGCGGCTTGCGGCTTTCAGCCCACGCAAATACTGCATCTGGTGGCACGACATCATCCCGCTCGCCCTGGACCAACACCCACGGACAAGTAATCGCTGGCAAATCTTTCATGGGAAAATGCTGCACGGGTGGCGCTATTGTCACCAACTTGCTCGTCGCTAATTCTGTCGCTGCTTTCGCTGCAATATATGAACCAAAGGAAAATCCAGCCAGCCACAATTCTTTTTTGCCACGCTCCTGTTGCAACCAGTTAATCACCGCGAGCAAATCCTCAAATTCTCCATTACCACAATCGTATCGCCCTTCACTTCCCATCACACCGCGAAAATTAAAGCGTACGGTTGTCACCCCCATGCCCTGAAAAGTCTTGGCCAGTGTCGTGACAATTTTATTGTGCATGGTGCCACCATAAAGCGGATGCGGATGACAAACCACACCCAACGCCTGACGTGCATTTTCTGTCGCTTCACTGACGGCAACTTCCAGCTTGCCAGCAGGACCATTAATCAATTGGGTTTGCTCACGCATACGTGTGGTTATCATGTGCTGGTTGCTCATAGCCAGAAATAAAGTGGGAAATTATAGGGTGGGGTTGTTTGCAAGTCCACAATGCGCTACAACATCGACTGGTTCATTTTCATCTGGCACAGTTTCAATATTTTTACTCATATTGACTAATGCACTATGCATGGAATGAAAATATTTTTGCATATCACGCGTTGGCATCACATCATCCTGCAAATCAATCACGTGTAGAATTCTCAATCCATCATCAGTAGTAATTTCAAAATCCATTGTCGTGCCAATAGGTAAATATTCAGGTTTTTTCTTATTCGAATCCGCATCCTTGACCATATGCGCACTAATTTTTAATGTCACACCCTGAGGATAATTCGCTACCAGAAATGGAATATCATTTTCAATCAATGCTCCCATGATGCGATTTGCACCATAAGAAGCTGCGATAAAATTTTCCTGGCATTGCGCATATTTCATTAGTAATAAACGTTTGGCAATCAGATGCAACCATTCTGCCTTGATTCCCGTTCGCACTAATTCAGTCGCATTCACATAATCCTGTGCACTGGCAGTCATGACCTGACGTTGCGTTGGCTGTCTGATACCACCGGTTTCCTTATCTTCTTCTCTCACTTTTTTTAAGGAATCAGCCGTGATACATGCTTCCTGATATTTAAGTTCATCAATATATTTATCTACATCCTTGAGCTTTTCTGATACTTGCACATGTAATGATGTCATGCGTTCGTATCTGACACGATCGATATTGTCATACACAATCATTGATCCCGTCGAAATGGCTGGTTGCAAAACATGTATTCTTTTACTGCCTTTTTTCTTGCTGGGACTAAACATCAGCAAGCTACCATCGGTCTGAAGCTTGCTGATTTCACCATAGGATAAAGGCAAATCTTTTTTTAACGCATGTCGTACATATCGATTGGTTTTGCGGGGAGATAATTTTGCATGACCTACACGTAATTCATCTATCACCACTCTAAATGTCGACCGATAATCTTCAGTGGTGGGTGCAGTGAGAAAATTAAGAGGATTACCACGTGATTCGTTGGCTGAGCGATTTTTTTTATTAAATTTTTTCAGACTGAAAGCGCCATCCGTCTTTTTGCGCTTTTTGTTTTTAACAGGCGCGACCTTATTTTTCGCGGAAATACTCGCCTTTTGCGGTGAAGCTTTTTTGGATACGGCCGGTTGCACTGGGGCTTTATTACCCTGCGCACCACCTGGTTTACGTGGCATTATTTTTATACTCGCTCGTATGTGTTTGAATTTATTAGACTATGCTTTTTAGTCAATTTATTGAACAGATATTACCTTATTGGTAAAATTCTTTCAAGCCCTTGCAGCGGTTTTTTTAGCCATTAAATAGTGTAAACTCATGCTCTTTATTGCATATTTTGGGTTTATTCGTGAGCAAAAGCCTGGTCAAATCCACTTCCGTCATCATTAGCATGACCATGATTTCGCGCGTATTTGGCTTCCTGCGTGATATGGTTACCGCTTCCATTTTTGGCGCCGGCGCTCAGTTTGATGCCTTCTCCACTGCTTTTCGTATTCCCAATTTATTGCGCCGTTTATTCGCCGAAGGTTCTTTTTCACAAGCCTTCGTTCCCGTGTTATCTGATTATCAAAAACGAAAATCGCCTGAGGAAATGAAACAATTTGTTAATGCCATGTCTGGTACGCTGGCGCTTAGCTTATTGATCGTCACCATTCTTGGCATGATATTTGCACCTGCCATCATTCATATCTTCGCACCAGGCTTTGCCAGCAAAGGTGATCGTTTTGATTTGGCAGTCACCATGTTGCGCATCAATTTCCCTTATCTGATGCTGATCTCACTCACTGCATTTTCCGGCGCGATATTAAATACGCATCGACGTTTCTGGGTCGCAGCATTTACGCCAGTGTTGTTGAATATATCCATGATTGCTGCGGCATTCTGGTTATCGCCGCATTTTACGCAACCGATTATTGGTCTGGCCTGGGGCGTGATGATCGCTGGTATTCTGCAATTATTATTTCAATGGCCGTTTTTAAAAAATCTGGCGATGTTGCCACGACCCGTGATTAATTTTCGTGATCCTGGTGTTTCGCGTGTATTGAAATTAATGTTGCCAGCCTTATTTGGTGTCTCCGTCGGACAAATTAATTTGATGGTGGATAGCATGTTTGCATCGCTGTTAGTAGTTGGCAGCGTGTCATGGTTATATTATTCCGATCGCTTAATGGAATTTCCCCTCGGTGTATTCGGTGTAGCAATTTCCACTGTCATCCTGCCACATTTGTCACATCATCATGCCGCGCAATCTGAAGAATCGTTTTCACTGACACTGGATTGGGCATTGCGCGCGGTATTACTCGTCGGATTACCAGCAGGTGTGGTGCTCGCGGTGATGGCAGGTCCCATGTTGTCGACATTATTTCAATACGGCATTTTCAACGGACATTCTGTGCTGATGGCGCAAAAAAGTTTATCGGCGTTTGCAGTTGGTATTGCACCTTTCATGCTGGTAAAAGTTCTCGCTGCAGGATTTTATGCGAAACAGGACATGCGCACACCCGTGCGCATTGCAGTCATTGCAATGCTCACCAATATTGCGCTGAATATCGCACTTATCTGGCCATTGGCACATGCGGGTATTGCACTGGCGACATCGCTGGCTGCGATAGTCAATACCGGATTTTTATTTTATTTTTTGCGAACACGAGGATTTTATAAACCACGTGAAGGCTGGTTTGGTTTTGCTGCGCGCTTGCTGATAGCCAATGTTGTGATTGGCATCTGGTTATGGTTTGGTGCAGGTGAGATACAAACGTGGATTGATAGCCCAGCAATATGGCGCATCACGCATCTGGGATTTTTGCTGGGAAGTTCAGTGGTGATTTACCTTGCAATGCTGTGGTTGACTGGCATTCGTTTACATCATTTGCTGATGCCAGCTACACTCTCGCCTTAAGATAAATCGGAGCAAATGGCGTTGCCTGCACGAAATCAATCATGCTTTGTTTGAGTAATTCCAGCATGGCGAGAAAAGTCACGACAACACCCAAACGTCCTTCACGCAAATCAAACAGGCTGCTAAAAGTAAAATGCTCTTTCTCCTGCACAGTCGCGAGAATAAATGTCATTTTTTCCCGCACGGATAAAGCATCCAGTTGAATATGATGTTTGGTATTCAATTCCGCACGACGCAACACATCCAGCATCGCAGCCATCAATTCATTCATCGCCACAGACGGCAATGGCTTTTCAACCGAAATCATGCTGCCATCTGCCTGCACAATAAAAAGATCACGTTCCTGACGCGGTAATTTATCGAGATCTTCTGCTGCCTGCTTGTATCGCTCATATTCCTGCAAGCGTCTGACTAATTCTGCACGCGGATCTTCTTCTGTCGCTTCCGCATCAGCAGGACGCGGCAATAACATACGCGATTTGATTTCAGCGAGGATGGCTGCCATCACCAGATATTCCGCAGCTAATTCCAGCGTTAACTCTTGCATGAGATCGATATATTCCATGTACTGCTTCGTCACCGCAGCAATAGGAATATCCAGAATATCGAGATTTTGCTTGCGAATTAAATAAAGCAGAAAATCCAGCGGCCCTTCAAATGCTTCGAGAAATACTTTCATCGCATCTGGCGGAATATACAAATCCTTGGGCAAATCAAGAATCGCCTGACCTTTAACGGTGGCAATCGGTGTGATTATTTCTGATGGAATATTATCGATTTCAGTCATCCGCATATGTTAACGATCCTCACCGCAAAATGCTATCATTGTGTCTATTTATTGCATTGAATTGGTGATTTGGTGAACAAGGTAGACATCCAGAAAGCAGCGGAAATTTTACGTGCAGGTGGGCTGATCGCACTCCCAACCGAAACCGTTTATGGACTTGGCGCAGATGCTCGCAATGAAACCGCCATACGCAGGATATTTGCCGCCAAGGAACGCCCATTTGATCATCCGCTGATTGTGCATCTTGCTGATTTTTCCCAAGTCCCTGCCTGGGCAAGGGAAGTTCCACCGGCTGCCATCCAGCTCGCCAATGCTTTCTGGCCAGGCCCTTTAACCATGATCCTAAAAAAACAGCCGCACGTGCTGGATATCGTCACAGGAAACCAGGACACCATTGGTTTACGTATCCCATGCCACCCTGTCGCGCAAGCTGTTCTGCAGGAATTTGGTCATGGCATTGCGGCACCATCAGCGAACAAATTTACGCATATTAGCCCAACCACTGCCGATGCCGTACATGAAGAATTAGGCGCCAAAGTTGACCTTATCCTGGATGGTGGCGAATGTGATGTAGGGCTGGAATCGACGATTGTTGATCTATCCGGGAAAATGCCAGTCATATTACGTCCTGGGATGATTAATGCGGAAGCCATCGAAAAAGTGATAGAACAGCCAGTTAAATCAGAACAGTCAGAAATTCATTTTGTACGTGTTCCAGGCACACATCATGTGCATTACGCGCCAGTAACGCCCAGCATTTTGCTGGATAGCAATAATATTCCTGCTTTTCTGCAATCCTTGCGTGCGGATGATTTACCAGCGGCGGTCATCACACATAGCAAACTCGTGCTGCCAGACTTAAAAAAGATCCATCATGTTAACTTGCCGGAAGAACCACAGGCTTATGCACATGATCTTTATCGCACCTTAAGAGCCCTCGATAACCTGCGCTTTCAGTGCATCGTCATTGAATCGGTACCGCCAGAACCCTGCTGGGATGCCATTCGCGACCGCCTAAATAAAGCCAGTGGAAGGCGGGTTTAATTTAAATATTAAAATTTGTCATAGACCTATGATTTCGCCTTCCTTTTCCCCTCTGTCATTAACCACTACCAGATGGTTACCTTTTTTCTTACTTTTGAGCGCTACCTGCATCAGCGCTATGGATTTGCGGAGAAACTCACTCTTCGTCAAATGATTGTCTTCGCACATCTCTTCCAGAACTGCGTTTGTTTCCGGTGATAAATGTAAGGACATTTTCACGGTATCTTTAGCAATTGAAGACATTTTATATCCCCCTGATTTACTTAATAGATGCTTAATTTATACTTAACGCATCCCAATAGCAATTTGTACCTATAGCGCATCAACAACTTTAATAGCGCATTGACATAACCCCTAAAAGCAGGCATATTACGCACTCTTTTTTATGTCGATAAATACAAGATTCTGGAGAAAAACCTTGGCTAATACAAAGCAAGCAAAAAAGCGTGTTCGTCAGTCTGAAAAGCATCGCCAATTAAATGCCAGCATGCGCTCCATGCTCCGCACCTATATCAAAAAAGTCATTGCCGCTATCAATTCCGGCGATCAGAAAGCTGCACTTTCTTCCATGCAGGAAGCAACACCAGTCATCGATCGTATGGCCAGCAAGGGCATTATTCATCGCAATAAAGCCGCCCGTCATAAAAGCCGCTTGACCATGCATATCAAGAAAATGGGCGAAAAAGCTGCAACTGCGTAAGTTTATCTGGTACAGATGGGTTGGCAACAGACGTGTCATCCTTCTTTCTTTATCATGAGATTCATTGCGGAGAGCTGTCATCGTGAACGTAAACGTGAACGTTTGCGTTACCGTCCTTTCCTTATCCAAAAAAAACCGGTAACGCAAACGTTTACGTTCACGGATGACAGCTCTCCGTAATACCCCGCAATATTCCTTTTTTTAGCCACTTAATGTATCATTCCCATCCAATTATAATTACCAATAATAAACATCAGCCTGCAAATTCCTGATTAATAAATATAAAAGCGGCTGGAACACCAACGATGGAGATACCAGCATGACCAAAATATTCAGCATTCACACTGACTCGCAACTACAACAATGTGCACTAATCGATATCACCACAGACAACACCGACCTTACTGGTTATAAAATCCTGCACGCACAGGATGAGCATTACGCCGCTATCCAGAACGCGCTCCCAGTCGAGGAAAAACAAGCATTCGAATCATCTGTGGCAAATCAGCAGATTTATTATCGCTTCACCACCATCGATTATTATTTTGTAACCCACGCAACATACGATGCAGACAAACCCGATGATGCGGAAGGCTTTATGCAAAATGGTCAGGAAACTTTATTTGCAGACAGTGTTTTCAAAAATCTTTACTATCACGCCACAGAAAAAGAAATCCTGTTCAAAAAAATCGAAGCTGGCGAATTATGTTATTCCATTTTTCCAGCAACACAAAAAGATATGCCTGCCAATGCACTTCCCTTGTTACGTTTTCCACATGAAATATCTGCTGAAATAAAATCTGATTGCAAAAAAATATGGTGGAATGAATTTTATAAAAATATTTTTGCCGGCATGACATCGTTCATGATCGGATTACGCAATGACCCTGTTGCATTATCAACATCCATGATGCTTGCCTTATTCACCACCTTTACAGCAGCACAACGCGGAATTCCTTTTCAGAATAATCAACAACCATGGAATAATCTTGCGAAAATTCATCCAAACACTAATTTGCAAAACCCACAGCACCACTCTTTCCCTGACACTTCTTACACGCATGGACACCATGATAATCATAACCCTGACACACAACAATTTCCTTCCTTGCATGATCCCTTGAAATTAAAAGCTTATGCCACCATCGCCATCATGGAAGATGATCCAGTAAAATTAAATTACGCTTTATTTTCAGGTTATGATCCCTTTTCCTGGGATGAAGAAACTGGCTTTGCGCTAGTAAGGCTCGCTGCGCAATATAATGCATTTCGCATCATTCGTTTCATCGCAAAAGACAAACAGATTGATTTAAATGAATTTCAAAAAAGGCATGAAAGTGTATCACGCACAAACATGATGGGCATATCCTGGCTATTTACCGCGCTGGCTTATGGAAATTATGAATTAGCCCAAAAGCTGGTTGAATGGAAAGTAGATATCAATCACTTATTCGATAATTTTAGTCTTTTACACTATTTTGCAACAGACGATATCTATTTGGACAAACTCAAAAAAGTCGTCGAACTTGGCGGTGACCTTTATCTACGCGGTACTAAAAACTTTATGCCATTGCATATAGCTGCAGCGGGAAATCAAAAAGAAACAGCGAAATATCTTATCGATATCATGGACAACCGTCTGATTAAAAGCTCTGATTTTCTGATGTTTTGCATAGAAAAATGCTCACTGGAAATGGTGGAATTAGCATTACAAAGTGGATGTGATGCAAATTACAATCATGACGATTTCGAACATGAGAGAAACGATATTCATCCTCCCGTCGTTGCTGCAGCCAAACGTGGCGATGTCCGTTATGTTGAATTACTCGGAAAATATGGATTACAACTGGATCAAGCACCAAAAATAAATCATTTTGCATTTAGCATGGCAATCGGTCTCGATGATTTTGATAAATCCGCAAAAATGATTTACGCACTCAGCAAACTAGGTGGTGATTTTGCTTTATACGCGAGAAATAGCAAACTTAAATTTCTTAAGAAATATCCGCAATCAAAGGCTGAACTAACCTATAAAATATTTTTCTACCATCAGAATATGATTCAGACATGGAAGAGTTATCAGAAAGAATTACAGCGCAACCCGATTCACATGCAATTTATTCAGGAGCAATTTCATCCTGCTATCGAAACGCTTTCCGTACTCAATTACATCCATTTTTATCGAAATTATTTTAACCTCGTCCGAATTTTCAAAAATAGAAGCACTGAACAGGCGATCGATATAGTCAATCGCATCCAGGAAATTATTGGCACTGAACATTCTGCCTTATCAGTAAAAGATTTATATGCTGCGTATTTGCGTGATATTGCCACACAATCATCGGCAGAAGTGGAAAAGCATTTCCCAGGATTGCCTGATAACAAAAATATGCAAGCTTATTTTCAATACTGTATTGAGAAAGATGATGTGGAATGCATGCAACATATCTTGATTGAAGGTTATGAGATCGATCATGAAGATATCCATCGCATCATTAAAGCAGCAACTCATAACGGTCACAAAGGTCTCGCGTGGCTTGTTGATACACTGGAAATTAATCTTGCACTCGCCGACAAGCATGGAATAACACCTATGCATGTAGCAGCAAAAAATAATTTCTTATTATTAAATGCTTTTATTCCGCGTCTAACCAGGAAACACAGAAGCGACCTGAATTCAGGCAATCTGTTTTTATATGCTGTAAAAGAGTGTGCGCCAGATGCCGTGGAAATATTATTACAAAACGGCCTTGGTGACCCTAACCATAATATCCATGAGTATGAAGCCAAAAAAAACGATATTGACCCCCTGGCCAGTCATGCAGTTTTGCGTAGTGATATTAAAATAATGAATTTGCTGTTTAAATATGGCCTGAATCTCGCACACACGCCTAATCTCGCGTACTCGATGATGTTTGCAGCCATTGGACGCAATCTGGATATCACATTTGCAATCATCAAGCATTGCTCAGACAACAATGTATTTAATGAAGATGAATTCAGGAAAAAATCCAGAGCTCATGTCAACCAAATACAATCCTTTCAGAGCAGACAAGAAAAAGATAATACAGAACATCGCTATCAAACGACGCTACAGGTTATTAACGACTGGAAAACCATGAAAGCTCATATCTTTAACAACAAGGAAGGTCTCGTTTTTATCAAAAATAATTTGAATCTTGATGAAACCGAGTTACAAGCTCTTCCCATTAAGGATTTTATGAGTTTTTATCCTAAATATAGCGATTTACTCATCGCTGTTCGCGCAGACGATACACAAAAAATTAAAACCGCCGTACAAACTATCAAAACAATTCCCGCGCTCGAAAATCATGCCATGCCTTTGCATGATAATTTTGAAGCAACCATGAAAATAAATCATCAGTATTTTCCTTACATAAAAAAAGTGAATGAGAAATCTTCCCTTGATGATGTGCCAGACAAACGTTATTTGCTCACTATACCTTTATTAATTCTGGGACATTTCCTCGTACGGTTTTTGAAAAATTACTTTGGCCGTCGTCTTGGTGAAATGCGCGATGAACAAATAAATATCGCTAAAGCAGCGGCCAAGAAACAGAAAAAATTGAAAAATACCCAGCCAAAGGAAATACAAATTGATCGCTCCAATGATGCAAATGTTCTTGCGAATAATATAAAAAGGAAATTGGCTGATATTGAAAAACTGCTCAGCAAAACAGAAGAGGAAAAAAAGCATTCATCCGCCTCAGCGCAGGAATTATCAGCGTTCTCTGACAGATATAATCAATGCCTCACTGCGCACACGAAAATATCCATTTATGATAGCAATAAGGATATCCGCAAACTTGAAATGATCGTGAATGATAAAATTAGCGCATTAAAATCCTGTTTGTTTTCCTTGCCTACCAAAGATTTGCTAGCAGCAAGCCTGGATATAAATAATGAAACCATGGATGCGATGCAACTCGAACTGGAAAAACACCAGCAATATTTTCTCGATTGTCTGTCGCTGGATAATGATAGCTTGCTGAACAAAAATGATGAGATACAATCATCGCAAAAAATACAAATCCATAACCTCTGTGATCTTGCAGAATTTGAAAGAAAGTTTGGCGCGATAAAAACAGCCAGACAAATGATGGATCGCTACAACAAGCAAATCACTAAACATGAAGAAGAAATTATTGCCGCCAAAAATAAAATAAAATATAAACCCGTTCAACCCACACCAACTATCAGTATGATCGAAGAAAAATCCGTGAAGCAGGAACCGATCCCGATCGTGGCTAATGAAAAGGAAATCGAGCCATTAGCTGAAATTAAAAAACCTAAAAAGGAAAAGAAAACTGAACCAGTCATTGAAATAATTGAACCAAAGGAAAAACACATTGAAAGAATAGATATTAAATATTTTCAGGTCGAACCAGAAACTATCAAAAACGATCCTGCCGTGATCCAGGTCAATGAATTGCTAATGTCTATCCATGACATCAGCCATGATGAAACGCTTTCCAGTGAATGGAAACAGGATGCTCTTCATTATCTATTAGCAAAATCAGCTCTACTAATTGATGACTTGCACAAGGATAAAAAGATTCATTTTCATGAAGGTCAGGATCAAATTAATATCATGTTCATATTGAGAAATAATATTCTGCATTATCCGGAATCCTGTTTTTACAAGAGTGAAAAAGAAAATATCTTTCTGGATTTCGCACACAAATTTCATGCGATTCTGAATTCACCTCTAAAGAACCTGCAAAGCCATGGCAAATGTGAATTAATTATCCTCAATGATTTGCAGGAAATGTCACCTTTTGCATTCATTAATCATAAAAACGAAAAGATCGATGGCAAGCAGGCTGATGGTATTCAACTCCAGGTAAAAAAATCCTGTCTGGATGATATCAAAATACTCGTTACCAAATGCGCTTTCTATCTGAGCCTTGCAAGCAACAACAAAGATGAATTTGCACAGCAGACAAGCCTGCAACATGCCATGTATGGCGTGATTCTCAAGTTACGCAACAAAATGGAAATCCTCAAGAAAGTTGACAAGCAACACCCGCAATTCAGCACTCATCTATTTGATATTATTTCCCGTCACTTGCCTGATGTTGTCCTGAAAGGGAATCAGCTTGCTCATCAGATTAGTGAAGATGACACCTACGTAAAAATCGTCAATGACATTGCCTGGCATGGAGATAAAAGTATCGATTTGCTGGAGCTCATGCAAAACATAACGGACAAAAAAGACATTCTCTGCAAAAAATGTGACAGACACAGAAATAAACAACGCATGTTTACACTATCATTTTTTGCTGGAAATAATTCATTTCAACAAACAGATGTACCACAAATTGATAACTCCATGAAATTCGCTGGTAATAATGGCAACAAATAATAATAGATACATTGAGGAGAGTTAGATGAGCAAAATATTCACCGTACAGATTAACAATGAAACACAGCAATGTACCTTGCTTGATATATCAAAAGAATCGAATGTAATGGGATATATTTGCCTTAAACCACAGGATGGACATTATCTTGCTGTATACAATTCGTTGGCCATTGAAGAACGGGAGGAATTCGAATTAGCGGTTGCTAATCAACATGTTTATTATCAACTCTCGCCCATTGATTATTATTTTACAATCCATGATGTTCTTGATAGACCTGATACTGCAGAAAATTTCATGCAGAATGGCAAACCAACTTTATATGCAGAGAGCATTTTTCATCATCTTTTCTATCATGCTACCGACAAGAAAACACTCTGCAAAAAAATGGAAAACGGCGAATTATGTTATTCAATCTTTCCAGCATCTGATAAGCAGATTGCAGACCACGCGACTCCCTTATTCAATTTTCCACGTGAAATACGCGATAAAATCAAATCTGCCTGCAAAAAAATATGGTGGTCAGCATTTTTGAATAATCTGTATGATGGTTGCGCTGCACTACTACAGTCATCTGCCAATGAAATCATTTCCCCCTACTCCATCCTGCTAGCGCTTGCAACATTCGCTGTTGCACAACACACCACACCACTGCATGCGAACGATAATGCGATACAACAGCACACCAATACTGATTCCATCCAGGATAATGCGTATTGCGCCAACCAACAATCTTCCATCCTGCAACAATATCCATATCCACCTCTGGATGATATGGAACTACGTAAACTCTATATTTTTCGCGCACTCCAGACAGATAATGTCAATCAATTTGAATATATCCTTCAGGAAGGTTATCGGGATGAAGTATTTTACAGGGATGAAGCAGGTTCTTACTTCATGACAATGACCACGAAATTTAATTGTTTCAACATCCTCAGTTACGTAGCCAATGTATTACGCATGGATTTAAATCAATTTCAGGTTCAGGATAAAGGCAGCACATATCCTATGGTAAGTGTTTCATGGATATATCTCGCTCTTGCAAATAAAAATTATGCCCTGGCCAATAAACTTGTTGAATTGAAAGTAGATGTTAATTACTTATTTACTGACAAGAGACACAAACATAAATACAGTCTTTTGCATTACGTACTCAAGGATGAAAACATCGATATGGCAAAAAGAGTTGTCCGTCTCGGTGCAGATATCTTTCTTGTCACCGGTGGCATAACTCCTTTTCATACTGCTGCAATAAACAATAACAAGGAGATGCTGGAATATTTTCTACGCATTAAAGGTGAGAAACAGATTAAATCACTTGATACATTGCTGATCGTGGCCGCACAACATTCTTCACCGGATATTGTGGAATTGCTGTTACAAAATAGCTGGGACCCGAATTCCTATATCGAAAACCCCATGAACCTTCAACGTACCATTTCATCGCCGGTACTCGCCATCATTGAGCGAGGAGATGTCAGCCTGTTTGCCTTATTCGATCGCTACGGATTAAAACTTGATCCCGACTCCTCTGCATGCCAGGTTACCATGCTAAGCGCAATGAACCATACCAGTCAGCAAGTTGGCATTGAAATGGTTTATGCACTTACCAAACGCGGTGCAGACTTCGAATTATTTGCAAAAAGTTATTATGCTCTTTCACCAGAAGAATACCGCCTCCGTCAAAAACAATTCGTTACGATGTACGCGACCATTGCTGAATGGCGACGTTATCGCAAGGAATTAGCTGGTAATAAAGATTATGCACACATTGAGTCACTGGAAATTCCAGATTACCTTGCTTATTGCAAGGAACATTACAATGAGCCTGCTTTCAGAAAACAATTTCCTTCATTAAATACAGAAGAAGAAAGAAATAACTATTTTTTACATTCAATAACGATGAATAGTATGGGTGCGCTTGAATATTTCAAACATGCCATATTTGAAGGTTATGATATTTTTAAGCTGAATAAAGAAGGCTTCTACACCATTATTAGAACTGCATTACTAAATAACGCTGAAGTTATTCGTTATATGGCAAAAACACTGCGCCTCGACTTGAATCAGTTTCAGGCAGACATAGCAGACACATACGACACCATGCCCTTGTCAGTGCGCAGCATGCATCTTTCAGATCGTTCATGGATTAGAGCAGCACAGCTTTTCAAACATGATGCTCTTGCAGCAGAACTGGTTGAATTAGGCGTTAATATCAATCATATATTCAATCAAACTCATAAATTTAGTCTTTTGCATCTTCTCGTAGCTGAACCATTTCCTGCAATCGATGCTATCAAAAAAGTTATCAAGCTTGGTGCTGATGTTAATAATTACAATTTATTATCAATCGTCCTGCAACATAGCTCGACCGAAGTTACCGAAATATTTTTACAAAATGGCTTTAATCCTAATCTTGGCATCAAGGAATATGAATACGGCATTACTGAAACAATGCCTCCTGTCCATTTTGCTGTTGAACATGGCAATATTACTCACATCAGACTGTTGGGCAAATATGGATTGAATCTTGAATGGTCACCGAAATTATGTGCCGCTTTTTTCAGGAAGGCATTAAAAAATGAAGATGTAGAAATGGCATTATTATTCGTCAAATATGGCGCTGATGTTAATCTGTTTTTAAAAAACGCCAACCCTGTTTTGACGCTCAAAGAGAAAAAATACTTAATAGCATTACGTGAACTCGTTAATAGCTGGATTAACTTCAAAAAAGATTTCCAGCACAAAAGAGCTGCTATCAAACATGAATTTAATCTTGATATGGAGACGCTGGAGATTCCTGAATATGTGCATTTCGCTCAGCATTATTTTGATATGAAAAGCGGCTTGATTGCGAACAATGACATTCAAGTCATCGATGCACTGAACAAGATCAAAGCACTGCCAAGCATGAAAAATCAGAATTTCCTCGTAGATGAAATGATTAAAAAAAGACAGACTCTGTTTAGCTGGCCTGAAACCACAAGAGATTATGTTTTATATGCCATTATCCTCGCCATCTTTGCAAAAATGACTCATCTAACTTACCAATACTATTCCTGGCTTGTGGGATTTGGACGGCCAGAAGTAGAAACACAGGAAAAACCTGTCAGGAAAGTAAAAAAACCTAAATTACATATTACTAAAGACGAAACTCAACCTGATAACTCAGAACAAGCAGGTTCGCAGATCAATATATTATTAGCCATGGAAATAAATAGTAAACTGACAGAAATCCGCCAGACAATAAACAGTGTTCTTGAAGAAAAAAATCTTTCTGGTGAGCATTCTGACAATTTGTTATTTCTGCGTAATCGTAAGAATTCTTGTTTCAATCAATACAAGATAATCGAGGTTGATGAACATTGCCGTTCCCTGAAAATACAGCTCAATAAAAAAATCAGCGAATTACATAAATATCTAAAATCTATTACGAGTGAAGAAATCTCACATGCTGCAGGTATTGCAGAAAAAAACAAGCTGAGCACTTACCTCGAGGAACTTGAAATCCACAAACAGTATTTTGAAAATTGTCAGCTTCAGCTTTCCGGTGACGATCCAGTCAAAATAAGTAATTCATGCGATACACGTTATTATCAACACATGCTGGACAACATTAAAAAAGCGAGACATACAATCATTTCTCATGGAAAGGAAATAGAGTATCTCGAGAAACAAGTTGTAGAAATCGAACGACAAATTACCAAGGCAATGCAAAATCCAGAGGTAATATCACCCAAACCTGTATTTCAATATATAAGTCACAAAAAGAAAGAAGAGAAGACTGAGAAGGTGAAATCTGTTCGTACAAACACGAATAATGACAATAATATTAATAAGGCTAAGGAAAAGGAAAAAAACATTATACCTATCAAAATGAAAACCAAATATCTTGACATACTGGAACTCGGCACGCCGGTTCTTAGAAAATCCATTAATTTTTGTATGCTCGCTCCAGAGCAAATAAAAAATGATACCTGTGTGATGCAGGTGAATCAGCTATTCCGCTCGCTGGAAGTCATGATCAAGGATCAGGATCATTCTGCGGAATGGAAAAAAGATGCCACGCATTATTTATTAATGAAATCTGCTTTGTTAATTGCTGATCTTCTCAGGGATAAAAAGATTCACATTTATCAGAGCGATTCGAACGATGAGAAAAATATCATGTATCTGTTGCGAACCAACATCGTTCATTATCCTGAATTATGTTTCAGTGATGATGAAAAAATGTTTGTGTTTGTTGACAAGTATTATGAAACCTTCAATGAGCCTTTACAGCAACTGAACAAGCAAGGTGAATGCAAGATGATTATTCTTGATGATCTACAACAAATCTCACCATCGGCTTTCACAGAAAACCGGCCAAATCATCGATCCATTTCCACTAGTGAATTAAATGCCATGTGTCGTGCTGATATTAAAATGCTGGTAAACAAGTGCGCCTCATACTATGAGCAAGCAAATATTTTGAATATCAAGGATGAATATAGCGAACAGGGAATGCTGCATTATGCAATGTATGGAGTAATCCTGCATTTGCGTAACAAGATCAATTTTCTCGAAGCTGTTAATTACGGATTATATAAATCGCTCAGCATTTATTTGCCAGATGTTGTATTAAAAGGTAATCAGCTTGCGCATAAGATTAATGAAGGAGATATGCACGTCAAAATTGTGAATGGCATTATCTGGTATGGAGAAAAGAGTGTTGATTTACTGAACTTGATGAAAACTATTGATACGAACAAAGATATCATCCTGAAGCAATGTGCTGAGTCAAATATACAGTGTCATGCTTCGCTGTTCATCATGCCGATTGTTGACGCAAATGCAAAACAGGCTGAAGGCGAAGAGTTGAGCGTGGTCAATAACAAGAAGTGATGCAGAAACTCCTTCCCCCGGAGGGGGAAGGAATCCTTACGTTACTTCATTTAATCGACATCCCAATTTCCCTTTCATTCCTCACCCTCAACAATCCAATCAAACTATCCCGCAACTCAACATCCGTCTTACCCTGGAATAATTTACAAAACTCCTTCACTTGCGGATGTGTATCTTTCTCCGCAGCCTTAATCACACGCCTAATCTCGCCAAAAAGAAATTCCTTGCGTGCAGCATTCATATGACGCAATCCCTGGTGCAGTTTGAGAATGTCATATATTTCCTTTATCGCTTTCGGAAGAATATCCACCATATAACTCGTTCTTGACAAAGAAATACTTTCCACCGTCGTGGTACTTTTGAGAAAACCACTACTCTTCGAAATTTTCCATTCCTGATTCATCACATAGTCGTGCAGCAAATCCAGCAGCTCAGCATAAAACTTATTCTTGTTATGCCAATCAAAATTGGATTCATCCACAGCGATATAGCAAGGCTGATACACGCCAGCATTGGAATCAAACTTCATCACCTGAGATTCACCATTCTGACAAATATAAATCTGATCGAAATTCAGTGTAGCTTTATTTTCAATACCAAGATTCAGCCAGGAGAAAGGTTGTTGCTTTGGTAAATGAATCGCAGTTGCACCATCAAAGAAAAATTCACTTTCAACACCCAACATTTTTCCACAAACACTGGTATAGATTGCGACTGCACTTTCCTGGCTATTGATAGTAATTCCATTGTCTTTAATCTTATTGATAATGCTACAAGGATGCGTTAATCGCTCACCAGAAACCACTGCATAGACATCATGATTAGCCATTTCCTTCGGATAATGAATTTTTGGAGCCAATCCAATATTTTCATTAGCAATATAAAGCTGCTTATTGCCAGCCAGTTTGATGGATACAGCAGAATTAACAGGCAATCCTGTTAGAACAAAATAATCAATATGCGTGAATTGATCAGACAACTTATTAATTATGCTGATTAAAATATCCTTGAAGGAATGATTAATTTCCTGTTTGTATGCACCCGCATTCAGACCACCACCGAACACTGGAAGCGTCACGACTGCACGTGATCCGCGCGCCTTCGCATGATCATTGGCAAACACCAGAGCGGGTAATAAATTATCCTCCAGAAAGATTTCAAAACTGGCCGCATCAAATTTTCCATTTTTAATCACACGATCAAAATCAGCTTTTGTACCAACTAACAATGCGCTATTGGCAAATATCAACGTAGCAGTTTGTCTATCATTGATTGATAACACTTGATTGTAAGCACACTTGGCATCGCTGGTTTTTGTAAAAACAGTAACATCTTCCACTGCCTTGATCAGCCGACCCAATAAAACCAGTTCCTCTTTGCTGTAACCTTTTGCATCAGCATCCAGGAATGATAATGATTTATGTAAAGCATCAATGAATTGCATTGTTGTTAATTTTGCAATATCCGAATCACGCAATACTTTACGCAAACGCTGGCTCATATTACTTTTATCAAATTTTTCAATTTCCATAACAGTATTCGCAGATAATATGGAAATCATGTTAGCGCGTGCAGGTTTGATTTCTGAAGATTTGATTTCCAGAGATTTGCTTTTCCCAGAATGAATATTAACTTCAGCTTTCAATGCAGCAAAAAATTCTTCCTGTGATTCATGCTTAGTAGTCAATTTTAGTAATTCATCTTTATAAGCGCTTCCAGTGCTGAATGAATCCAGATAAGACCATAATAATTTTTCAGCCACTGCCGCATTCAGACAGGATTTATGTGCGTTTTCACCACTTCCCACAGCAATCCAGTATTCATCATTATAAAAGCTGATATTGATTTCCTTGCAACCAGTGGTTTGACTGATAATATTTTGCAGTGTTGCAGCAATATTCAATTTATCGCCATCTTTGACCATTAATTCTGAAAACTTAACCACACTATCTTTTTCATGATAAAAAGCTGGTTTGTGATGGCTTAATCTTTCTGGCTTCCAGGCATCAGTTTCTTCACAGGATTTTAATTGGAGCTGATGATTATCCCACACATGCAAGATGTTAAATCTCAATGCAGCCTCGCCAAAGTCACAAGCAGCTATCCATGATGTACTTTGCGCAGGTTCATAAACTTTCGTGGTAGTAAAATACATCAATCCATTATAACCAGTCATAATTGTCGCGAGATTGGTAAGCGATGAAGTTCTACCTTCACTGGTCTTTGGTGCCTTATTATCGTATTTATAAATATCATTGCCCGGGAAGGACAATGGATCGCCAGCGAGTATGGCGCAAACCAGTAAATTATTTAATTCTTCATACTTGCTTGCTGGATATAAGCCAACGAAACTTGTCGTGAGATAAAGTTGCATATCCAGTGCATCGCAAATTTTTTCTGCAGGCAATTCCTGATCGCAACCCGTCACAACAATCGCTTTGATATGCGTGAGACTTTCTGCTGATTTTTTAATAATGTTAGTCAATGCGCTAGTGTAATATTTCTTGATTAATTCGGCATTACCGCTTCCACCAGAAAATTCACCCGCTCCCAATATTGGTAATGTAACAACAGTTTTATTACCTTTTTTTCCTGCTAACAGACTTGCTGTTTGCAAGGCGGGTAATAAATTATCCTGTAAAAATATTTCAAACTTTTCGCTATCCACGATATTATTTATCATTACGCGGTCGTAATCTGCCTGACATCCTCCGATCAATGCGCCATTCACTAACATCAGTGTGACGAGAGGTTGATTGCCATCTTCCATAAAAAAATCTTTTGCTTGCGGATTATAAGTGTTGGCTGAATATGCAGTTACATTTTCCACCATTTTGCTGGTGCCAGATAATAATTCGAATTCCCTACGCGTCCAATCTGTGCCATCGACTTGTGCACCAACACCATCGCGATCATTCAATCTTTCTGCAAATAATAAAGGACGTGCGGTGCGAAATAATGCGGCAACTAACTGTACTTCATCCATATTTTTAATATCTGAATCACGCAACACTTCATACAAGCGTCTGCCAATTCTTCTATGTACAAGAAGATATTCGAGATTATTGTTATATCTTTTCAGGAGACGCAGATAATCTGCGACTTTCGCAAACCATTTTTGATTCATAATGGGAGTGAAATTAAATTGTCGTGACTCCATATTACACCTCGTTTTTTTATATAAATTGATTATTAAATTTACTACTTAAACCCACATACGCTCAGAAAATATCCAGTCTACTTGCGGGAAATTCCAGTAATATCTTGTGGTTGCAATCGATAGCGTATGACATTGCCTTCATGCAAACCGTGAAATTCAAGGTCAATATAATTTATTAGCTGCATTTGATCAACTTCTGGAATATTGGAAGCGATTGCCATTTCTTGTATTTTTTCAGGTAAAAATACTTAGCAGAACTTAAGTAACATCGTTAGCGATAATCTGCTCGACATCAATCAGATCCACTTCACGTGCGATGATTTTTTTATAAAATATCAATTCATCTTTTGCGATAACCGGCACTTCAATATCAAATATATTTTTTATGACTGCTCTCGAAAAATCCGTTGGCAAATCGTGCCAATTACCCGCTTGCTTGTTGAAAATGCGAGTCGTATAAGCACCACTCAAATCAATTATCTGTTATCCAGATTAATGCTGGCCTGGCATTTTCAATCATGCGAATCGCCGTGTGTTTCGAGATATTCCATGGTCGCATTCATTAATTCATCAAGACCTTGCTGTGTAATGCCAGAGGTAATGAAAATACGTCCTTTCCAGTTCAAACGCTTCACAATATCGTCGCAATATTTTTTTACTTCTTCAGCAGGCAAAACATCCGTTTTATTTAATACCAGCCATCTTTCCCTGGATAATAATTGATGATCATATTTATCTAATTCAGCTGTAATTGCCTCAACATTTTTAACTGGATCACTGCCATCAATAGGCATGATATCGACGACATGAAACAATAAGCGCGTTCGCGCGACATGTTTTAAAAAACGAATGCCAAGTCCTGCACCTTCTGCAGCACCTTCAATTAATCCTGGCAAATCAGCAATAACAAAGCTGCGGGAATGAGAAACACTGACGACACCCAACGCTGGGTAAAGCGTTGTAAAAGGATAGTCTGCCACTTTAGGACGCGCAGCAGAAACGGCACTGATCAGCGTAGATTTGCCAGCATTTGGCATACCAACCAAACCAACATCTGCGAGTACTTTCAGCTCAAGCCTGAGAGTACGCTTCTCACCTTCCTGGCCGGGAATAGTGCGTCGTGGAGAGCGGTTGACGCTACTTTTAAAGCGGGCATTGCCCACGCCATGACGACCACCTTGTGCAACACAGGCACGCTCGCCTACCATAGCAAGATCAGCGATGATCTCGTCGGTATTTTCGTCATAAACAATGGTTCCCACCGGAACTTTCAGGATAAGATCAGCACCGCTTTTTCCAGTGCAATCTCGGCTACCACCTTTTTCACCATCCTGAGCCTTGTGCGTGCGCATGTAACGATAATCGACAAGCGTGTTGATACTCTCATCAGCCTGCAAATATATACTGCCACCGTCACCACCATCGCCACCATCCGGACCGCCAAATGGCATAAATTTCAGACGCAG
>Ga0206852_1079_pt1 | contig 23730 bp, 20 predicted proteins | sample Alteio_BWOrgCont_14_FD_152849 | JGI IMG/M metagenome (GOLD analysis project Ga0206852, IMG submission 152849) | Enriched cells from forest soil in Barre Woods Harvard Forest LTER site, Petersham, Massachusetts, United States -... | ecosystem: Environmental > Terrestrial > Soil > Temperate forest >... | reverse complement strand
CCGCACCTGGAGCTGCCGCTACTTTGTAGAGCCCATCCAGAAAAACCATGTCCGGATCGCTTTCGCCCACCTCCACGTATTCGGAGTCCTTCATGGCGTAGTGATGACCGTCCGGCCCAATGCTCCATACATGGAACGAAATCAGCTTTTCGTCCTTAGTGAATCTCACATGAGGCGTCACATCGCGGAGTTGCCGCCCCTGCGGCCGCAGGATTTTCACTACCATGCGCGTTCGCTCGACCGCCCTGCCGTCCGGACCCACCGTCAGCAGCACGTCATTCAGCAGCACCACCGCCTTCGCATCGCCCCAACTCCCGGTGGCGGCCGCGGCCTGCATCATCCAGTCCGGCAGGTTCGGATTCGACGACCCACGCGCCGGGGCCATGCATCCCAGAAACAGAACCAGAGTCACTACGCTGGCTGAACGGCTCATCCTCATTCGCTTTTCCCCGCGTCTCCGGCGGATCCGGCCGCATCCGCGGTCCGATCCAGCACCACCGGCTGCTGGTCCTGCGCACCCGTCTTCTGAAAGAAGTCGCGCAGCTGAGGATATTGATCCTTGAGATAGACCGTGTTTCCCAGCATCAGCAATCGAGCCTGCTGGTATACCTTCGGCGTTCCTCCGTACTTGACAACATACTGAGCAGACTGAGGAAACGGAATCTGCGCATTGGTGGGCAGTGTCTCCACCGCTAGCCCAGACGCCAGCGCAATCTTCACCTGATCTTTCACGGTGTAAGGGTAGTGCATGTCCACGGGATTTTCTCTCGCTTCCTCCGCGAAAGGAGGCTTCATGCTCGCTTCAAAGAATGTGCCGGGCATAACCACTCTCTTTCCCGTCGCCGTCCCCATGCTGCCGGTTACATTCACAAATGCCACCAGCGGCTGCGTACTATCTGTCAGCGCGTCAAAGTGGTCCGTCTTTACCTGGACGCCCGGCGGGACCCGGCCCTGCAGATCGTCGTCAAACCGCTTCTTCGTCTCATCCGCGTCATTGCCCAGCGCCAACTGTCGCCAGTGCAGAGCATCCATCCCCGTCATGGAGATCTGTAGCGTTCCCTGAACCTTTCCATCCTGTGCCAGTTCCAGATTCGCTCTGCGCTCTACCACCGTATCTTTGTAGTCCGCTGCAGGCGTCAGCACCACCTGGGTGCCTCCGTCGACCTCCCGGACACCCATCAACTGGGTGTGAACCCAGTCCAGCTTGCCGTATTCGCAATACCGCTCACCCGGGTCGAAGTACACATCTTTGCCGCCTGCGTTGACGATCGCAATTTCGTCCGTCAATTGCCCCCAATAGAGATATTTTCCATTCAGAATTCGTTCGTTACGCCTGGTCACCGCCATGTCGTAGGCCTTGAACCCCGCTGCTCGCGCCATAGCGATAAAGAGCCGTGTGATCTCTTTTTGTGTGCCCCGCTTCTGCGCCCAGATGTCCCCGGCCGTTTTGTCCTTCACACCCGCTGCCTGATTTTCGGCATCCGTATGTTCGCGGCTGAAGTGCGTGTTATCCACTGTCATCACGGCCGCGTAGATTTTCGCCAGCCTCTGATCGTCACTGTCGCCCGCTGCAGTAACCTGACCAACGGCCTGCCGGATCCGGTCGTTGGTCTCAGCAAAATGATCCACCTGCTTCGCCCAGGTTCTGCCTGTGTTCTGCCAGAACTCCTGGCCAGTGGCGTTGGACGAATAATAGAAAATCAGCCGGTACGAAAAGCTGTCCAGCGGGGGCGAATAAGGTTCCTCGGGAATCGGCGGTACATCCTTCACTACCAGATCGAATCCGGTGGGCAGGTCCACGAACTTTGAGCCTGGCGGCAGTTCCTGGTCATAGAGCAGGTGCGTGGCTGCAAACACGTTACCCATCCCGTCCGGGACCGAGATCACTGTGCTGCTGCCCGGATCCAACTGCATGGCAATGAAGTGATAGTGACCCTCGTGAACGAAGATCGGTTGCTGCAGATCCCATGTGGGCGGAAAAATATACCAGTCGTCGTACTGGCGCTCCCACCGGTACTCGATAATGCTGCCCACCTGCACGTTCGGCATCGAGAAAACCTTCTCCATCACCCGGATGCCGCCTACCATTATCACGGGCTTGTCCATCGGCGTTCCGGTAAACGGAACAACCGTCCCATCCGGCTCAACCGTCCTGCCCTCAATCCCGCGGATCGCCGTAGCTCCCGCCTCGAAAGGGATCGCGACGTCGCCGTATTCCTCTTTTCCCCGTTCCGTCAGGATCTTGATCCGGGCGTAAACCCGGTGAAAATGAGACTTGATATCGGCGTACTCCTCGTAGTTCAGATACACCGCCGGCGCCCCCGGCGCCTTCGGATCCGATATCATTTTCAGCTCTTCAGGAGTCGGCTGGGTCCAGGTCGTCGCGGCCATCGCCGGCCAGCTGGAAACCAATGCCACGGAAAGAAACAGTAAGTTACGGCGGAATGAATAAGTCACGGCAGAAACCTCATGGAATTCAACCAATGGGTCAAACCAACCCCAGAGCCTTTCGACCAAGGTCCCTGGAGATTCAAAAGAATGATTGTTGGCACCTTTTTATCGTCCCCCCGCTCCCATAGGCAAGCGAAATCGGGGATATCGCCGTAACCAACAAGTTAGCCGGGGTTACTGGCTCGCGGTCACGGCCGTTCGCTCCAGCACCACCTGCTGCTGATCCTGGGCGCCCATCTTCTGGTAGAAGTCCCGTAAATCCCCGTATTGCGCCACTGTAAAGTAGGTTTTCCCCATCGCTACCGCCCGCGTCAGCTCATAACCATTTTGTGGAGAGCTGTACTTCGCCCGGTATTTTCCGAACGTCAGCATGGGAACCTCCGCGTCTGTGGGCAGGTTCTTCACCGTCAGCCCCGGCGCAAGTTCCAGCTTCACGTCGTCCTGGTCGATGTACGGGTAGCGCATATCGATGGGGCTCTCCCGCGTCGCTGCGGAAAACGGCGGCTTCACATTCGCTTCAAACAGCGCGCTGGGCACAATGATCCGCTTGCCGGTGGCCGTGCCTATCGTACCGGTCACGTCCATCACCGCCATCAGCGGCGAATCCGGCTCAGTCAGGCCGAGAAAATGGTTCGTCTTAATCACCACTCCCACCGGAACCTGTCCCTGCAGCTCGTCCTCAAACTTTTTCTTCGTCTCCTGCTCGTCGCCCCGCAGCGCCTGCTGCCGCCAGCGCAGGGCCTCCTCGCCGTTCATCGTGATTCTCGCACTACCCTTCACCGTCCCATCCGCGGCCAGTTCCAGATCGGCCGAACGCACGATTGTGTTGTCCTGGTAATTCGCAGCCGGCGTCGCCACGGCTACCGGTCCCTGATCCGTCTGCCGGATGCCCAGAAGCTGCGTGTGCATCCAGTGCAGCTTCCCGTAGTCGCAATACCGCTGCCCCGGATCGAAGAATTGCTCCTTGCCTCCCACTGAAACAATCGCGATCTCGTCCTCGAACTGGTTCCAGTCCAGATACCCCGTATTCAGCAGGTTTACATTGCGCTCCGTCACGATCATCGCGTACGCCTTCAGCCCCGCTGCCCGCGCCATCGCGATAAACAACCGCGTAATCTCGTCGTCGCTTCCCCGCTTCTGCTCCCAGATGTCGGCCGCCGTCTTCACCCGCAGCCCCTGCGCCTTGTTTTCCTGCACCGAGTGCTCCCGCGAAAACCGCGTGTTGTCGATCTTCATGACCGCCGCATAAATCTTCTGGAGTTTTTGGTCTTCCGTGTCCGTCGGCGCCACAATCTGCCCTACCGCATCACGAATCTTCCCCGATGGATTCGCGAACCGGTCCACATCCTTCGACCAGATCTTCCCCTCGTTCTGCCAAAACTCTCCGCCGCTCAACTGCGCCGAATAATAAAACAGCAGCCGGTACGAAAAACTGTCCAGCGGCGGTTGATACTCTTCATCTGTCAGTGCGGGAATGTCGCTCACCACCAGATCGAATCCATCCAAACCTTCCCGCACCTTATTCCCCGGCGGCAGCGCGGGATAGTAGAGGATGCCGTGCGCCAAACTCGACTTTCCCATCGCATCCGTCACCGTAATGTCGTGATGTGCCAGATCTTCGGGCACGAAATGGTAGTGCGCCTGGTGAACATAAATCGCCTGCTGGATGTACCAGCTCGGCGGAACGACACTGCCATCGTCGTAAGAAAGTACCCACCGGTATTCAACAATGCTGCCCACCTGCACATCCGGCATGCTGAATGCCTTAACGTGGATCTTGATGTCACCGGACCGAACCACTTCCTTGTCATACGGCTTGCCGGTAAACGGAATCACCGTCCCGTCGCTGTGAATCGTCCGCCCCTGCACGTCTCGGATGTTCGAGTCCTTCGCTTCGTAGGGAAACTGGAAGTCGCTATAGTCCTGCTTACCCTTTTCAGTCAGGATCTTGATCCGCGCATACATCACGTGAATGTGAATCTTGTCATCCACCGTTTCTTCGCGATTCAGATACACCGCTTCGGCATTCGGAGCTTTCGCATCGGACGTCATTTTCAGCTCTTCAGGAGTGGGCTGCGTCCACGTGGTCGCACCAAAACCAAGAGCCATCAACGATAAAGAAAAGGAGAGGAACAGAAGGGACGAGCGAAAGAATCGAACCACGGGAGGGCCTCGCAACAGAATACGTACTACGCACCCATAGAAAGGGAGACTCCATAGAGTTCAGCCAGTTCGTGGGGATGCGTGTGCCCCTTTTGTATCGGTGTTACGCCTCAGGTGCAAGCAAAATCGCCGAATCTTTGATACCCGTTACTCGCTTTTTGCGCTGCCGCCAGCGCCGGCAGCCGGCTGCGCCACCGTCAGAACCAACTGCGCCTGATCCTGCGTGTTCATACTCTGAAAGAAGTTACGCAGCGCCGCATATTGCTTCGTGTCGTACACAATGCCACCAACTTCCTCGGCCCGCCCGTACTCGTAAGTCGCCCCATCCACACCATAAGTTCCCGCAAAGCGCGCATACGGCAGAAACGGGATGACCTGGCTCTTCGGCAGCAATTCCACCTTCGCATCCGCCGGCATGTGGATCGACACCTGATCCTGTACCGAATACGAGTAGTGCAGATACACCGGATTCTCGCGCGTCGCGCTGCTGTACCGCGCTTTCGACTGCGCCTCGAAGAAGGTTCCCGGCAGCAGCAGCCGCTTCCCCGTCTTCGTCCCCACCGGCCCGCTCACCTCCAGCTTTGCCTCCAGCGGTTGCGTGGAGTCAGTCAGCGCCGTGAATCCCTTCATCGTCACCGTCATGCCACTTGGCAATGCACCGCGCACCTCGTCACTGAAATCTTTCTCCGTCTGCTGGGCATCGGCCTGTAGCGCTTCCTGCCTCCATTTCAGAGCCGCCGCGCCGGTCATCGCAATGCGCACGGTTCCCTGCGCCTGCCCCTCCGCATCCACCGTCAATTCCGCATGCCGCACCGTCTTCGTATCGTTGAAGTTCGGCGCCGGCGTCATCGCGATCTGCGCCGGACCCTTCTCCACCTGCCGCACCCCGGTCGTCCAGGCATGCTTCCACGCGAGTTCCCCAAATTCGCAATACCGCTCGCCCGGATCGAAGTACTTCTCTTTCCCGCCCACATTCACAATGGCAATCGCATCGTCCAGCTGATGCCAGTCCGTTTCTCCCAGCAGAAACATGTTCTTATCGCGATCCGTCACCTTCATCGCGTAGGCCTTCAGCCCCGCCGCCCGCGCCATCCCCACAAACAGCAGCGTGATTTCCTCAGCATCCCCGCGCTTCGCATTCCAGATATCGATTGCCTTCGCCGTCTTCAGCTTGTCAGCCTTGTTTTCCGCGTCGCTGTGCTCCCGCGTGAAATTCGTATTCTCCAGCGTCATCACCGCGGCATAAATCTTGCGCAGCTTCTGCTCGTCCGTATCGCCCGGCGCTACCATTCCCGACACCACCCCGCGCAGCTTGCCCACCGCCATATACCCGTCCACATCCGTCGACCACGCCAGTCCCGCCTGCTGCCAGTACTGCTCCGGGGTATGCACGTCTTCCCCAAACGCGTAATAGAACAGCACGTAATACCCCAGGCTCCGCAGCGGCGGCGCATCGTCTTCCTCCACCTGCGGCAGAATATTATCCAACACCACATCCCATCCCATCGAGTGCTGGTTCACCACCTGCACGCCCGGCGGCAGGTTGTTGGTCGCCAAAAACTGCGCTCCCTCCGATGGCAGATAGTGATAGTGCGCGTGGTGGACGAACACCGGCTGCTGCAAATACCACTTCGGCGGATTCACTCCCTGATAGCTCAGCGTGTAACGGTATTCCAGGATGCTGCCTACCTGCACGTCCGGCATGGAGAAGGCCTTCTCCATCAGGCGCATCCCGCCCGCCTTCACCAACTCCTTCTGGAACGGCTTTCCGGTAAAAGAAACAATCGTCCCATCGCTGTGGATGGTTCGCGCCTCCACCCCCCGGATTCCCTCGTTCCTCGCCTCGTACGGGATCGTAATATCGGAGAATTGCTCGACACCCTTCTGCGAAAGGATCTTGATGCGCGCGTAAACGATGTTTTCCTCGAATCGATCGTTCGCCATCACATCGAGCGACAGAAAGACTGCGGCTGCGCCCGGCGCTGCCGGATCAGTGGTCATCTTCAGTTCTTCAGGAGTCGGCTGCGTCCAGTTCGCACTCGCAAACACCGGGACGGCCAGCATGAAAGGAAGAAGGGCAAAAGCAGAGCAGAAGCGACGGACAAAATAGACCACCGGGCGAGCCTCGCAACAAAACAGGAGTTCTCCCGAAGATACCTGCGAAAGCCGCAGAATCCAACCAACATCCATTCGAGAGCGTGACCCCTTTGTACGGTTCGCGTCCCGTCCCGCGCAAGCAGATTATTCCCGCTCACCCTGCCTGCGAACCCTGCGCGAAACTACTGACTTCCGCCCACAGCCGCAGCCGCCACCGCAGGAGCTGTAACCAGCACCACCTGCGCCTGATCCTGCGTGTTCACCCTCTGAAAGAAATCGCGTAGCTGCGGATAATCCTTTGTCTCGTAGAAAAGCCCATTCACTGCCTCCAGCCGCTCGTACGCATAACGACCCTTGTCAGCCATCCCGTAGGCCGATGAAAGCCCGGCATACGGCGAGAACTTAATCTCCTGCGTCTTCGGCATCATCTCCAAAGTTGCCATCGCCGGCAATGCCAGCTTGACCTTGTCATGCACGCTGTAGGGGTAAGGCAGGTACACGGGATTCTGCCTGACCGCGTTCACAAATCTCGGCTTTGCCTGCGCCTCAAAAAATGTTCCCGGCAAAAACATTCGTTTGCCCGTCCGGGTGCCCATGTTTCCGCTCACTTCCAGATTCGCCACCAGCGGCACGGTGTAATCCGTCAGCGCCGAGAGGCCGTCCATCTTCACCGTCAGGCCCGCCGGCAATTCGGCCTGCAACCCATCCGTAAACTCCTTCTTCGTCTGCTCCTCATCGGACACCAAAGCTTCCTGCCGCCACCTTAATGCGACTGATCCCGTCATCTCAATCCGGATCGTGCCCTTCACCCCTCCGTCCGAATCCAGATGCAAATCCGCGTCCCGTTCTGTCTTCGTCGCGGAAAACACCGGGTATGGCGTCTGCGCGATCGCCGTTGTTCCTCCATCCAGTTGGCGAACGCCCGCAGTCCAGGTATGCTTCCAGTGCAGCTCGCCAAACGCGCAATATCGCTCCCCGGGGTCGAAGTACATTTCCTTCCCGCCCACATTCACAATCGCAATCGTGTCGTCCAGTTGGGACCAGTCCGCCTGCTGAACGACAAAAGCATTCTCATCGCGATTGGTCACCGCCATCGCATACGCTTTCAGTCCGGCGGCTCGTGCCAGTCCGATAAACACCAGCGCGATCTCCTCCTGGTTGCCCCGGCGCTTTGCCCAGATATCCGTGGTATTCTCAGCCTTCGCCTTTTGCACCTTGTCTTCCGCTTGCGTGTGCTCGCGCGAGAAGCTGGTATTATCCATGCCCATCACTGCCGCGTAAATCTTCTCGAGCTTCTGCCGGTCGGTATCTCCCGGCTCCGTTAGCTGCGCCACCGCTTCTTTCAGCTTCTCCGGCGCCGCATAGGCATCCACTCCCCCGCTCCAAATCGCCCCCTGCGCCTTCCAGAAGTCTCCATAACTCTTCACGGGCGTGATCATGTAATAAAACATGACCCGGTACCCCATGCTGTGCACCGGCGGAGAGTCGTCTTCCTCCACCTGCGGCGGAATGTCGCTCACCCGCAAATCCCATCCCTTCCACCCGCTACCCGTCATCTGCACGCCGCGCGGAAGGAACTGGGTACTCATCCCCGGCAGCAGTTGTGACGGGTCGTAGTGAAAGTGCTCCTGATGTACGTACAGAACTTGTTGCAGATACCAGCGCGGTGGGCGAAATCCGTAATAGGTCGTCTCATACCGGTACTCCAGAATGCTGCCCACCTGCACGTCCCGCAAGGAAAAGCCTTTCTCCATCCGCCGTATCCCGGCGCCCTTTACCACCAGCTTTTGCCACGGCTTGCCTGTAAACGGCACTACCGTCCCGTCGCTGTGGATCGTCCGTCCCTCCACACCATGGATATTCTCTTCTTGATCCAGGTACGGAATCGTCACATCGCCGTATTTCTTGCCGTCCTCCGTCAACACCTTGATGCGCGCATAGAAAGTGTGATGGCCTCCAACCTCGTTCGTTGTCTCTTCGAGATTGAGATACACAGCCGCCGCCCCAGGCGCCGCCGGATCCGCTGTCATCTTCAACTCATCGGCCGTGGGCTGCGTCCATTTCGTTCCGCCCCATGCAGGGAAGGACGCCAACAGCACAAAAAGCGGCATGCAGCGACAAAGAAAACGCACCAAAGTCAGGCCCCCGCACCTTGAAAGAAACAAAAAACGCCATGAGAAACCCGCTACCTACTCAGTCTTCCCCAGACTGCCGGCAGCCGCCCCGGAATCCGTGGCCGAAGCAACCTTGATGACGACTTGCTGCTGATCCTGCGTGCTCACCTTCTGAAAGAACCCGCGGAGATCCGGATACTCTTTCGGGTCGTACAAAATATTGGCCACCCGCACGCGCCGCGCGTAGGCGTACGCCGTGGCTGCGCCGCGATATTTTGACGTGAAGTCCGCGTTCGGCATAAAGGGAATCTGCGCGTCCTGCGGCACGCTGTCAACGGACATGTTCGCAGGCAGATTCAGCTTGAACTGGTCCTCCACCACGTAGGGATAGTGCATGTACACCGGCGTCTCCCGCGTCGTGCTTGCATACGGCGCCTTGGCCTGCGCCTCAAAGAATGTTCCCGGCACAAAAATCCGGTGGCCTGTCTTTGTGCCCATCGTGCCGGTTACGTCCACGGTCGCCAGCAGAGGCTGCGTGTAATCCGCCAGAGCGGTGAAGCCGCTCGTTTTCAGGTGTACGCCGGGAGCGATGCCTCCCTGCAGATAGTCATCCAATTTCTTCTTCGTTGCGTCCTCATCGGAACTGAGAGCCTCCTGCCTCCAGCGCAGAGCCTCGTTGCCCGTCATGGTGATGTGGAGCGTGCCGTGGATACTTCCATCCGCATCCATCTGCAGTTCGGCCTTCCGAACGATATCCGTTTCAGCGAACGCCGGCGTGGGCGTAGTGCCCAGTTCCGACCCGCTTCCGCTCGTCTGCCGGGGTCCCCCCGTCCAGGTGTGCGTCCACTTCAGCTTGCCGAATTCGCAATAGCGTTCCCCGGGATCGAAATACATCTCTTTCCCATCGACCTCCACGATCGCAATCATGGCGTCCAGTTGGCGCCAGTTCGGCACATCTTTCAGAAAAATGTCGTTGCTGCGGTCCGTCACATACATCACGTACGCCTTCAGCTTCGCCGCCCGCGCCATGGTCACAAACAGCAAAGTCAGATCTTCGCCGTCTCCCTGCTGCGCGGTCCAGATATCGTTCGCCGTTTTGATTTTGATCTTTTGCGCCTTGTTTTCTTCCCGCGTGTGTTCGCGGGTAAAGTCCGTGTTCTCCAGCTTCATCACGGCGGCGTAGATCTTTCTCAGCGCCTGCTCGTTCGTGTCGCCGGGGGCCACCATCTGATCCACGGCTTCCTTCACTTTGCCCGAGGGCGCAGTCACGTCGTTCACATTCCCTGACCAGTCCTTGCCTTCGGACTTCCAGTACTCCGCTGCGCTCGTGTACTCCGTGTAGAGAAAGTCCACCCGGTATCCCAGCGCATGCATCGGCGGCGAGTCCTCTTCGTCGGGCAGCGGCGGAATGTCGTCCATCTCCAGGTCGTACCCGCCGGTTGGCGTGCCCTTCACCTTCACCCCCGGAGGCAGAACCTGCGTCATGTGCATTGGCCATTCGCTGCGAGCAAAGTAGTGAAACACGCCCTTGTGGACGAAAAGGTTCTGCTGAATGTACCAGTCCGTGGAACCTCCGCCCGTTTGATAGCGGTATTCCAGAATGCTGCCCACCTGCACATCGGGCAACGAGAACACCGTCTCGACTTCGGAGAATCCGCGATAACTAATCAGTTCTTTGTCGTAGGGTTTGCCCGTAAACGGAACCACGGTTCCGTCCGGATGGATCGTCCGGCCGTCCGCCGTCATGTTGCTCTTCTCGCCGCGCCAGTGCTCCACACGAACGTCGGAATACTCCTCTCGCCCTTTCTCGGTCAGGATCTTCACGCGTGCGTACACCGTGTATCCACCCGCGCCCGTCCACTCTTCGAAGGACAGAAACACCGCCGGCGCCCCAGGCGCCTTCGAATCCGACGTCATCTTCAGTTCTTCAGGAGTGGGCTGAGTCCAATTTGTCGAGGCCAGCGCGGTTAGCCCCACGCACAAACCCATCAGGGCAATCACAAGGCGAACCGGACGCGCCACGGCAGGATCCTCGCACAAGACAGCGATACTTCACCCGCAGTTACGCCTAAAGCATTTGGGCCTAAATCGGCCGCAATTCATTCGTCAGGGTGAAGGTTGCCTCCTTTGTACCCCTGCCGTTCCCCCGGAGCAAGCCGAATCTGCTCGCGCTTCGCTCCGGCGGCCTAAACCGGCGGCGACGCCCCTTTCGTCGCAAAGCGATAGTCGCCATAGTCAATGGTCAGGATCGCTGTGCCCCCCAACCGCACCTTTGTCTCGCTCCGGTTGCTCTTCGGTAGCCAAAATTCCCCGTCCTTCTCGTACACGTGATGAATCTCTGTATCGCTGATCCAGAACGACGGGTTCTTTGCAGGATGGGCATCGATCTTCACCACCGCGTAATCCTGCGCATCCACCCAAATCGTTCCCCGGTAGAGCAGCCCTCGCGGCTTCTTTGGCTCAACGCCCAGCACGTAAGCCAACCGCCCACCGACCGTCTCCGTTCTCACCAGAGTGAAGTTGTAATTGGCGGGTGTCAGCGCGTTATCCGCGCGGTCGTGGGCCGAGTCCTGCTCCGTGCGCAGCAACTTTCCCAGCACGTGTTCCAGCAGCAGATGCGACCCCGACTCCGATACCACCGTGAAGTGCCTGGATGAGGGCCCATCGTAGCTGGCGTCAACCACCATATCCGCCACAGCCGCGTGCGGAAACCCATGATACTCAACGTGATAATGGCGCCGAGAAGTGTACGGACCAAGCTCCTGGGCGCGCTGCTCGTTTCTGGCCACCAGACGCTGAACGATCTCCCCAATGGCCGGCCGAGCTTCGCCACTGGACTGCTGCGCCGCCGCTGAGAAAAATTGTGCGCCGGCCACCGACAACACAAGCCCCAGCCGCAAGAGACCAGCCCGCGTCGTCCTCACCGAATCATCCATCCTGTTTGGCAAATCAGTTCTCCATCTCAAGGATCAGGCATCCACCCGAATGATGAAGGAGATGCAACAGGCATATCATCGGACGCTGGGCACGTTTGAGGAGTCCCAATGTTCCAGGGAATTGCAGGCCGCCCGCAGTGTTCGCTGCTTTTGCTCCTCTCCGTCATCACCCTGCAAGCCCTGTCTACCGCATCCGCGCAAACTTCGCGCATGTCTTCCCCGGAAGTCTCCCCACCCACGGTGATTGTCGTTGCTTTCACCGGCGGATTCGTGCGGCGTAACGACATTCGCCATCCCGAAGTGCAGATGGTCGACCACCTGTCAGAAGAAGACATCCCCGGCGTTCACGCAACCATCTATGAGAACCGCCACCGGGGAAAAGTTCTCAAACTCATCCTCCACTGGCTCGATACCAACGGCGATGGCCATCTCTCTGCGCAGGAAAAACACAATGCCCGCATCATCCTCCTCGGTCACAGCTGGGGCGGATCGGCCACCATCAAGCTCGCTTGCGACCTCAACCGCGACGGCATTCCCGTGCTCATGACCATTCAGGTCGACAGTGTCAACAAAATCTCGGGCGAAGACTGCCTCATTCCTCCGAATGTCCGCGAAGCCCTGAACTTTTATCAAACTCGCGGGCCTCTGCACAGCTGCAGCAACATTCGAGCCACCGACCCCAGCCGAACCCGCATCCTCGGGAACGATCGCTACGAATATCAGTCGCAGCCTGCCAATTGCCGCTCGTATTCCTGGCTGAACCGCCACGTCTTCAAAACGCATGAGGCCATGGACTGCGATCCCCGCATCTGGTCGCAAATTGACCAGCAGGTTCGAGCACAGATCACCGTCGCGCGTGCCAGCGAGCCGAATTAATCTCCAGCCGCAGGAAGGTTTCACGAGCGGCGAGTGGAGTATGTCATACATCGGAAACCAGATGGCCTGACCGCGAGCACAAGGCGACAGGCCGATATCCCTGCATCGAATGCAAAGGCCCACGGACCGAAAAATCCACTTCTGCTTTCCCTGAACCGAATTGCCCGGGTCCGTCATCTTCTAATTAATCTGGCGGCAGGCGACAGCCGCAGAAGCAGTCCGGGCAGGGAGAAACAAGAATGCTGGTGATTGCAGGGGTCATTTGCGTCGGGGTCTTGTTGGCGGGCGTCCAGGTCAAACGCGTACGAGACCGCAAAGAGCTGGAGCAGCACAGCGTCACACCGGAAGAGCTTCATACCTTATTCGAGGCGAAGCAGGATGTGGCTCTCTTCGATGTTCGCCTTCCCCTCGACCTGCTGAGCAATCTCGTCGTAATCCCAGGCGCAACGCGGATTTCCCCGGAAGAGGTGATCACCAATCCATCCCTCATCCCCAGGGACCGGGATTCGATTGTCTACTGCACCTGCCCGGGTGAAGAAACCAGCCGCGCCATTCTGCATAAAGCGCGCGCCCTGGGCTTCCAGCGGATTAAGTTTCTGAAGGGAGGGCTCGCCGGCTGGCAAGCCAAAGGGTTCCCGGTTGAGCCTTACGACAAACCCTTCCACCTCAGCTCGGGCACCAACCTCGCGGGCATCAAAGGCTAAGATCTTTCTGTTATCTCCGAGCCCTGCTAAAATTAGCTACCGGAGCAACACTGGCCGCTCGCCGTAGAAAAACCGAATAGCAATCAACTTTTTGAATCAGAACAAGTTGAACAAGATGTGAGCTCGTAGCTCAGTTGGTAGAGCAACGCCCTTTTAAGGCGTGGGTCCTGGGTTCGAGTCCCAGCGGGCTCACCACGCACAACCAAAAAGTAATCGAAATTGAGCGGAACCTTCAGAATTGCCACTGTGATACGAAAGTGATCCACGAGGCCAACAGCCCTCCGCTCGACACACTCACGCTCCACCATTTGCCTGGAGGCGGCGACATTGAGGTGTCCACCCGTCAACTGCCTGAAGTCGGCCAAGAGCACTACCGCAGCCCGCGGGAAGTGTGCTTTTGCAAGACAGTTTTCGATCTTCTTGCCAAACAAAGTGAGAAGGCCCGGCTGAACAAGGCCCGCCAGGACGGTGCATCCCTCTGGTTGGCCGGGCGCGACGGCGTCTGGAGACCTGAAATGCGGCGGCCTGTCGAGGCTTCAGCGGCCGGTTCCATGCCGGCCGCCCATGGAATTGCCTGATGGCGGCGATTGGTCCCGCGCAAAACGCGAACTGGCTCGACAAGCTCAAGCACATTACCGGACTCGACCGTGCGATTGCCTTCACGGTCCTGGCCAGGGTCATCCAGGTTCTGGGGAGCACGGGAACCGTACTATTGATCGTCCGATTCCTCACGCCGGCCGAGCAAGGCTACTACTACACGATGTACAGCCTGATCTGCCTGCAGATTGTCTTCGAACTCGGGTTTTCCTTCGTAATCCTTCAGCTTGCCGCACATGAGCGGGCTCATCTCACGTTCTTGCCGGACGGGCGGATCGAGGGCGATCCAATCGCCCACAGGAGGCTGGCGTCGGTCTTACAGAAAGTTCGCAGGTGGTATACCGCTGCGGGATTTCTGATGTTCGTTATTCTTGCCCCCACCGGTTGGTGGTTCTTTCTTTTGCGACACAGGGCCGGCGATTCAGTTCACTGGATGATTCCCTGGACACTGTTGGTGGTCATGGCGTCGCTGATGTTTCAAGTCGATCCCCTGTTCTCATTTCTTGAAGGATGCGGCCAGGTTGCCCAGGTCGCGCGCCTCCGGGTAAGCCAGATCGTAGCTGGGGTTGCTCTCGCCTGGATTGCCCTCATATCGAGACATGGGCTGTATGCTCCCGCCGCAAACATGATCGGGCAATTCTCGATGGGCGCACTCTTTCTTTGGGCCAGGCGCCGGCTGCTGCTTCCCTTGCTACGCATGGACACCGGCGAGCACAGCATTGCGTGGGGTCAGGAAGTCTGGCAATTCCAATGGAAAATCGCTGTCAGTTGGATTTGCATCTATTTCACCGCTCAGGTCTTCACCCCCATTCTTTTTACCTATTGTGGCGAAGTCGTCGCCGGTCAAATGGGTATGTCTCTCAGTATCGTGGGTTCACTCAGCGCGGTGGCTCTGGCATGGATGAGCACCAAGTCCGCTCCATTTGGAACCATGATCGAGCGGAAGCAGCGGAAGGTCCTCGATGCGCTCTACTTTCGGACCCTGCTGCAATCGACCGTCCTGGTGACCATGGGTGCAGTTGCGCTCATAGCTGGCATGTTTATTCTCGCAAGATATTTTCCCAGACTGAGTGCCCGAATGCTTCCCCCGCCATTGTTCGCGCTGCTGTCAATCACGGCCGTCTGTTCCCACATCGTGCAAAGCGAAGCTCTGTATCTGCGGGCGCATAAGGTTGAACCCTTTCTTCTCCAATCGGTGCTGCTTTCCGCCCTGGTTTCAGCCAGCGCATTGGTGCTGGCCCGGACGGAAGGAGCGGCTGGCGTGGTCTGGGGATACTTTGTTTGCATTGGGCTGCTCGGTGTCATTTCGGGCACCATTATCTTCCGGAATAAGCGGCGCGAATGGAGCGCGCTGAGCTAGATTTCCGGCTTCCTCGATATTCACTGAGGCTGGGAGATTCCAGCAACACTGCTATCATCAACGCAAGCCCGCACCCAGAAGAACCGTAGTAAATGACAACTCTTTCCAGCCTTCTGAACAAGCCTGAATACCTGCTGCAGCCGATGGCAACCTTGCGGCGCCTCTTTAGGATTCCGCGGACTTCCCCCGGATCGAGAACCGTGCGTCTGCATTGGGGACTGCCTCTCGAAGTGGACACACGTGAAACCATTGGAGAGGCTATCTCGCGCTGCGGTATCTACGATATCTCAGTGACTGAGGCCATCTTTCGTCTCATTGAACCTGGCGATAACTTCCTCGACATCGGGGCGAATATTGGCTTTACGTCGTCGGCCGCGGTGGCGGCCGGGGCGAAAACGATGGTTGCCTTCGAACCGCATCCTGACCTGTTTCGCCAGCTTCAGCGGAACATTGCGTTATGGACGGAAGCAGATCCTGAAATTGGCAGTTGCGTGACTGCACGTCAGGAGGCAGTCTCCAATAAAACAGGAGTGGCCATGCTCAGAATTCCGAAGCAGGGATTCCTTAAGAATCATGGCCGTTCTTCCCTGGAAACAGGTCAGCACGACGACGACTACCTCGAAGTGGAGGTGCCGACAACCACTCTCACTCAGGTGTTGGAGCAAGTGAACGAGCCCGTCGGCGTGCTCAAAATCGATATTGAAGACCACGAACTCACAGCGTTTACGGCAAGCCGGGAAGCGCTCGTAGCTGGAAGAATTCGCGACATCATCTATGAGGATCACGTTGGGATGAATTCCAGCGTTTCACAGCTGCTTGCCGATTCCGGCTATTCCATTTTCGGCCTCAATAGAACGCCTTTGGGCCCTGTGCTCCTGGATGAGAAGACCTACTCAACGTGGTTTTTTGTCCCCCTGATTGATAACTTCCTGGCCACTCGCGATCCAGACCGCGCTCTGCGGCGCATTGCAGGGAGAGGATTCAGATGTCTCCAAAACCAGGACATACGGTCTGCGAGGCGCTCGCATTGAGTCGCGCTTCTCGCCGTCATCGTTCTCCACGCATGCGTTGCCAGGCGGCGGCGGGTCGATCGCTCCACGCTCCGCATAAGCGGCAAGGTTGCGGATAATTTCAGGAACTCGCGGCGTGAAGCATGGACGCGACACCCTTCACCGCAGCGTAAAGTGCACCGCCGGCAGTGCCCGCAGCCGCTCTGCCGCCGTCTCCGGCGTAATATCCCGCTGCGGCATCCCCAGCAGCTCAAAGCCCACCATATATTTCCGCACCGTCGCCGACCGCAGCAGCGGCGGATAAAAATGCGCGTGGAAATGCCATTCCTCATGCGCCTCGCCATCCGTCGGAGCCTGGTGGAATCCCATCGTGTATGGAAAGCTCGTCTCAAACAAATTGTCGTAGCGCGTCGTCACTTGCTTCAAAATATCCGCCAGCGCCCCGCGATCCTTCTCGTCAAAATCCAGCAGCGACCGAACGTGCCGTTTCGCAATCACCAGCGTCTCAAACGGCCACACCGCCCACCACGGCACCACCGCCAGAAATCCCTCATTCTCACAAACAATCCGCGCCGCCTCGCCGCTCTCCAGCCGCGCATATTCGCACAGCAAACAATTTCCATGCTCCGCCCGCCATGCCTGCTGCGCTTCCGTCTCTGCTTGCGGCTCGTCAGGCACATGCTCCGTCGTCCAAATCTGCCCATGCGGGTGCGGATTGCTCGCGCCCATCATCGCCCCGCGATTCTCAAATATCTGCACGTAGCGAAAGTCGGGCACCGCCCCCAGCGTCCGGTATTCCGCCGTCCACGCATCCACAACTTTGCGGATATCCGCAACCTCCATCCGCGCCAGCGTCAAACTGTGGTCGGGATGGAAACACTGCACCCGGCACCGTCCACGCTCCCGCTCCGCCCGGAGCAATACCGGAGCACCCGCGCGCCCAGGATCCGCGGAATCGGGCAACAAAGCCGCATAGTCGTTATCGAAAACGTAAACGCTTTCATACCTGGGCGTGACATGCCCACCCGCGCGCGTATTCCCCGGGCACAAATAACACTGCGGATCGTAATGCACATCCGAGAATCCCGACGACTTATTGACCTCGCCCTGCCACGGACGATCCGTCCGATGCGGCGACACCAGCACCCACTCCCGCCGCAACGGGTTATACCGGCGATGCGGAAACTGCAAAGACTCCGCCAAATTAATCTCTCCCCCGTATCGTTTTGCTTGTGCCTTTAGCTCACCGTTTCACCGCTGACCGGACTTTAGCTGACCGGACTTTAGCTGACCGTCCCACCGCTAACCGCTTCTTAGCTAACCGCTCTTCCGCTGCTCTTCAAGCCGTCGGCCGATCCGGCACCGGCTGCACCGCCAAATACGTCTCCGCAAACCGTACCGCGTATTCCTCCAGCAGCGCCTTCACCCGCTCCGCCTTCTCCGACTGCACGATCAATCCCGCGTGGTGATGCTTCTTCATGCGATACACAATCTCCGGCGCGTCAAACGCTGAAGTATCCGGCTCCGCCGTCTTCGCCAGACACAGCACGCTGCCCGCATACACTGGCTTCCGCACCGACAAATGATATTTCTCGCCCCGCAAATGCGCCACTTCAATCCGCGCCCACTCCCGCCACAAATTCACGCCCGTCGCAAACTCCACCACTTCCACAATGAATGCGCCGCCCACCCGCGCCGCCGCCTCCAGGAAGTAATACCGCCCGTCCGCGCCGCGAATGTACTCCGCATGCGTCACGCCTCGCACCATGCCCAGCGCCGGCAGCAGTTCCGCGTTGATCTTCGTCAGTTCCCGCGTCTCCGCCGACTTGCGATCCAGCACCCGCGTCGTGAACACGCCGCCCTCATGCATCACCTGCATCGGAGGTTTCCCGTACCCGCTCACCGTCGCGAACACCACCTCGCCCTCACTCACGATCGAGTCGACGTGAAAAATATCGCCCGGCAAAAATTGCTCCAGTAGATAAAAGCTCTGCCGGTCGCCCAGCTCATCCAGCGTCCGCCACAGCTGTTCGCCGTTGTGAATCTTGCGAATGCCAATCGCCGACGCCTCGGCGCGCGGCTTCAGCACCCACGGATCCGGCACGCGATCCATCCACGCCCGCAGCTCGTCGTAATTCAGCACCCGCGTAAACTCCGGCTCCACAATCCCCGCCGCACGCGCCGCATACCGCATCGCCAGCTTGTCGCGAAAATGCGCAATCGCCGTGCGCCCCATCCCCGGAATCCGCATATGCTCGCGCAAATGCGCTGCGGCTTCCATGTCGAACTCATCCAGCGCCACAATCCGGTCGATCTTCCGCGCCCGCGACAGATACGTCACCGTGTTGGTGATCTGCTCCACCGTCATCCCGTCCGGCATCGTCACCAGCTCTTCCAAAATGTCCCGCGGCCAATCCGCGTTATACAGCTTGTCCACGGTCAGCAGAATCACGCGGCATCCCAGCGCCACGCACTCCCGCATAAACGGCTGCCCTTTATCGAAACTGGTAATGCAAAGAATGCGAGGCGCGTCACTCATAGTGTGTCCTCTGGAGGAGAAAGACTAAGAACTCTACTTTCTTGAGCGTAATTGAAACGAATGGCCGGAGCGAGGCCGGAGCACCAAGGTGGAAAACACGTCTGCCGGACTCCCGCTGAAGCAGAAAGGCAGCGAGTCGAACGCCTGTTCTACCATAGCCTCACAACTCGAACCCATGTCCTCCGAACTCCAATTCTCAGCGCGCTCCATCGCCGCCCTTCACGACCGTGCCACCCAACAGTGGCACGCGGCCGCCGATCCCGAGCCCGCTGCCGTCGTCCCCTGCGATTCGGAACTCCTCGAAACCGTCCTCGCCCAGCACCGCGCCAACTTCGATCTGTGGCACACCGAAGACCGCGCCCGCGCCCCTCGCGCCACCGACGCCAACATCGCCGAAGTGAAACGCGCCATCGATCGCTTCAACCAGCTCCGCAACGACCTCGCCGAACGCTCGGACACGATCCTCCTCGCATCCCTCAGCGCCCGCAGCCTGCCCAATCCCTCCGCCGAGCTCAATTCCGAGAGCCCCGGCCTCATGATCGATCGCCTCTCCATCCTTGCGCTGAAGATTTATCACACCCAGGAAGAAATCGACCGCCCCGCCGCACCCGCCGGCCACCAGCAACGCAACCGTGAACGCCTCGCCCTCCTCACCGAGCAACGCGAAGACCTTGTCGAATGCCTCGACCGCCTCTGGAACGAAGTCCTCGCCGGAACCCGCCGCTTCAAAATCTACCGCCAGCTCAAGATGTACAACGACCCCACGCTGAACCCGGAAATCTACGGAGCTGGATGAACATCATCCTCCGCCACGCAGACGCAGGCGACTACGACTTCTGCAGGAATCTGTACTTCGCTGAAAACGACTGGATCCTCGAAGCCCTCGGCCTCGATCGCGCCGCCCACGAAGCCCTCTTCCCCGAACTGTGGAAAGTCTCCGAAGTCCGCCTCATCGTCCCCGGCGGCAAAGAGATCGGCTGGCTCCAGATCGAATCCCAGCCCGACCGCCTCTTCCTCAGCCAGATTTATATCGTCCGTTCATCCCAGCGCCACGGCATCGGCACCGAGGTCCTGCGCCGCGTCATCGCCGAAGCCGCAGCCGCGCACCTGCCCCTCAAACTCGACGTCGCGAAAATCAATCCCGCCCTCCGCCTCTATCAACGCCTCGGCTTCCAAATCACCAGCGAAGAACAACACAAATTCAACCTGACCCTCGAACCTGGAACCTAAAACCTCGAACCTGTACCCTGTTCTTCGTGCCCCTCATCATCAACGCCGACGACTTCGGCCTCACCCCCGGCGTCAATCGCTCCGTCGCTGAACTCCACCAGGGCCACGCGCTTTCCTCCGCGACCCTCATGGCTACCGCCGCGTTTTTTATCGAAGCCGTCGCCGTCGCCCAGGCCAACCCCACCCTTGAAGTCGGCTGCCACGTTCTCCTCGTCGACGCCATCCCCGCGCTGCCGCCCGCGCAAATTCCCACCCTCTGCCCCAACGGCCAATCCCTGCGCCCCGGCCTCAGCCGCTTCGCCATCGACCTCCACACCGGCCGCATCCGCGCCTCCGAAATCGAAGCCGAAGCCACTGCGCAAATTCGCCGCCTCCAGGCTGCCGGCCTCCGTGTCTCCCACATCGACACCCACAAGCACACCCACGTCTTTCCCCGGGTCCTGCGACCTCTGCTCCGCGCCGCCCGCGCCTGTGGCGTCCCCGCCATTCGCAACCCCTTTGAGCCAGCCTGGGCCCGCCGCGCCACGCCCGCCACATCCCGTCTCCGCAACCTCGCCGTCGCCGCGCTCAACGTGCATCGCGGAAACTTCCGCCGCCTCGTCCGCGCTTCCGGCCTCGCCACCACCGAAGGTGCCATCGGCGTCCTCGCCACCGGCGTCCCTGACGCGGCCGCCACCCTCCGCAGCCTGCTCGCCGCCATGCCCCAATCCAACGCTGTCTGGGAGTTCGTCTGCCATCCCGGCTATCCCGACGCGCACCTCGCCCAGGTCCGCACCCGCCTCCGCGACTCCCGCGCCACCGAGCACGCCGCGCTCCTCGCAATGATCCCCAACTCTGCCGTCTCGCTCACCTCCTGGGCCTCTCTCTCAGCGGCCACCTCTGCGGTATCCTCGACGCATCGTGCCGGCCATTCACAAAATTGATCTGCTCTCCCCCGGCATCGGGCCGCTCCGCGCCGAAGCCCTCAAGGAGGGCCACAAATTCATTGAAAAGCTAGTCGGCGAATGGACCACGGGCGAGAATCGCTTCTCCGCTCCCGGCGAAATCCTCTGTGGATCCATTCATCAAGACCTGCTCGTCGCCGTCGGCGGCCTCAATCGCGATCCCTTCCTTGATAACCCCAGCATCGGCCGCATCCGCCGCGTCTACGTGCGCCCCGCCTGGCGCAAACAGGGTCTCGGCACGGGCATCATCGGCTGGCTCCTCAACCACGCCCGCCGACACTACAAATGCGTCCGCCTGCGTGCCGAAAATCCCGCCGCTGCGCGCCTCTACGAGAAGCTCGGCTTCATGCCCATCGTCGACCCCAACGCCACCCACATCTTCTACTTCGACACAGAATCCGGATAGTCCCGCCTGCTCCCAACCGCGCCTTCATCAACCGGAAGTCGTCTCACTCCCCGTTCGTACTACCATCAATTCCCGAGGGATGATCCATGGAATGGTTCTACAACTACTACTTCTTCGCCGTGTGGATCGCCTTCCTTCTCTACTGGCAAATCAAATCGGTGGGCACCAAAACCACGCAGCGCCTCGAACCCGCCGCCTCCCGCATCCTCCGCTCCATCGCCTTCCTCATTGCCATCGCGCTGCTCTCCTGGGGGCAGTTCCCGTTGCCCTGGCTCTACCGGCACTTCCTCCCCTGGGCCCGTTGGAATTTTTGGCTCGGAGCCGTCATCACCCTCGGCGGACTCCTCTTCGCCGTCTGGGCCCGCGCCCAGCTCGGCAGCAACTGGAGCCGCTCCGTCACCATCAAGCAGGACCACCAGCTCATCGTCACCGGCCCCTACGCCGTCGCGCGTCATCCCATCTATACCGGCATCCTCACCGGGTTCCTCGGCAGCGTCATCGCCCTCGGCGAAATCCGCGGAATCATTTCCTTCGCCCTCGTCTTCCTCGCCCTCTGGTTCAAGCTCCGCATGGAAGAAGAGTGGATGCGCAACCAGTTCGGCCCCGCCTACGAGGCCTACGCAAAACACGTCGCGGCGCTGGTTCCGTTCATTCTCTGATTCCCATACACTGGGACCACGGGTAATCCGTGCCAGCATGACCGCCGACAAAACAATTCGCAGAGTCACCGATCCCGAATTGCAGCAGGCGGAATCGTACCGTTATTGGCAAAGCCTCTCCATCGGCGACAGGCTCAACGCCGTATGGGAGGCCAGCGCAGCTGCCTACGCTTTCGCCGCCGCCTTCAAGGAAAATCCAGCCGATGATGCCCAGCGATCTAAAAGAACTCTTACGCGCGTTCAATACCCACAACGTTAAATACATCGTTGTGGGCGGCTATGCTTTCGGCGTGCACGCTGAACCTCGCGCCACAAAGGATCTGGACATCTTCGTCCGCGCTGACGAGCGAAACAGCGAAGCCGTGTTTAAGGCACTCGCGCAATATGGCGCGCCGCTGGCTGGCCTGAGCCCGGCTGACTTTCGCGACGGCACCGTCTTCCAGATCGGCCAGCCTCCCTCGCGCATCGATATCCTGCAGCGCATCGACGGAATCACTTTCGATGAAGCGTGGGAGCATCGCCTGCAAGGGTTGGTCGATGGCGAAGTGGAAGCGGTTGTCATCTCCAGAGACGATCTCATTCGCAATAAGCTCGCATCCGGACGCGAACAGGACCTGCTTGACGTAAAAAAGCTGCGGGCCTTCGCGCCTCCCACTGAGCCGCACAGCTAATCCATCGTCGGCCGCCCACCATTATTTTGAGGTTGCATTCCCCGCCCCCGCACCGCAGTTCCGCGAAGCCCTGATGTATCGGTGCACCGACGCACTCCACCGGTAGACCAAATCGCAATGCCAGCTCGGTTCAGCCTGCGAATCCCCCGGGAGCCGCACCGCCTGATGCAAATCAATCTCCGCATCATCCAGATGCTGCAAACTCACGTTCAATGATCCGTATTGAAAGACGCGACTCACTTTGCCATTACGGCAATCAAACGCCAGCACGTAATACCAGCTGCCGCTGCCCGTCAGGTGATCCTTTTCAAGCACCAGCACTCTCAGCCAGGTCTGCGCCTCTGTATGCACGGTTCGATCCAGAACCACAATGACCCGCCAGTCATGCGCATCCGGCGAATCCGGGTCGTCCGAAGTGAACGCTACCCCGTCGCGCAGATGAAAGCTGTCCACCCCCGAGTGGCCTCCGTCATCCCGCGCCGCAACTTCAATCGTCGCATTCCGGAAATCGAAGGTCTTCACATCTACACACGTCTGCGCAACGCCAACGCCCGCAAACGCGCAAAAGCCTGCGGCGATCAGGCCTGCGCGCCATCCCATCAATGCCCCACTACCTTGCCCGGATCGAGCCTGCCAATCCCCTCGCTGGACAACAGACGTTTTGGATACTCCGGAAGCACCTCGCCTGACGCGCTCCTCGCATTCGGACGAATCAGCCACATTTCCGCCTTCGCACAACCTTCCTCTGCCGACGACGCCAGAATCATTAGCCCCTCCGGCGAAATTCCAGCAATGTGCAAGGTCGCCACGCAGGTCCGGCTCACTTGCTGCAGGAAATGCCGGTCCAGAAACACCATGTTCAAAACCCTTCCCAATCGCATGTCGTACTCAAATGCGTTGACACCGGGGTGGACGCCGCCTTCCCGCGTCACCAGGTACACACGGCTTCCATCCTGACTGAACCCGTCCATCT
>Ga0206852_1072_pt2 | contig 24010 bp, 24 predicted proteins | sample Alteio_BWOrgCont_14_FD_152849 | JGI IMG/M metagenome (GOLD analysis project Ga0206852, IMG submission 152849) | Enriched cells from forest soil in Barre Woods Harvard Forest LTER site, Petersham, Massachusetts, United States -... | ecosystem: Environmental > Terrestrial > Soil > Temperate forest >... | reverse complement strand
TCTCTGCGTATCGCCAACTGAAGCTGACTCGCGATGCCAAGGGCGTGATGGTTGCCGAGTTCCATAGTAACGGCGGCCCGTGCATTATGGACGCGCAAGGGCACACGGAATTTGTCGATGCGTTTTACCGGATCGGACAAGACCGTGCTAACAAGATCGTCATCCTCACCGGCGCGGGAGGGAACTTCATTATTGATGTTGACTGGCCATCTTTCGGCGACGTTTCTGATCCCGAAGCCTGGAGCCCGGTTCACGACGAGGGCGTTCAGGTCCTGGAAAACATCGCTAACATACGCGTGCCGGTGATTGCGGCGATCGAAGGACGCGCCCACGTACACTCCGATTACGCATTGCTCGCCAATGTCATTGTGGCGGGGGAAGGTGCGACTTTTCAGGATGTAGCACACTACGCCGTAGGTGTTGCGCCCGGTGACGGGATCTTCACGACGTGGAGTTATCGCGGTGGAGCGGGACGTGCCGAGGCCTTTCTGCTCGATCCGAAGCCACTGCCGGCGCGCACTGCGCAGGAATGGGGGGTGGTGGCGGACGTTGTGCCGAACGGCCAGGCGCTCAATCGTGCCCGCGAATTGGCCGAACTGTACCTAAAGGTCCCCGAGGTCACACGCCGCAACACACGGATACATTTCATCCAGCCGCTCAAGGAACGCGTGGTGCGAGAAGTCGGCTATGGGCTGTCGCTCGAAGGAGCGTCGGCCGCCGATTTGGTGAAAACAAAGCAGGCCAAGAGTGAGCCTGTCGGACAGAAACGTAAATCAGTATGAAGGACACCGACAACACGTCATTCGCCCATGTACTTGAGCAGACGCAGTCGGAAGTATGTGTTCTGATGATTTGTGGTAGCTACACAGGATCGACCTCTCCCTCCAAGCTCAACGTCCATCTGTTGTGGCAGTTGGCACAGGCCGTGCGGTTCTCAAAAACTCCCCGGCTCTTTCTGTGAGTGAGACCTCGCGGCCTTGCCACCTGAAGTGAGTATGTTGATCTTGTCGTTCATCCTACGGCCGGCGATTTATCAAGCCACGATCGTCAGTTGCCGGTAACAGCCCAATGCACTCCTTGAGGGTGGACTATGGGCTTAGATTAGTCCTCATAAGCGATAGGACCTTATCAGGGCTGCCCCGGGCGTGAGGAATGGGCTGCCGGGGACTTTCTCAGGGCGGTTTCGATAGGACCCCTTGAAGGTTTCTCGCGCTTGAACCTAGCCACTCATAGGGAGGATTCGTCGTTATGTCAAAGCCATTGCAAGATAAACTCGCTCTCGTCACTGGATCGTCGCGCGGCATCGGAGCCGCTATTGCGGTTCGTCTGGCCGCCGAAGGAGCTCACGTTATCGTCAACTATGCCGCAAGCCGGGCACGCGCGGAACAAGTCGTGTCAGAGATCACCAAAGCTGGCGGCCATACGGAAGCTGTGCAGGCTGACCTGAGCACGGTGGAAGGCACCAAAGCTCTCGCCGCGTCCGTTGACAAGGTGTTCGGCGGCAAGTTTGGTGGTCGCCTCGACATCCTCGTCAACAATGCAGGCACGGTGGACTTTGGACCCTTCCTCGAGTCCGCCGAAGACTCCTACGACAAACACTTCAACCTGAACGTGCGCTCGCTGATCGGGCTGACCAAAGACATTGCTCCGCGCATGATCAAAGCCGGATGGGGCCGTATCATCAACATTGGGTCCTGCCATGGTGAAGCAGCGGCTCTGCCTGGCGTAACGATATACGTTGCCACCAAGTTCGCGGTGAGAGGTTTCACGCGCGCTCTTTCGCGCGAGCTTGGCCCCACAGGCGTGACCGTCAACAACGTGCAGCCGGGGGCGATCGATACCGAACTGAGCCCGGATGACAATGGCCCGGCAGCCCAGACGATGAAGAAGCTGATGAGCGTCGGCCGATTCGGCCGACCGGAGGAGATTGCGTCCGCGGTGGCTTTCCTCGCGAGCCCGGAATCGGCTTTCATCAACGGCGAAAGCCTGACGGTGGATGGCGGTTGGAACGCATAGGGCATACGGTGCGGCACGTTTCGGCGCGCATCCCCTCGGAGACTCATAGATCTGTGTTTCTTTACCTCCTCTTAGCTTTTCAGCGCCTCTTATCAGAGCCCGAACCCAGCTCTTGCTCTTTCTCCGCAGCCCTCAGCACCATTCGATTCACATAGGTGCCCGGCGGTCAGAGGGGGGCCTCCTTTAAATCGCCGTCTCTGCAGCGCTCACACAACGGTCACCAGACCACGCTCATCGTGCGGGCGCTCCAGATACAGCCCAAAGACTTATAGTTGTCAAACAGGCCCAGGCTTTCCTCGCTTTGATCTCGATCAGACCGAATATCCCAAATTGGAGAAGACTCGTTGAGACTCAATCCATGCGAAATGACAGTTCGAATTCGCAGGTAAGCGGACGTATCGTGCTTGCCGTCACCATTCTCGGATCGAGCATGGCGTTCATTGATGGAACCGTCGTCAATGTCGTGCTTCCAGCGTTGCAGAACGCTTTCCACGCCTCCATTGCGGACGTGCAGTGGGTCGTGGAATTGTATTGGTTGATGTTGGCGGCGTTGCTCCTCGTGGGCGGCTCGCTTGGGGATATGTTGGGCCGTCGTAAGGTGTATGTATTTGGCGTTGCCTTGTTTGCAGCCGCCTCCGCGGGGTGTGGCGTGGCTCGAACTATTGACATGCTGATCTGGGCTCGCTCGATTCAAGGCATAGGGGCTGCTTTGCTGGTGCCTGGCAGTCTTGCACTGATCACGGCATCCTTTCCCGAAGAGACGAGAGGACGGGCGATTGGCACGTGGTCAGGATTTTCTGCAATTACTGCGGCCATCGGCCCTGTCATCGGCGGCTGGCTGATCGAACACTCTACTTGGCGCTGGGTCTTCTTCCTGAATCTCCCGCTTGCCTTAGCGGTTATCCTGCTCTCGGGCAAGGTGCCGGAGAGCAGGAACGAGAATGCATCACATCATCTCGACTGGCCGGGATCTCTTCTGGTGACGCTGGGACTTGGTGGCGTCACATATGCGCTGATTGAGTGGCCGGCTCGCGCTCAGCATGGGGGGCACCTAATTGCTGTTGCAGCAGTTTTGGGAGTGGCCGCTCTGGCGGGATTCGTTGCCGTGGAGCATTGGTCTCGTGCGCCGATGGTTTCGCTCAAGCTGTTTCGCTCGCGAAACTTTTCAGGTGCGAATCTGCTGACACTGTTTCTGTATGCATCCCTCGGTGGATTGATGTTCTTCTTTCCGATGGACCTGATACAGATTCAACACTACACAGCTACTCAGACAGGGGCGGCGTTTCTCCCTTTTGTAGCCATCATGTTTGGACTGTCACGTTGGGCGGGTGGCCTGGTTGCGCGCTATGGATCACGCATTCCACTTACGGTTGGGCCTCTTGTTGCAGCTTGTGGGATTGCGCTCTTCGCAATTGTGCCGCAGGGTGGGAGCTACTGGGCCACATTCTTCCCGGCAGTCGTGGTGACGGGTCTGGGCATGACCATCAGTGTTGCTCCCTTAACTACGACCGTGATGAACGCTGTACCTGGTACCGAGTCAGGGCTTGCCTCTGGAATCAATAACGCGGTGTCCCGTTTGGCTGCTCTGCTTGCGGTAGCTGGTTTCGGCGCGGTTCTGATCACGGTTTTCAACCACTCGCTGGATCAAGCACTTAATCAACTGGCGTTGGCCCCCGATGTTCGTGCTCAGATTGATGCCGCCCGGCCTCTGCTCGCTGCCGCGCACAATCCCAACCCCATCGTTCATCGTGCAATCACCGAATCCTTCGTAAGCGGCTACCATTCGGTTATCTGGATAGCGACAGGCCTGGCAGCTCTGAGTGCCATTACTGCGTGGCTACTCATTGAGTCTGGCGCGCCGCTTCTGCAACAACCACGCTGAGCAGGAAGGACTGGCTTGACATGGAATGCTGCCCTGGAAACAGGCGGAGTGCTCGTCGGGGATGAAATGAAGATCACAATCGATATCGAGACTGTGCGTGCATAGATTGTGAAGGAAGCATAGACACTGAAGGTCCCGAATCGAGCGACACTACTGGTCGCGCCAAACCCGCCAATACATGGATTGTGCGCTCCGTGACCGGTTCGCTACATCTCGGCTTGCAGTGCTTTCGGGTTGCACAGTCTAGCGTCGTTCAACACCGGCAGGGCGGATGCCGTTTAGTGTCAAAGCAGGCCACGGTGGCCAGTGTAGTTGTCGTCGCCATCCAGACCATGCTCCCTGATGACCTTGGCAGCAGTTGCCAGCGCTGTTGCGATGGCAGGATAGCCAACGTATGGCATCGCCTGGATGAGAACTTCCTCGATTTCTTTCAATGTGAGGCCGTTATTGAGCCCGGCCCCCATGTGGATGGCGAATTCATGGGGCTGACGCATGGCAATCATGACGGACATCGCAACCAGGCTGCGGGAGCGCCTGTCCAAACCAGGACGAGTCCAGATATCTGCAAAGGCCTGGTCGAGCGCGTAGGCAGCGATCGGGGCACCGAAGGTGTTTGAGTCAGCGGAAGCACTGAGATTTTCGGCTGCCTGGTCACCCATCATTTCGCGGACTACATTGATTCCGGCTTCTCTATTCGTCATGACTGAGTCCTCTTGTAAAGCTCAAGTGACGTCTCCACCCCAAGACTACCTCTCAATGAGGCGATCTACTCGAGGCTGCTCTAAATCCCTTCGGGTCGATATGTTCGAGGATGTCTGTCGCTTGCTTCGTGAGCGATACCAAAGCTTGCTCTCCGGTACTCGAGATGAGTACGCTACTTTCTTGCACGAAGTTGTATCCGGTGAACTTTATGAACCCAATCCAGCCAATTACGAGCGCTAATCCGTAGCGAAGCACCCGATACCCGAGAGCCGAGATGGAAATGATTGTGTCCACCGGAGCGATACTCTCTCCTATTGAATTAATGGCCGGTGTTACATGTCCCACTGCGTTTCCACCTCACGATTCGTGATCTTTCCGAATTGCTGCCTGCTATGGAGGGTGCGCAGCCGAACTTCTTGCGTGGACTAATTAGGTCGCAAGAACGAATGTTTGCGCTCTCTATCACAGCAAGCCGAGTGCCAAAAGCAGCGTCGCTTCACCACTTGCATCGAACGGGTTATTCAATGGCAAATCACGTTGGCGGCCGTTGCGTGTCTAATCTGTGACGTCAAAGCGCAAACGTTGATTGACATGCCACGAGCGTGGCCTGACCGAGGACAATCGATTCGAGTCATCACTGCCTCGTTGTTCCTGGGAAGTGGGCGCAGCAAACAGTTCTCGGAAGACCTCACAATGCGCGATACCCGTGCGATCAGCCCCTCGGCGAATGTCTTCGTTATCCCTGATATTCCGCACACTACGTATAGATACGAGCTCGCCGTGCCACCAGATCCAAAGTGAGAAGTGCGATATTCCTCCTTAAGCTGGGCATCTAACGCTCGAAACGGCAGGTCAGAGCTGGTTGGGCCGGACTAAATGTTTGTACCCGCAGGTGATCTGCAACGACTGCGGCTCGTTAAATGGTGGACCGAGGAATTCGATTTCGACCGGCACCCGATCCGCGCGCTCTCCGCGGGCCTGGAAAACCCCGCCGGAACCGTAATGGCCGGAAATCCTGCGAGTGAGGTCAGTAACGCCATTGCCCTCCGTCTGGTTGATCTCGCCCATCATCACTGGCAGGCGCTTCTGGTGTGGATAGAGCTGCGCGACCACGTTGTTTTTCGCCATCAGGTTCGTCAACGGAACCCTCAGGTCATCCATCTTGGCGTCAATCCTTGATCCGTCTTGGCGTCAGAAGGTAGACACGGAGCTCGGCATTCCAATATGCGCGACTTCACAACTCACCGGAATTCAAGCGCCTTCTCCGAAGCGCATCCTGGCGACCAGCTTGCTACGAGAGAGATCGAGTAACTAAATCCACTTCAGGAGGGAATAAGACCATGGCAAGCGAACCGATTCGAGACCCAATTAAGGATCCTCTACTCACGCCGAAGAACTCGGCGCTCCTCGTCATCGATTACCAACCACTTCAGGTAAGTTCTGTCGCGTCAATGGATCGCAGAGAGTTGGTTCAGAATATTGTCACTGTGGCAAAGTTGGCGAAGCTCTATCAATTGCCGATTGTGCTCTCGACTGTGAACGCCAAGACGGGCGCGCCCACGATTCACCAGTTGCAGGAAGTGCTGGGCAATATGCCAGCATACGACCGCACGACGATCAATGCGTGGGAAGACGTCGAATTCCAAAAGGCGGTGAAGGCCACGGGCCGAAAGAAACTGATCATGCAGGGCCTCTGGACCGAAGCATGCCTTTCGTTTCCAGCGCTGGACGCACTGCATGAGGGCTACGAAGTGTATTCGGTCGTGGATGCCGTCGGCGGAACGTCGCTCACAGCCCATGAAACTGCATTGGAACGCATCAGCCAGGCAGGCGCGAAGCTAGTGACCTGGGTAGGAATGGCCTGTGAACTCCAGCGCGACTGGGCACGCCAAGAAACGGCGAAAGCGTTTGGGGACATCGTATTCACGGTCGAGGGTCGTTAGCACTTGTTTCGGCGTGGCAAAGTCATGCTGCGTCGCCGCGGCCGGACACAAGTAATCGGAGGGGAGTGGAACACCCTCGACCCTACCCCCAATTTGTTCAACCTGAAGCAGTCAAAGGAGGAGATCCGGTGTCTGCGGAAACCATTATTTACAATGGCAAGATTGCCACGAACGTTTTCCCCTCGTTTGTCGAAGCGATTGGCATCGAGGGCGGAAAGGTCAGCGCCACGGGAAACAGCGATGAGATGCTGCGGCTGGCCGATCCAGCGACCACGGTTATTGACGCAAAGGGCCGAACGGTGATCCCCGGCCTCAACGACTCCCACATGCATCCCATCCGTGGCGGCCTCAACTACAACATGGAGCTGCGCTGGGATGGCGTGCCATCGCTTGCGGACGCTCTTCGCATGTTGAAAGAGCAAGCCGCGCGCACTCCCGCGCCGCAGTGGGTCCGAGTGATTGGCGGATGGACGGAGTTTCAGTTTGCCGAGCGACGCATGCCGACGCTCGAAGAGATCAATGCCGTGGCTCCGGACACGCCGGTCTTTGTGCTGCACTTGTACGACCGTGCATTGCTGAACGGGGCTGCTTTGCGCGCGGTGGGCTATACAAAAGACACGCCGGATCCACAGAGCGGCGAAATCCAGCGGGACAAGCAGGGCAATCCTACCGGGATTCTCATTGCCAAACCGAACTCCTACATTCTCTACTCGAGCATCTTCAAGGGGCCAAAGCTTTCGCGGGAAGATCAGCTCAAATCCACGCGTCTATTTTTCCGTGAATTGAATCGTTTCGGCATCACGAGTGTCGTGGATGCGGGTGGCGGCTTCCAGAACTATCCCGATGACTACGAAGTTGTGAATGAACTTCACCAGGCGAACCAGCTCACGCTTCGTCTTGCAGCGAACCTTTATCCGCAGAAGCCAGGGCAAGAACTCGCGGATTTTCAGCGGTGGACAAAGATGACGAAACCCGGCGAGGGCGATGATTTTTATCGCGTGAATGGCGGCGGAGAACTGCTGGTGGCTTCGGCGTCGGATTTCGAGGATATGCTCCAGCCGCGGCCAGACATGCGGCCTGTAATGGAGAGTGAATTGATGGCGGTGATCCGACATCTGGCTGAGAACCGATGGCCGTTTCGTATGCATGCTACATACAACGAAACGATTTCCCGGGCGCTGGACGTATATGAGCAGGTGAACCGCGAGATTCCCTTCGAAGGCCTTCATTGGTTTTTCGATCATTGCGAGACGATTACAGACCGCAACCTGGATCGCATCAAGAAGTTAGGCGGCGGCATCGCCGTGCAGGACCGAATGGCTTTCCAGGGAGAATACTTCGTCGAACGATATGGCGCGCAGCAGGCCAAGCGCACCCCGCCGATCCGGCGGATGCTTGAGATGGGCATTCCGGTTGGGGACGGCACGGACGCAACCAGAGTGTCCAGTTACAATCCGTTTGTCTCGCTCCACTGGCTTGTTACAGGGAAGACGATAGGCGGCCTTAGACTGTATCCGGAGAAAAACCGATTGGATCGCGCTGAAGCCCTGAAGCTTTACACCGTGGGGAGCAGTTGGTTTTCGACCGAGGCCGGAAAGAAGGGAGCGCTCGCCCCCGGACAACTGGCAGACCTCGCCGTTTTGTCGGCAGATTATTTCTCCATTCCGGAGGAGGAGATCAAACAGCTCGAATCGGTGCTCACCATTGTCGGAGGGAAAATCGTATATGCCACCGCCGAATTCTCAAAACTGGCGCCTCCGGCGCTTCCAGTGAGTCCGGACTGGTCGCCTGTCAGAGAGTATGGCGGGTACGCGAAGGCTTCGAAACAATCGCTTGGCGCTTCCCATTCTGCTGCGTGTTCCCATTCAGCGGGTCACACAAAGGAAAGCAACAGCTGGCACCTACCGGTGCTGGGTGAGTCTGGCCTTTGGGAGTTGGGTTGCGATTGTTTTGCGTTCTGAACACGGGGAGGTATCGGAGGCCAACATGCATGCTTCGCCCTTACCGCTGATCACGGATGAGATCAAGATTGTCGATAGCCAAGGCCATCCCCGAATCATAATGTCTGCGAGGTCGGGAAATCCGGTCATTCAATTGCTTGAAACGAATGGCGCAATTGGCATGGAGGTTCTGCTCGACTCGACCGGGCGTCCGGCGGTGAAGCTGGCCAACCCCGACTCGAAAGGTCCGACGGCAGTGCTCGAGGTGGACGACAAGGGTACCCATGTGCTGTTCGATCGTCCAGGTGGGGCATCTAGCTATCTCTTCCTTAATAATGCCGGTGCATCGGGGATCGTACTTGTCGACTCGAACGGCGTGCGACGTTTAGACGTCCTGGTCGGGTCTGACAACAATGTGAAGATGGAGCAGTTTGGTGCTGACGGCAAGCCCATCCCTCAAATGAAATCTTGATTCACACTTAGAAAGGAGAATCAGATGCGTATAAGCAGAGCCCTTGCGGTCACCGCTGTCGTGGCCGTTCTCACTCTCGGAAGCGCGCGTCTATTGCTGTTGTCGCGAACTGCACCTGCAGCCGCCCAAGCTGCTGTGACAACGCCGAACTTCGCCGTGGGGTCGCAATACGATACGACGCACGTCTATGTCGCGCCAGAAGATTTCGATCGCTTAGTCGCTAGCCTGCTCGCCACGTTCGGCGGCACTGCTTCCAAGAAAGCCACCACGACCGTAACCCCAACTCCGAGCCGAACCATGTGGCAGGCGGTGTCCACACCAGTGGGGCTCCTTTCAGTTTTAGGTTTCACGACACCGGCCCCATATCCTTTCGGATCGGAACGGACGGGTTACCTGGTAACCGACATGGATGCGGCGATTCGAGCCGCCCGAGCTGATGGCGCAGATGTGCTTGTGAGCTCATTTAACGATCCGATCGGGCGGGATGTAATAATCCAATGGCCCGGCGGCGTGAATATGCAATTCTACTGGCATACCACACCGTCGTCCTCAGCGCCACTTCAGACTATTCCGGAAAACCGCGTCTATGTTTCCGCCGACAGGGTGGAGGCATTCACTCGCAGCTTCCTCACCTTTTCTCTCGGCAAAGTCACCTCCGATGACGCGGACGCTCCCGGCGTGGAGATCGGGCGCGCAACTGACACCTATCGGCGACTCCGGATCGAGTCGAAGTTCGGCAAAATGACCGTGATTGTGACGGATGGCCATCTTCCTTACCCCTACGGACGAGAGACAACTGGCTATGAGGTCCGGAACCTAACGGACACTCTCGCTAAGGCCAAGACGGCGGGAGTCACGATTTTGGTTGCTCCCTTTACGGCCGAGCAGCGAAACTCGGCCGTAGTGCAATTCCCCGGGGGCTATATTGCCGAGATCCATTCGCCCGTCAGCAAATAGATCAGCGAACGCTCAGCGGCAGCAGGCGTTTCAGGAAAAATATCCGATGCGAATCTTTCCAATCCTCGTACTGATGTTCTTCGTAGGCTTGCTGCCCGCCCGTGCCCAGTCGGATCAGACAAACCCGCCAATGCCGGATCGCAGCTACAAGTTACTGAGCGAGGACGAGGATTGGAGTTTCCTGAGGGATCCGAACCTCCGCGAAGACTTTTGGGATCCGATTAAGTACATCACGTTGCGCGGCGGCAGGGAAGAGTGGTACCTGACAATCGGTGGAGAGGCCCGAGAGGTCTGGGAGCAGATCGGGAATGACAATTGGGGCCAGCAGCCCTATATGAACGGCTACTTCAATGAAAGATATATGATCCACTTCGACGTTCACTACGGCAAACACGTGCGGACTTTCGTCGAATTAAAGAGTGCGTTGAATTCGTTCCGCATAGGCGGGCCGCGACACATCGATGAAAAGAAGCTCGACTTCCAGGCGGCGTTCTTGGAGCTGGGCACATCGGGTGATCGGAACTGGATCGAGCTCCGAGCCGGTAGACAGGAGATGGACTACGGCTCCGGCCGCTTGATCGACGTGCGCGAAGGCCCGAACAGCCGTCTAAGCTTCGATGGCTTTATGGTAAAAAGCAAGATCGACTCTTGGCAAGCCGACGGATTTGCGATGCGTCCCGACTTGGATAAGTTCGGATTTTTCGACAACGCGCCCGACCACACCGTTGGTTTTTGGGGCGTGTACGCCACACGGCCCTTGCCTCGCAAACATACCTTGGACGTGTACTACCTGGGTCTTAATCGTAAAGAAGCGACGTTCGAGCGAGGCACAGCCCAAGAGGTGCGACACTCCTTAGGGGCGAGGATTTTTCAGGCCGCCGCTACTGAACGGCCCGGATGGGACTTTGACTATGAGGGTACCTGGCAGTTCGGAACTTTCGGATCGGCGGGCATCGAGGCGTGGACGCTTGCTTCCAACACAGGGTATCGTTTCCCGAGAGCACCCCTGAAACCGCGATTCAGCGTGAACGCTGACATCGCGAGCGGAGATCACTCGCGCAGCAACACGCTCGGAACATTCAATCCACTGTACCCAAGCGGACGTTACTTTGGCGTCTTCGCGTCCACCGGTCCAGGACCCTTAAATTTTATCGACATGCACCCAAAGGTCCAGCTTGAGGCTCCCCACGGTGTGTCCATCTTTGCCGATTGGATTTTTCAGTGGCGTGAGAGCCTTGGGGACGGAGTGTATGCCATACCGGGATTTCTGATCGCAGCCGCGGATGGTAGTCAGGCGCGATTCGTTGGACACAGGCCAGGCACGGAGGTTCAATGGCAGGCGAATCGGCACCTGTGGTTTCAGGCCGATTACGGGATTTTTTTTGCTGGACCCTTCCTAAAAGAGACGCTGCCGGGGCGCGATCTCAACTACTGGGCGTTGTGGGCCGGCTACAAATTTTAGGTTTACTGTAGCTCACACCACAGTGTCCTTCACCCAAGCGTTAGAAATAAGCCACTTCGTTGTGCAATACTGCGCCATCTTTGATTTGCATGCTGGTTCCACTCAGGTTGTTAAACCAGTCATAAAAACCCAAGACGACGTTTGGATGAAATGGATTGCCTTTGGCCCTCATCGATCTTCCCGTCTTCCATCTTCTGTTCGTCTAATAAAAGCATTCGATTTGTCGCACCAGTCTAAGGTGAAACAATGTTGTCGATCATACCTGAGGGTGGCCCCATACCAGCATGAATGATCAACCCCAACACTTGATTGTCTTCAGTCAACTGCGACCTTCCACTCACCCAATGAGCATGAAATTCATCGATGCCTGTTGCAATTAAACTCGATCCGCCATTACGACGGGAAGACCATCACGAAGATCGCGTGCGAATGATAATAGAATGCCGTTTCGCGTTATTGTGCGGCACTGTGACCATTTATCTTATGAGTTCATTTATGTCAACTCTATCCAGTCGCGCAGATCCCTTCTGGCACAGCAAGAGGACATGGTCGATAATATAGGCTACACGCCCAGCGTCTTTGACCATTTCCAGCCCAACCTCCCCTCGTACGTCACGTCAATCTGCTTTCCGCCTTGACGTCAAAGATTCGCCACGGAACGAGTGACGCTGAGATTCGACCTTTCGTAAGCCTTCTGAATTCAGGCGATACCGCAATGCCGTCTTCCTGGTACTCGGCATGCTCCGTTAAAGAGCGTAGGCGATCGTTATACGCAGCGAACAGTTCACTCATTTCACCTTACCAGGAGAATCACAATGAAAGTTATCGGATTCGAGGAACACTACGGCCTCCCGGCGATATATGAAGCCGCTAAAAAGGCGAAGGATCCATATCTGGAGGTATTAGAGGCATTAAAAAAAGCGGGCCACTTTCCGGCCTCGGACGATCCGAAAGTCGGGTTCCCACCAGGCATCTATGACCTGGGCGAGGGTCGGATCGCTGCTATGGACGCCGCCGGTATCGATGTGCAAATCCTCTCGTACGCTACGCCAAGTGCAGAGCGCCTTGAGCCGTCGCTATCGAGGGGACTAACAAAGCAGGCAAATGACGAACTCGCGGTTGTGGTCTCCAAACACCCGGACCGCTTCCTCGGATTTGCCACGCTACCGATGACAGACCCCGCGGCTGCGGCCCGCGAACTCGAGCGCGCCGTGAACGACCTGCACTTTGTGGGTGCACTGATAAAGCGCCGAAGCTCTTGGCGTGCCCATCTACATGCATATCCAGATTCCGCCCAAGCCGGTGATCGACGCCTATTACAGCGGATTCTCTCCCGAAATATCTGCGTTTCTGTCAATTGCGGGAACCGGTTGGCACATCGACAATGGGGTACACTGCCTCCGCTTAATCCTGGGCGGAGTGTTCGACCGGTTTCCTGGGCTGCAGATCATTGTGGGCCATCACCTCGAAATATTGAGTTGGACAGCGTGGCGAGCGGACTATTCATTCCCATTGGGTAAGAATGGTGGACTGAAACGAACCGTCAAGGAATACCTTCGGGAGAACTTCTACGGTGGAATCCTCGCTGGTGAGTACATAGGCCAGGAGCCCGGCGCGATCGATAAGAGTTGGAGCTTGTCGTACCAGGCGTATCTGAGCATGGTGAACACGGTCGGCATCGACCGCGTCGTCTTCACCACGGACTATCCATACGGCGACATGAAAGCCGCTCGGCGATTCTTTGATCAGATGCCCATCAACGTGAATGACAAGGAAAAGATCGCGCACCTCAACGCCGAGCGCCTGCTCGGTCTCAATCAGAAGGCACGAAGTAGAGCAGGGCATCGAGCCGCCTGAACATGTGTCGAGCATACGTAGTGTGACTTGCGCGCGTCGCGACGAATTGCGGCGCTTGGTGTCACGATGCTTTTGCGCAGAAGCGTCATCTATATTTTCCGCTCGTTGCCGTTTTTGAGCCTAAAGGAACCCTTGCCCGACGATACGGCGCGCATCGCTCTGCTGAAGGCTTCAGCGAGCGCGCCTTTTTCGTCGCCGACAACGCCGGGGTAATCGCCTGGAGCTACTGCTCGTAAGTTGCCGTGAATCCCGGCGCGGATGGCATTCTACAGGCGCTCGAAGATTTGCCGAAATAGGAGGAGTTTGTGGCCGCACTTAAGATACCCATCACATCCGAAGACCATGCCCAAGGTCCCGCAAGCGCGGACGTGACCCTGGTGGAATACGGCGACTACGAGTGCCCCTATTGCGGACAGGCCTATCCCATCGTCCAGGAAGTTCAGAAGCAGTTTGGAAAACGCTTGAGGCTCGTGTTTCGCAATTTTCCCTTAAGCGAAATGCATCCTCACGCCGAAGCTGCCGCCGAGGTGGCGGAGTTTGCCGGCGCGCAAGGCAAGTTTTGGGAGATGCACGATAAGTTGTACGAAAATCAGGCCCGCTTGGGCGAAGCACTTTATTTCGATCTCGCCGACAAGCTCAAGCTATCGGGCGCTGCATTGCGTCAGGCGTTAGAGCAGCGAACGTTCGAAGCCCGTGTCCGTGCGGACTTCAAGGGCGGTGTCCGAAGTGGAGTGAGCGGAACGCCGACGTTCTTCATCAACGGGCATCGTCACGATGGTTCCTTCGACTTTGAAACGCTGGTTTCAGCGATTCACCAAGCGATGGGAGCGCCGAAAGGCGCCTAGGGTATGCAAAACTGCACATCCTTGCAAAATCCGGAAGTTCGTGAAGTGGATAGACCGACACGAGATCAAGCAAGAAGAGAAACAGGAAAGAGGAAACTATGGCGCCAACAGCACTCTCAGAACTCGGTTCAGGAAAATCAATCCTCTGGGCGATCCTGCTCATCGCCTTTGGGTTCTTGGCGATTGCGCTGCCGTTCGCGACTTCCTGGGGGGTGGTCCTAGTCATCGCCTGGCTAATCCTCTTCAGTGGCGGGTTCCAGTTCATCCATGCCTTCCAGTCCAAAGGCGTTGGGAGCATTGTCTGGAAGCTGCTGGTAGCAGTCCTCTATCTCATCGTCGGGCTCTATTTACTCATCAATCCTCTACCAGGAGTCGCCGCATTCACGTTTGCGTTGGCGATTTTTTTTGTTGCCGAGGGCTTGGTGGACCTGGTGGCCTACTTCCAGAATCGCAGCGCGACAGGGTCCGGCTGGATTCTTTTCGACGGAATCGTCACTTTGATACTTGGTCTGATGGTTTGGCGGCAATGGCCGTCGAGTTCACTCTGGGTGATCGGGACGTTGGTGGGTATCAGCATGATTCTGACCGGCACGACCCGCCTCATGCTTAGCGTCGCGGCCAGAGGCCAGCACAGCACCGCTGGGTGAACGATGCTCGGAAGGGAGAGAACTGATCAAAGGAGCAATGAGATGAGCACAGTGCGTGAAGCAACCTACGAGGTTCTCCGTTCGTTGGGTATGACAACCATCTTTGGTAATCCCGGGTCGAATGAACTCCCGTTTCTTGATCGACTGCCCACTGATTTCCGGTACATCCTGGCTCTCCATGAGGGTGCAGGCTTAGCCATGGCGGATGGCTACTCTCAAGCGACCGGCCGCCCGGTTTTGCTCAATTTGCATGCAGCGGCTGGTTTAGGCATGGCCATGGGATCGCTGGTAAACGCACAGATTCTCGGGACTCCCCTGGTGATCATGTGCGGGCAGCAGTCTCGGGCGATGCTGACCCTGGAAGCACAGCTCACAATTCGCGACGCTATCGTGTTGCCTCGACCTCTAGTCAAGTGGAGCTTCGAGGTTCCGGATCCAGGCTCCGTGCCTGCGGCAATTACCAGAGCTGCACATATTGCCATGGCAGCTCCGAGCGGCCCGGTGTTTGTGTCCGTTCCGCTTGATGATTGGCACCACGATGCAAACTCTGACCAAACCGCACAGCTTGCAGCGCGGCATGTCTCAGCAAGCCCGGAGCCTCCTCTTGACCTACTGAAATCGCTCGCCGAGCGATTGAATTCCGCTCGCACGCCCCTTCTTGTCATGGGTAATGAATTAGATACCGAGGAAGGTTGGAAGGCGGGAATCGAACTTGCAGAGACATGCAATGCTGGAGTCTATCTTGCCATCGAAGCGGCGCGGATATCCTTCCCAACAAATCACCCGAATTTTCTTGGTACTCTCGGTACCCCTATTGCCGCCGTGCGAAAGCAGCTAACCGGCCATGATCTTGTGATCGTTCTAGGTGCGCCTGCATTTCGTTATCACGCTTGGTCCCCTGGTGCTTATCTGCCGGAAGGAACGGAACTGGTCATGATCACATCCGATGCCGATCAGGCGGCGCGCGCGCCTATCGGTGACGCGATCGTTGGCAATCCGATTGCTGCAATGGAACAACTGTGCCGCCTCGTTCAGTTAAAGCCTGCAAAATCGGCAATCAGGACAGTTCAAACAGTTCAATCTGCCACCCCCTTTTCGGCGAGCGGGAAGATCACCGTAAAGCAATTTAACGAGGTGCTAGCACATGCATCCCCGCCAGATGCTGCATTCACATCCGAGGCTTTTTCTCTAGGTTCCTGGTGGGAGGAACTTTCTCTCACCAGACCCAGAAGTTTCTTCAGTGGTGCTGCTGGCGGACTTGGTTTCGCTTTACCGGCTGCTGTGGGAGTCGGTCTCGCCCTTGGCAACCGGCCTGTAATCGCGCTTGTTGGCGATGGCTCGGCTAACTATTGCATCACTGGCCTATGGACTGCGGCACAACAGAAAGTACCATGCACATTTGTGATCGTACGCAATGGCGTCTATGAGGCGCTCAAGGATTACAGCGCCTATCTCGGTGCCCACGACCTACCCGGTATGGATCTGCCAGGCATCGACTTCGTTTCAGTAGCAGCCGGTTTTGGAGTTAAAGGTCGACGCGTCAGTACAGCCGCAGAGATGGCCAATGCATTAAAGGCGGCGATCGAGGGCGGAAAGCCGTCATTGCTAGAAGTTGAAGTAGAGCCCGCAGATAGCGGCATGTTTGAGAAATGATCGATGAATGGAAGGAACGTCTTTTCATCCCCCGGAAATTTCAGGCTCGAGCGTGGCAGCCCAGTTGCAATATGAGGAGACACAGTCATGACTACGAATGAACAAAGCGCCGCTATCACGACGAGAAGGCCAACCATTGTGATCGTGGACGATGACGATCAAAGTCTCCACCTGCTATGTGCCATTCTCGATGCTTTAGGGTATAAAGTGCGGCCCGCGTCAGATGGCGTCGGCGCCCTGGAGGAACTTCTTGTCGAAGTTCCTGACATCCTGCTGTCCGATCTTTATATGCCACGACTGTCAGGATTCGAACTCCTACCATTCGTCCGGCAGCAGTTTCCCACGACACGCGTAGTGGCGATGAGCGGCGAATATTCAGGATATGATGTGCCAGCTGGGGTCGTTGCCGATGCCTTCTACGCAAAGGCTTCTAACATTCGTGACTTACTAAGGATCGTCGAGACGTTGGTGCACTTCGATCCACCACGGGCGCGTAATCTCCATCGATAGTTATTCAACTGTACATCATCCCGACTGACTCTTCGCACCTGCAATCATCACTTTGGGTTTGCCTATCGAATCGGCGAGTGATTCCATTTCGTCGCAGTACCGTCCTTCCGCCGAAGCCGCTTTGAATCCCTGTTGAGGTATGTTGTCCATCGGTGCGGCCTCCAGGCCTCCAGCCGTTCAAGGTCTCTGTACTTCTGCTTGTCGATGGTTGCTCTCAAGCGGCCGAGCTGAGCCTGCCCCATGTCAATGTGTGGTTCCGTCCTGACGTCACAGAATCGCCACGAAGGCAGGCGCCCGAACATGCGCGATTTCACAACACACGTGGACTCAAGAGTCTTCCCTGGTGCGCGTTCTGGCACATAGCGTGCAACTAGAAAGATCGAACGTGAACGATGCGAATACTACAACCCTGAGGAACTGCCATGAATTGCATAAGCCAGGACGTGCTAATCGGAAGTGTTGACGAATCGGCCGCAGAACGTGATATCCCGCTTGCAACCGCGGAGGAGGCAGGATTGCCCGAGGGGTTTGCACAGCTTCATGCGGCATATGCCCGACGCCTCTTTCAAACAATCCTTCGGATTACCAGAAGACGCGAAGATGCCGAGGATGCGCTACAAGAAACATTTTTACGGGCACATTTGGCCTTCGAGAACTTTGAGGGGCGATCAAGTATCTATTCCTGGCTAACGCGGATCGCTGTCAACTCTGCTCTTATGATCCTGCGCAAACGGCGGACCCACCCCGAGGAATTGTTTGATCCCCAACCGAATGACCGATCTGAAACGTTCTCTTTCGAAGTCCAGGACTCCCGTCCGAATCCGGAGGAAACCTGCGACCTACGTGAGCGCCACCTCAAGGTTCTACGCGCGATTTGTCGCCTTGATCCCATTCTTCGTCCAGCACTTCGGATGCAAGTGATGCACGGATGGTCGGTGTCGGAGATCAGCCAGGCGTTGAACATTTCCACAACGGCCGTCAAGTCCCGGCTATATCGAGGGCGTAAAGCGCTTTCGGCGAAGTGCGCCGGGCAGCACAGTCGTGGGGCTCACGCTCGCCCTCGCTCTTAGCATAGCCAGGGAGTGACGCAGTGCCATCGGCTTCCAACCAGCGCTACAGGCGTCAGCGATCAGGCGCGAGACATGATGTAAGGAACACAAATGTCACTCAAGACTGATCTGCATGCGTTGCGTTCCGGATCAGTAACGAACCTTTTTGGCGAGGAGAGCGCATAAGGAGCGCATGGATTCACTTGTGTAGCCATATTCATTGGGGAGAATGACGTGAAACCGGACGATGGTAAATGGAGATTGCAGTTATCAAGTACTTCGATAAGCAACGGTGACTTCAGCTGCGACACTGTGCCTCACGGTGATTCGCCTGTGCAAGGTCACGCACGTTGCATTCTATGCGTAGATGACGAAGTGCTAGGAACCTCAATGCGCGCAGACATCCTGAGAGAACACGGTTACTCAGTCGTTGTCTATCATTCTCCGCTCGAGGCCACGCGTTGCGATCTTTCTATGTTCAATCTCGCGATACTAGATTTTGAGATGCCAGGATTAAATGGTCGGCAGCTATTTATGCGTATCCGAGCAATGGGAGGCAGATTCCCTATCGTGTTGCTCACTGGGTGTCTGGAGGCTCTTTCGCGTGAAGATCGTAGCCTGTTTTCGCGGTGCCTCGACAAGGCCATGCCCATGCACTACCTGCTCGACACGATCGCGGAATTTCTAGATCCAAATCAGATTCCCGACTTTGGCTCGTGAAGGAAGGGGCCTATCGATCCGAGACTTCAATATTAGGAAGGTAGTGACGACAGCGTGGAGGATGACTCCGTGGACTCGAGCGCTTCTACGGGAACCCTTACCCCGCGGCTCGGAGTGGGGCGAGAAATGCCAAGCCTTTTCATTTTGTAGAATAGGGTGGTTCGCTTGAGCCCCAGCTTGGCTGCCGCTCCTTCCGGCCCGCCGATCATCCAGCATGCCGCTTCCAATGCCTGCAGGATCAGGGCTCGGTCAACTTCGTTCAGCGCCGCGGATCTCGACGTTACAGTCACTGTCTCCAGATGGTTCGATGGTATGGGATTCGGAAGCACGCCATCATAGGAAAGGATCACTGCGCGTTGAATGAGGTTCTGCAACTCACGTACATTGCCTGGCCAGTCGTATGAGCGCAACGCCAACATGGTACCTTCAGGAATCTGTTCAACGCGCTTACCGATCTGGCGGGCATAAAGGTCAACGAAATAAGTAACCAAAGGGGGTATATCTTCGCGGCGCGCTCGCAAGGGCGGCAGTAGCACCGGAAATACATTAAGGCGATAGTAGAGATCGCTGCGGAATTCGCTTTGCTTCACCATGTGCTCCAGATCTCGGTGAGTGGCGGCAACCACCCGCACGTCTACGCGGTGGGTCCGAGTACTTCCCAGGCGTTCGAACTCTTGCTCTTGCAGAATTCGCAGCAGCTTGGGCTGCAACGGCAGTGGAATATCGCCGACCTCGTCCAACAAAAGCGTTCCCTTGTCGGCTAGCTCGAAGCGGCCGATTTTCTGTGAGATCGCCCCGGTGAACGCTCCCCGCTCGTGACCAAAGAGCTCACTCTCCAGCAAATCTAGAGGAATGGCAGCACAATTGACTTTTACAAAGGGACGGTCGTAGCGCGGACTGATATTGTGGATCGCTTTCGCAATCAGTTCCTTCCCGGTGCCCGTCTCGCCCTGAATCAACACCGTTGAGGCGGTAGGCGCCACCAGTTCAGCTTTCTTAAGAACTGCTTCAAGGGCCGCACTCTGCCCGATGATTTGATCAAATTGGCGATCGCGGTCCTCCTGATCCCCGGATCGATTTGTATTGACGTCGGCCAAAATGTCCCTCCAGTCAAGTCCTCGCTCAACTCGGTCTTAGCCTTCGGTTCCCAAGGCCGCTCGAACGCCTTCCAGTAGGATCGCGGAGTCAAATGGCTTAGCGAGGAACTTCACCGCGCCCCCTCTCATTGCCTGCAACCGCATTTGTTCGTCCCCATGTGCGGTAATGAAAATGATCGGAATCGGGCAATGATCCTCGTTCAACTTTGCCTGAAGATCCAAGCCTGACATTCCGGGCATGCGAATATCGGCGATAAGACAACCTGTCTCCCGCTGCCGGCCAGAATCCAAGAAGTCTTCTGCGCGAGCGAACGTCTGCACGGAGAAACCCGCTGACTTCAGTAGACGTTGTATCGCGAGCCGGTACGATTCATCGTCTTCGACGACCGCGACCACTGTGGGGACCCTCTCTCTGGCCATACACCTACAGGATCAAATCGGCCATCGAAAAATGCAATTGTGGTTTGTGATTAGAGTGCTAATAGGTATCTATAGGGTGATTTGTAGTCGCGCAGGGGCGTAGCTACGCCTGCCGCTCGAGGCCTAAGACGTTGTTGGAAGCTTAAGCTTCTCTGCCATTCTTCCCAACTCAGCGGGCGAATTGGCTTGCATCTTGCGCATGACGTGCCCGCGATGGACTGTCGCGGTGATTTCGCTCATAGCGAGCGTGGAGGCAATTTGTTTTGTAAGCATGCCGGAAACGACAAGACTCATCACTTCGCGCTCGCGTGTAGTCAGCTTCGCGTAGCGTTCTCGCAACTGAGCAATCTCGGACTGCTGCTGTCGCAACTCGTCGTCGCTTTTCAGGGCCTTCTGAATCGCATCGATCAGATCCTGGTCGCGGAAAGGCTTCGTAAGAAATTCTACGGCGCCGGATTTCATTGCTTTGACCGTCATCGGGATATCGCCATGACTGGTAATGAAGATGATGGGAATCTGCGCTCCCGCATCATTTAGTTTACTTTGGACCTCTAAGCCACTCATGCCAGGAAGGCGTACGTCCAAAATGAGACAGCTGGCGGCATCTGGCAGCTTGTGTCGAAGGAAATCCTGCGGTGTGGCAAAAGATTCGGCGTGCAATCCGACTGACTTTAGCAAACGCTGCGTGGCCGCACGCATGCGATCGTCATCATCGACAATGAACACGGTAGCTTTAGCGGGTGAGGTCATACTGGAACAGTCGTCCTGATCGGCAGTGTAAAGCAGAATGTAGTTCCTCGTCCGGAGTTCGCGGTGGCCCACACGCGCCCGCCATGCGATGCGAGAATGGAGCGAGTGATCGACAGCCCCAAACCTGTGCCCTGAGGCTTGGTAGTAAAAAATGCATTGAATACCTCACCTGCTCTTTCAGCAGGCAGTCCCACGCCATAGTCCGTTACTGAGATCAGCAGTTCACCGTCCTCACTCAACTGCGACTTGACGCCAAGTTCGCCTCCGTCGTCCTTCATCGCCTCAATCCCGTTGAGCATGAGATTCATGAACACCTGTTGCAGCTGCACCCGATCGGCCATCACTGGAGGCAGCCCCTCAGCCAGATCCGTGCACATCGTAACCGAATACTGGGTCGCCTGGTTGCGCAGCATGATGAGCATCTCCCCGATCACTTCGTTTACATCCACAGGCTCCAGTTGGGGACGGCCTTTCTGGTAAAGCGAGCGGACACGATCGATGATGTCGGCTGCGCACCTCGCGTCCTTCGCCATCTCCAACGCAGCCTCGCGCGCTTCCGTATTGTCATGATCACTCCGATCAAGTAATCGTAAACATACTTCGGCGTTGGTTACGGCCGCCCCAATGGGCTGCTTGATTTCGTGCGCCAGGGAAGCGGTTAGTTCGCTCATCGTGTTCACGCGATTGATGTGAGCAAGGTCTGCCTGGAGCTGCTCGGCGCGCTTGCGGTCTTCAATGTCGTTGACCACTCCGTACCACTTGACGATTTTTCCTCGTTTGTCGCGCACGGGTACGGCGCGTGTCTGGAACCAGCGGTATTCTCCGTCCGTACCACGAAGCAATCGCGCCTCATACTCCAGCGGATTACGTGAAGCCGCCGACTCCTGCCATATAGTGAGAACTCGACTAAGATCCTCGGGATGAATTAAAGTCTGCCAACCCCACCCTAAAGCTTGTTCCTCCGTCAATCCCGTGTATTCGACCCATCGCCCATTAACGAATGTACGTTGGCCGTCGGGCATAGCGATGAATGCTAATGCCGGCATGGTTTCAACCGCTTCCCGAAACTTTCCCTCTTCGTTCCGCAATTGGCGAACACGTATTTGGTACGCCGTCCCAAGCAAGGCAAAGAAAGCCGCGACGCAAACTGCACGAAACCAGTTCGTTTGGTAATATGCTGGTGCGACGGTGAAATCCAGGAATGAACCTGCCTCGTTCCATAAGCCGCTGTTGTTACAGGCTGTCACCCGGAACCGGTAATGACGCGGTGGAATATCAGTATAAAACGCCTGCCTACGATTGCCCACCTCGTGCCAGTCGCGATCCACTCCTTCAAGCTGGTAACGAAAGCGAAGTTTTTCCGGCGCCTCAAAACTCAACGCGGTATAGTCAATTTCCAGGTCTCGAATGAGTGGCGGCAGTCGCAGAGGTCCAGCTCTATCTGAATCAGCGTTGTATATCTTTCCATCGGCGATAATTTGCTCCACATGCACCGGTGGAGAAACCACATTCTTCTTCGCGTGAGCAGGATCGAACATCTGAAGCACTGAATTATTAGCAAACCAGAGTTTGCCGTCAGGAGATCGGGAGGCCTGCGGTGAAAACGAAGCTTCCCCCGGTTGAACGCCATCGGACTGATCGATAACATCGAGTTTTAACACACGCGATGGATGTCCCCACCACTGCTGCATTTCCATGCTGCTAATCTCGACCAAACCACATTGCGTGTACAGCCAATAGTCGTTCGGGCCGGAAACAATGGAGAAGATGTCGTCGCAAGGAAGACCGTTGTGTGCGGTCATCGTCTGCACCCGCCCGTCTTTCCAGCCGATTAGCCCGCCTTCAGTAGTAGCCAGAACTGATCCATCGGCATTAGCGATTACCTGCCGAACCCGCATATTTGCGGCCTGATCGGATGAATAGATGTCGGCATTACCATTGCGATACCGTGCAAGCTCACCATTCATGAGGCCCAGCCAAATACCAGCGTGCTGGTCAGCAGCCAGTGCGCGAGCGGCCGGCATACGAGGCGGTTGTATCTCTTCAGCGACTCTATAATCTCGAATGCGAAGAAGTTTTCTGGAAGGAGCAATCGTCACCGCCCAAATGTTGCCTTCTCCATCTTCGGTAATTCCCGCAATGGTTCCGATATGGCCGCCATCTGCACGCCTGATCTCGCTGAAACGCTGGTCCTGGTAAATCCAGAGCCTATCGTCGACACCTACCCATAGCCTGCGGTCCCGATCTTCGAATAAGGAGGAGACCTGATTCCCAGGGAGGCCTTGGCCCGCTCGAATTGAAGATGCGATCCCGTCTCGAATCGCATCGAGGCCTCCTATATTCCCCACCCATACAGTGCCGTCATGCGCGGCGAGAACCGAAACCGGGTTATCTGCGCTCAAGCCTTCCGTCATTGAAAAGCTAACAACCGGAATATCCCGGAAGCAATCCACTCCTTGCGAGGTCGCCACCCAGATATTCCCTTCGGAGTCCTGAAAGAAGCCGTAGACAGTGTTGCTCGAAAGGCCATCCGCGCTACCGAAGTGATCCACTCTGCTGCCGCGAACCCGATATATTCCTCGATCCCATGTCCCGATCCAAAGTGCGCGATCACGATCCTCCAAAAGAGACGCAATTGCTAATTTGCTTCCGTCCAAATCAGGTTGGCGAAAAGGCTTCCAGGAACCTTGCACAAATCGTTCCAGACCCACTCCGCGTCCACCATGATCAATTCCCACCAAAAGCGATCGATCTGAAGCGGAGACGGTACTTTCAACGCCATCGAAGCCTGTATTGGGTATCAGATATTTGTTGGGATATATACTCAGTGATCCATCAAGCCAGCGCAGCAGTCCAGTACCGGACCCCATCCAGAGGTTCCCTGAACTGTCCTCGGCCAGAGCGTCGCAACAGCTGCCGATCAAGCTTTCGTCAGGGACCTTATAGCACTGCGATTTTGAGCCGGAGACCTGGCAGAGAGCACCTCCCGCGTTGTGTGAAACGTGCGAGCGCGTAACCCAGATTGTTCCGAAGCGATCTTCTAAGATTGAGCTTATGAGGCCGGGTTCCTTCAGATAAGTAACTAGAC